>Ga0114994_10001023_pt1 | contig 19709 bp, 19 predicted proteins | sample ArcticOcean_MG_C_9_FD_87043 | JGI IMG/M metagenome (GOLD analysis project Ga0114994, IMG submission 87043) | Marine microbial communities from western Arctic Ocean - ArcticOcean_MG_CB2_152 | ecosystem: Environmental > Aquatic > Marine > Oceanic | place: Arctic Ocean: Canada Basin | collected...
CCATTTCTGATTGCTCTTTCTTAGTAGCGGGGGTAGGACTTGAACCTACGACCTTCGGGTTATGAGCCCGACGAGCTACCAACTGCTCCACCCCGCGATGAGGTTCCGATTTAGCTATGTGCTGGGGCATAAAATCCAGCGCTAAAGCGGACGTCAAAGGTAGTCACTCTTTTTCATATCCAAGCATTGAAAACACATTTTATTCTAATTACAATTAGAACCGAATATTGTGAGTAGGATAAGCAGGTCGGATACGCCAGAGCTGCCATCAAAATCTAAGTCAGTATAACAATCCTCTAAACACGTGAGCTCTACAATTAGGAGTAATATGTCAGATACAGTAATCACTTCATCTGAATTAAAGTCCCCGTAACAGTCGATATTATTGTAAAATTCACAATAAGATGGTAGCGGGTTCAGCTCCATATTTCCATGAGGAGTGAGATCAACATTTATTAGTGCGGGATAATCACTTGAATATCTAAGGGATCTGAATACAGCTGTCAGTGAAGGGGTAGAACCTTGTTCTAATGGTCCGAATTTAGATAAAGGGTTTACGTATTTCCATACAATTTCATTGTCACCATTTATTTCAAAAATTTCTCCAGATGCACCTTCGCAAATAAGTGTGTTACCGTTAGGTAGTCTTTGAGCACCACTAACGTTTTGAGAATAAAACTCTTCATCAAATACCTGAGGATAGATCCAGGTCGCTGATGTGGGGCCGAAGAGCTCATTGTTTGAAATAGGGTAGGTTCCATCTACCATTTCTATAGGTGTAATCTGTTCAACAGTACTATAATTACCTTCGGGTCTATCGTTTCCGTTACTAAATAGCAAAATATCACCTTCCCCAGACAATCCATTTTCTATCCATTTACAATCGTGTTGTTTGAATAATTTTTTATCTGCAACATTTCCTCTATCATAAGCTTCGGGGTTGCCCCAACGATACATCAAGTCTCCCGGAATAGATTTAGTTATTTCAGTGGAATGACTATGATCGATAATCCAGAATTCATTAAATATTCTTGAACTGATTATTATTTGGTCCAAACCCTCGCTGTAGTCAATAGAATTAGTATGAATCCAGTCTTGAACACTTAATGTTGTGCCGCCAGTAGCTTCGTAATTGATGTTGACTTTTCTGGGATGTTCATTGATTTGACCATATTCAGGTAGATACATATCTGTGTTTTGGACCATATGATCCCACAACCTCCACTCCCAAACAATATTCCCCCCTGTAGGCATAGTAGGTTCTATCTCTATTATATGTGTCGCCCAGACATTATTGCCGGTGTTTTTGGCAACCTACCTCTAGAGATAGCATCTTCAGCAGTATGTAATTCCCAGGCTAAGATTAAAATATTCCCATTAGGTAGCTCTTCAATGTCATGATGTTGATATCCGGTTTCAGAAGCCCATTCGTATGACCAAATCACTTCTGAATTCCAATCTATTTTTTCAATAATTCCTCCGGCACCACCGGTTTGGAAGATGTCATTGCTGATATTCCCAGCTCTAAGCAAGTATCCATCCTCGCTTAAATATGTCATTAACCCCGATTTATATTCACTTTCCCACTCGTGTACAACCTGACCGCAATTGTCAATCAAGAATACTATTTTAGAAGATGTGGGTGCGATAATTGTATATCCATTATATGACTCAGCATCATTCATGAATAATCCGAGTGTCTGCTCTTGAGTGAATGCATAAAAGCTAACACTTAAGAAAAATAATATTATCAGTTTTTTCATTTCGTTTTTAAAATGGCTTCAATGAAGCTAATGCCTATAGGATCTGATAATAAATTACCTTTTCCCATCCTTTCTGGATGCCATTGAACTCCAAGGTAAAAGGGGTATGAAACGGTGTCTGTTCTGCGTATTCCTTCAGCAAGGCCATCTTCTGAAACTGCCCAAACCTCCAATTTGTCACCAAGTCTAGATATACCCTGATGATGATTACTAACAACGTTCGCCGTATCGCCTTTAGCAATAGGGAACAGCCCCAAGCTCTTTGTTATTTCAATTCTGTGAATAGTTGCGCCATCTGAACCTCTATGAATTTCACTAAGTGTGTCGGGAAGGTGGGGATGCAGAGTACCGCTTGCATGGACATTCATTATTTGTAAACCTCTACAAACCCCAAGGCATGGAGTTTTTGTTGAGTCTACAAACTCGAGAATTTGTATTTCGACTCTATCACGAAAGAGATCAATAGTTCCACATCTTATAGTGTCAGCAGCTGAGCCATATTCACCGGGATGGATATCTACTCCACCAGTCATAATAATTCCAGATGCTATTTGTAATTCATGCTCCAATTCTGAATCATTAAGCGAATACGCATCCACCCATCTCCACTCTAAAGTTGTGTCAAGGCGCTCGATGAATTCTTGACACGAGTTAGAGGAGTTTTGCTTTGAGAGAATAATGCTGAGAGTCGTGGGCTCGGTGTTTAGATAATTGCACGACGCCAGAAACCAGCATAATCCAGAAAAATAGATAACCTGAGTCAGTTTCATGACTCTAAATTTAAGTACTATGTCTTAATTTAACCCTTATGAAATCCACATTCTTGGGATGACTGCTCCCACCACCATCTTCCCGCGCGTGGATGTTCATCAGAAGTAATAGCTCTTGTGCAAGGCTCACAACCTATTGATGGATATCCTTTTCTGTGCAATGTGTTCGTCGGTACGCTGTTGGAATTTATACATGATTTCAGCTCAAAATCTGACCAGTCAGTAATTGGATTGAATTTCATCAATCCTGTAAGTGAGTCCCTTTCTATCCTTGGTAGGTCTGCTCTGTTTTCTGACTGATCATTTCTCAAACCAGTAACCCAAATCTTTGCTCCTTCAAGCGCTCTGTAGAGAGGGTCAATTTTACGTATTCTACAACAGGTTTTTCTGCATTCAACAGAGTTAAACATTGAGTTCATACCATTTTCATTGACGAAATCTTCTATTGACATTGTGTCGGGGAAGTAACTCTTTATTTCAATTCCATATTTGGATTTGGTTCTATCAATTAAGTTATATGTTTCTGGGAACAACCTTCCAGTGTCTAAAGTTACTAGTCGAACTTTGATATTGTTTCTAGCAATGATATCGGTCAATGCCTGACCCTCTAATCCCAAAGATGTCGTAAATACCACCTGGTCAGGATACTCCTTGCAGAGTTCTTCCAAAGCTATTATAGGGTCTGCACTGAGTTTGAGGGGGCAGTAGTTGACTAGTCATAGCGCGAAACTACGATATAATCCTATAAAACTTATGGGATTAAAGCTATTTAATCAAGTCGGCTAATGAAGTGTTTTCTAAAACCTGCAATTTAGCATCTCTAACAACGCACATAACGGTATTCAATCCACACTCAAGCTCATTGCAATCATCACACTTTTCATAAAAGTTTAATGAGACACATTTTAATGGAGCTATAGGACCATCTAGTATTCTAATAACTTGTGCAAAGGAAATTGTTTTTGCTGGGGCAATTAAATAGTAGCCACCACCTTTACCTTTTTTACTTCCAAGTACTCCGCCATGTCTTAGTTCTAATAGGATTGTCTCTAAAAACTTAATGCTAATGAGATGCTCTTTGACAATGAAGCTGATCGGAATAGGTCCTTCTCCTTCGTGTTGTGTTAAAACTGTCAAAGCTTTAAATGCGTATTGTGCCTTTTTTGATAACATTTACCTAAGTGCTGATTTAAGTTCTTGCAATCTAAGCTTTTTCCTATAAGTCTTGTGTAGTTATCAGATTAGCTCTATTTTTAATGCCTCGTAAATATCTAATTATGAAAAACGTATTATTTCTAGCTATTTTGTTTTGTTTTGTGTCCTTAAACACAACTGTTAGAGCACAAGAAGCTTCAGTTGCAACACATTGGAATGAAGAGGTGTTAGAAGGTATTCGTAATGACTTCGCTCGCCCAACAGTACACGCAAGAAATCTGCTCCACTCGAGTATTATTATGTATGATTGCTGGGCAGCATATGACACGACATCATCGTTACATTATTTCCTAGGTGAAACACTTGGAGATTATTCATGTGCGTTTGATAATGAGAATTTCAATATTCCTGAAGATTTGGTTGAACGTAAAGAAGCTCAGGAAATTTCTATGAGCTTTGCCGTTTATAGGTTGATGAATCATAGATATGGGAACTCTCCACAGGCTGAATCTACTATGGCTAATATTAGAGCTAGAATGGTGGATCTAGAGTTGGATACGGCGATCGTTTCAACTGACTACTTGAATGATGGCCCTGCTGCTTTAGGTAACTATTTAGGAGCCCAAATCATTGCATATGGTATGCAGGATGGCGCTAACGAAATGAATGATTACGCTAGCACTTGCTATGAGACTACGAATCCTAACATCCTCCCTGAGGAGCCTGGAACTAACGGACTTGTTGACCCTAACACTTGGCAGCCTATTGAGCTTTCTTATGCTATAGACCAAAGCGGCGAGCTACTCACTTCAACCCCTCCATTTCTAGGTTCTGAGTGGGGAGAAGTTGATGGTTTTGCACTTCGCGACTCTAATAAAACCACCACAGAGCGCGACGGATGTATTTACAACACCTACCATAATCCCGGCCCTCCGGTTTATCTAGACACTAATGTTTACTCAAACTTTGAGGATAGTTACTACAAGTGGGGTTTCGGAATGGTGATAAATTGGTCACAACATCTCGACCCCACAGATGGTGTTATGTGGGATATAAGCCCAGCTTCGCTTTTATACGATGGAAGCATTCCAGCTGTAGAGGATTTTGCACAGTTTTACGATTGGGAGAATGGCGGACTAGTGGCTTGGCATAATGAAGACGGTTCTTTCGGTGGAAACGGGCACGAAGTAAACCCATATACTGGTGAAGCGTATGAGCCTAACATTGTACCGAGAGGAGATTACGGTAGAGTTATAGCAGAGTTTTGGGCAGATGGTCCTGATTCAGAAACTCCCCCTGGACACTGGTTTACTCTCTTGAATGAGTTCATCCTAGTTGGAAACGCTGAGAATAACAGATGGAGAGGGCAGGGGCCTATCATCGACGACTTAGAATTTGCAGTTAAATCTTATTTAGCACTTGGAGGAGCGATGCATGATTGTGCTATTGCTTCATGGAGTAATAAAGGTCTATACGATTACGTAAGACCTGTATCTGCGATTAGATATATGGCAGAAAAGGGTCAATGTTCTGACCCTGGATTACCGAATTATCATGCAGCTGGATGGCCTTTAACTGAAGGTCTTGTAGATGTTATTGATGACGATAATCCATTAGCAGATTTCGGTGGAGTAGACCAAGTTGGAAAAATCTGTATCAAGTCATGGAAGGGTCCAGATTTTATTGAAATACCTATGATAGATGAAGCAGGAGTAGATTGGATTCTTGCGGATCAATGGTGGCCCTACCAACGTCCAAGCTTCGTTACTCCTCCATTTGCAGGATACTTTAGTGGACACTCTACATTCTCAAGAGCTTCTGCAGAATTATTTGAAATGCTCACAGGCTCGGCATTTTGGCCAGGTGGTATAGCAGAGTGGGAGGCACCAATGAATGAATTCCTTGTTTTTGAAGATGGCCCTTCGATGTCATTCAATCTACAGTGGGCTACTTTTATGGACGCATCCAATGAGAGTGCTTTATCTAGAATTTGGGGAGGTATTCATCCTCCTGTGGATGATGCACCAGGAAGAGAGGTAGGAAGAGTGGTAGGCGTACATGCTTTTAACTTTGCCGAGACCATTGTTTTTCCGGATTGGGCTATGGAATTCGGAGGTGCTGGCTTTTTACCTAGTACAGACTGTATGGGTGATTTCGATGGTGACTCTCATGTCGGTTCTTCAGATTTCATCCTGTTCTTAACGGCTTACGGTGAGGGCTGGACAGGAGCGTACGATATTAATAATAATGAGGAAATCGGAACTTCTGACCTTCTGTTAATGTTACAGGTATATGGTTCAGACTGCAATTAAACTTCTCAATTAAAGAAAACTACGATGTCATTTATTAAAGAAAACGGAACTGCTGCGCTTTTGTTAGCAGCAATATTTATGAGTCTAGGATTCGTTTTAGGAAAAGTCACAGATTGTAAAAAGGGTCATAGAGGTTGTCAAAAAGGGAAGAAAAGCCATTGTGATAAATCTCGTCAATGCTCACATGGATCTAAGAACACACATTCAGATTGTGCTGTTTGGGTCAGTGATTGTGCACACTGTTTTGATTTCGATTCAGAGCATGGAGGAGAAATGATTATTGTCAAGTCATTGATGGAAGATGGATTTGAAGGCGATACAGTAATTAATATACCCGGCTGTGAGATCATTATTAAAATTATTGATGGAGAAGTTGAAGTGGATGTAGAAATAGAAGAAGAACACCATTCTCACGATGAAATATCTCATGAGATTCACAAAGAAGTAAGGGTTGTTAAAGTTGTTGAAGATTAATTATTACAAGCATTTAATCATGAAAAATCTATTATTTATATTTTCAATATTTGCTTTTACAGGTTGTACTACTGCAGAGCCTGAAGAAAGTGTGGCAGATACCGAGAAATCTGTAGAGGAGATAAATGCTGAGCGAGGTGATCCTTGTGATTGTACTAATGAGTCATTATTAGCAATGGACTTATTTCTAAATAAAATTAATGCAGATGCTTTTGAAACGTCAGTTGAACTAAATGCGGAGTTGGCACTTACCATGCGAGATTGCATGCAGCCCATAGGTCATAAAGTAGCCGACATTGCCTGGAACGCCAGCATGCAAGGGTGTGAATCGTTCTCTATTATAAGAGAAGCTATGATAACGGTTAAGAACAAAGCAGCTGAGCTTAAAGCTTCAGAACAGACAGTTTTTATAAATGCGACTTCAACTGAAGGTGCAAATGGTGTGTTAAAGAGACTGCAAGAAGAGGCAAAATAGTTCTTAATAGTTGAGGGTTGAATCTTACGATTAATCGCCTAACCCCAGTTTGTTTATCACCTTATTTACTTCTTCGGCAGTGCTGCGTAATCGATTATTACAGGATTCTAATAACTCTGAAGCCCTCTTTATCGAGTCCGTCAAATCATCTATTGAAAGAGTTTCATCTTGTAAAGATGTGAGGATGGTTTGCAACTCTAAAACGGCATCATCGTAACTGAGCTCATCTGCAGGTGTAGATTTATTTTTCATTATTATTAGTTTTAATTTTTAAGACCTCCGCTGAAATAAATCCATCATTCATCTGAATTTCTATTTCTTCCTTCAGTGTAAGTTGTGATATGCTAGAAATCGCCTTGCCGTTATTTCTTACTATGCTATAGCCTCTGGCCAAAGTTTTCACCGGATTCAATAAGCTGATAGTATTAGATAAATTAGACAACCGTTCTTTTCTCTTATCTATTATTCTTAAAGTCTCCCTGTTTATGTCCTCTTTGATTCTAGTAAATTCGTTGAGTTTTTCAGCTAATAACACAAGGGGAAGTTCTGAGATTAAAATCCTTGAATTACTTAATAAAGATAACTCCCGGTTCAGAATAAACCTTGATCTACTCCCCAATACAGTAGCGATTTCAATTAATTTTGAGGCGAATAAGTTAGTCCTATCTACTATGTAATCACCTACATCAGTGGGTGTCTTGAAGTATTCATGTGACACCAGGTCAGCCACTGTAAAGTCAGTCTCGTGGCCTATTCCTGTTAATACTGGGTAGGGCATATTTCCTATTTCCACGGCAAGTTCCAAATCGTTAAAACAGTCTAAATCTAATGGTGATCCGCCACCCCTCACTAAGACTATCACGTCTGGTTCACCCTCGGCTGCACGGCTAAGGGCTTCCCGCAACTTCACAGCCGCACCAGCTCCTTGTACGGGAGTCGCAATCACATCTATCTCATATCTAAAACGTAACTCGTTATGAAGTACATGATGAGCAAAGTCCCTGAACCCCGAAGTGCCTGGCGAGCCTATAAGTGCAATCTTGTGTATTACTAGTGGAAGCTCTCGTTTTTTATTGAGTAGATGTATACCCTGACTTTTAACAGTGTCAATAGTCTCTGCTTTCCTCTTCTCAAGTTCTCCTAGCATGAACGAGATATCGATCTCACTGATTAGAACACTTAATCCATGAACTTCATGAAACGTAACCTTGCAACGAAAAACTATCTCTGAACCATTCTGAATAACGGAGTCGTACGAACTCCCTAGATCAGCTTTTATTTTAGGGAGCGCTGTCTTCCAAATAGAACCTCGAATAGCCGCTCTCTTTACCCCGTTAGATTCTTCAACGAAGTCGAAATAAACATGTCCAGACTTAGCGAAAGTAACCTTAGCAATCTCCGCCCTAACCCAGAACCCTCTCTCCCCAGTTTTAGTTTCAAGAGCGTTTTTAATGCTCCTATTTAACTGGTGTAGAGTGTAGACATTCTTTTCCTCACCCATGACTTAATTCTTATCTAGGGATAACGACTTTCCACGATTTAGGAGTAAACGTGTTTATTTCACTCGGGGTAAATCTTAAGATATGTAGCCCGCTAGAGATTGCTCCAGCAGGAATGTTAAGGTCTTCACCTGAGTTGAGTTGAGCTGAGTAGTTTAATTTTCCAGATAAGTCGAATACATGAAATGCTCCCGATGTGGGTGTAGTCCAAACTATACCGTTAGTAGTCACTAAAGGTTGAGTTAACTCGTTACAAGCCTCCGGTGTGATGCCAGTATTAACGCCTTCTGTTAAGGACATGGCAGTAGCATGATGGCTGTCACCGTTATTCCCTGATCCTAAATTTACTGCAAGACCAGCCATGTAAAACCCCACAGCCCCGCTACCAGTATCTGGAGCTGTCCATGTAGATGTGAAAACTCCACTTACGTGCTGATTGCTATGTTCTACTATATGTCTTGATCCAACAGCTTCTAACTGAACGTTAGTTCCTGGATTTGAAAATTCACCAGCATTAGATCCATTTGCTAAAATAGAAGTAGCCTGGAATCCATATGCTGACGCTCCCGTAGCCGACACCTTAAATTCTACATCATATTCTATACCCGGTATGTATTCAGATATTTCATTTCCATCGATATCCAAGACAGCAATAATACTAGATGCGCTAAAGCTAGATGTAGGGGAGTGGCAGTGAGTACATGGCTGAGTGGAGCCAGGGGCGCCTGTTCTGTCTTTGCTTTGTTCTTCCGCAACACCATTAGAATGTGATAGAAGCGCGAACGCACCCGCAGAAATTGTAAGAAGGAATAATGTAAAGTTTCGTTTCATGCTATAAAAATACACAATTAATCTTTACTTTGTAAGTATGAAAAGAAGACGCAGATTGAAAGTCCTTTTAGCTGTTATAGCCTCGGGGTTTTTGTTTTTGGGATACGAGATGTTAAACAAGGAGCACACTGACTTCACAGAAGTCGAGATTGTGGGGGAATTCAGTGGAGAGGAATTCATGCAGTTTATCGTAGCATTGAATGACTCTGAGCGAGGTGTGCTAGGTGAGAATGTGTACCAAATCCAAGGCGTTGTGATGTCTTGTTCAAATATTGAAATCATACTCAGTCCTGGAATTGTATGTGTGTTAGAGGAGGAAATTAGATCTCGACCACAAATAGGAGAAACCGCTTCGATACGAGGGCGCTTTGTCTCTTTTGACGATCTTTTCTCAGAAGTTCGTTTAGACCACGTTGTGGCCTTGTGATTTCGCGGAATCTAAATACTTGTAGGTAACCACCATTTTCCATCCCACTACAGCTTTATCAAACGAAGTAAGCCTCATTAGGTCGGGTTTGCGATAAATCTTAGGGAGTAAAACAGAGTTTAGAGCACTAAGGAGTCGCCAGAAATAAAAGCTCATGGTTCAAGGTATTATTCATCTAAGTTACACTAGAACCAAATGAAAGGAGTGTATCAACATGACTTAGTGAGCAATTAATAAAAGTGTTCTCATATAAGTGTGTTCTACATAAGAAATTTGTATTCATGATAAGTGAACAGCATTCTTCGTTTAAGTGGGGTAAGTTATCGATAGTGTTATTTGTAATAATAGGTTGTTCAAGTGGTGTTGCAGCACTTGTGTCTATTCCCGACCCAGTTACTCAGTCTAATAAACGGTTATCATTTCCCGAGCCTCTAGTAAGAGTTTTACCACATGAAATACCCGTAAAAAGTAAAACGCTTAAAACGGATATTGTAGAACCAATAGAACCTGTAGGTCTTGCAGATGTTCCATTAGGCTCACTTGAACCATGTAGCTGCTGTAAGCAAACAGTCAGAGTTCCTCGAAACCCTTATACCAGTCATCAGATAGCAGCCCGTGCGTTGCCGAATAGTTTTTTCATTCGTCATAATGATGATATAGCATTAGGAATAAGAAGTAATAAACTTGTCGAAGTAATTGATGGTCGAGGATATAGAGTCAATAGACTCAGACATAGTCAACCACTTCTTCTGCCAGAGGTTCTTGCCCTCTTAGTGGAAATGGGTAACGCCTATGCTGATGCTTTAGATGGAACTGATTCTGAAGGTACAGTGTTTAGGGTTACGTCTTTAACCAGAACTAAAGAGCAGCAAACAGCGTTGACTAGAAAAAACAGAAATGCTACTCGTGGGATTTCGACACACAGTTATGGTGCGTCTTTCGACATTGCATTTATGGATAGACCTAATGAAAAAGGCAACTGCAATCGCCCAACCAGAGAGATACAGAAGCTATTGCTAAAGTTTCAGAAAGAAGGTCGCATCTACATTATCCCAGAGAGAGGGTGTATGCATATAACCCTAGTTAGATAGGAATCTCTTAGTACCGTACCCTTCTGTTTCGATAAAGTAAATCCCAGGAGAACAGTGGCCTAAGTTGATGTTAGACCCGCTGCCAGATTCTATTATTCGTCCAGAAATATCTCTAAGGTTCCAAGTGACATTATCTGGAAGTCCACTGAGGGTAGTATTGCCATCGATTGTCGGATTTGGTATAACATCCCAATCTGAATAGTTATCTAAGTCAGATACGGATTCTGGTATGCAGTCTTCACGATATTGTTCCATCCAGAGTAAACAGCCAAAGATTGCAGCTCCAGCACAGTCATTGTGATCAAGATCGCCACCATTAGATGTATTTACGTGTAGCGCACCGTTTTCAGTCATCCATTCTGCTGCAATCAAAGCGTTTTCATAGAACACCTGTTCGTCAGCTGTGCAGTAATAAAGTTGCATGTATGTTTCAGGTATCCACTGGTACACATCGTTATCCATGGCCGCTAACATGAAAGGATGATCAGGATCGTTAAGCATTTCGTCAATAATCCCGGGCTGCACTAAATCAGCAATAACAGGAGTCATAGCGGCAGTGATTTCCGCGCTACTGTGTTCTCCATCAAACAATGCTGGAAGAATGCTGGCATATGGTTCCTGGAAGATTTCACTTAAGTCTTCGTACAGAGTTCCGTAGAAACTATTCCAACCGATAATGTTGTAAGCGAGGTAAGATGGGTTTGAATATGTAGTACTGGCGCCTATCATAGGTGTTTGAGTCCCTGATATGTCATAAGGTCCACTCATAGGAGCACAAGCTGTAATAGTGTACTCATCAGACCAGTTAGCTTCGATCTCCTGAGCCATAGCCATTGCTGCATGCCCGCCTTGTGAGTATCCAGAAATAAATACTTGTTCGCTTGTTGTAAAGCCCAACTCAACCCCCAGTACCTCAAGTGCCTCCATCATGTAAATTCCTGCATCAGCTTCTGATTGTGCATGAACGTAGGGATGCATTAACTCAGAACTTCCAAGTCCGACATAATCGGGCATTAGAACGACATATCCTGGAGATCCCATTAGGTATCCAAGTATAGTCTCATTTGGTAAAAAAGATGGAGCTGCACTTCTTTTAAAAACAGTACCGTGCATATAAGTATGAACAGGTAGATCACACGAAGAAGGGTAGTCAATAGGCACGAACATTGCGCCACTTACCTCAATATTCTCTCCCATATATGGCATTTCGTATGTTACACCGTACGCATTTACACCGTACTCTGCATCGTACACACTTGATGGTATTCCGAAGGAAGCAGCTAGGTTAGCTAATTCTGTAGCTGAATAAGTTGCGAGGAGCTCGTAGGTTTGGGCTTGAATATTAGTGCTCAATAGAATAAATAGAGCAGTAGCAAAGGATAGTATAAGTTTTTTCATATCAGTATTTTATAAATGTATCACCTCATCATAGGCCGCGGCCGCCGCTTCCATTACAGCTTCGGAAAGCGTAGGGTGAGGGTGTACAGTTTTTATAAGTTCGTGTCCAGTTGTTTCAAGTTTACGTACAGCGACAAGTTCTGCAACCATCTCGGTTACGTTCGCGCCTATCATATGTCCTCCTAGAAGTTCGCCGTATTTAGCGTCAAAGATTAGTTTTACAAATCCGTCTTTGTGTCCAGAGGCACTCGCCTTTCCAGAAGCAGAGAATGGGAATTTACCTACTTTGATATCGTAACCAGCTTCCTTAGCAGCCTCTTCTGTCATTCCTACACTTGCTATTTCAGGTGAGCAGTAAGTACATCCCGGGATATTGCCATAGTTCAGAGCTTCTGGATTTTTACCAGCGATCTTCTCAACGCAAATAATCCCTTCAGCTGAAGCAACGTGAGCTAGAGCTTGGCCAGGAACACAATCCCCTATAGCATAATAGCCGGGAATGTTAGTGCCGTAGAAGTCGTCAACAATGATCTTACCATTGTCCGTTACAATCCCTACGTCTTCTAATCCGATGTTTTCGATGTTAGCAACTACACCTACAGCACTGAGTACGATGTCGCATTCGATTTTCTCCTCTCCCTTTTTTGATTTCAAGGTAACTACACAGCCTGATCCAGATGTATCAACTGAAGTTACTTCTGATGATGTCTTAATCCCTACGCCTTGCTTCTTAAACGAACGCTCTAGTTGCTTTCCTATTTCTTTATCTTCAACTGGAACTATTCTATCCATGTATTCCACAATAGTGACATCTGTTCCCAGAGCGTTGTAGAAATAGGCGAACTCAACTCCGATAGCTCCAGAACCTACGACGACCATTTTCTTAGGCATAGACTTTAAGACCAAAGCGTCTCTATATCCGATAATCTTTTTCCCGTCTTGTGGTAAGTTCGGTAGGACTCTAGATCTAGCTCCTGTAGCGATAATGATGTGGTTGGCTTCAAGAACTTGGGTTGATCCTTCGTTCATAGTTACCTCTATCTTCTTCCCAGGAATAACTCGGCCTGTTCCCATAATAACGTCAACCTTGTTTTTCTTTAAAAGGAATGTAACACCCTTAGACATGCCTTCGGCAATTCCACGGCTTCTACTGACTATTCCTCCGAAATCAGCTTTAGGTTCAGCTACATTAATTCCGTAATCATCTGCATGCTTGATGTATTCGAAAACATTTGCACTTTTCAATAGCGCTTTAGTTGGAATACATCCCCAGTTAAGGCAAATTCCACCTAGAGACTCCTTTTCAATTACTGCTGTTTTTAATCCTAGCTGTGATGCCCTTATTGCAGTTACGTACCCTCCAGGCCCGCTACCTAAAACTATAACGTCGTACTTCATCAATGTTTTGCTTAATCAGTTTTGCAGTTGCGAAGTTAAAGCTATATGTGGGATTATCGTGGCTTTGGGTTGGCTACATTTGCAGTACTAAATCAAGAATATGCGTAACATCGTATTGTTTGGCCCTCCGGGCGCAGGTAAAGGAACTCAGAGTGAGTTTTTAGTGAACCATTATGGACTAGTTCATCTGAGCACGGGTGATGTCTTCAGATTTAATATTAAAGGTGGAACTGAGCTTGGAAAATTAGCGCAATCTTATATGGATCAAGGTAAACTTGTTCCAGATGAAGTTACTATTTCCATGCTCAAAGCTGAGGTAGAGAAATGTCCAGAAGCGGCAGGTTTTATTTTCGATGGGTTCCCTAGAACTACAGCTCAGGCTGAGGCTTTAGATGATTTTTTAAGCGAAAGAGGCGATTACATAGAAGCAATGTTATCTCTAGAAGTGCCTGAAGACGAACTTAAAACTAGATTGCTTGCTCGAGCTGCCACAAGTGGTAGAGCAGATGATGCAAATGCTGAGGTGGTCCAGAATAGAATTAATGTTTACAACGCTGAAACAGCTCCGGTTGCTGAGTTTTATAAAGCTGCAGGAAAGTTTAAAGCTGTAAACGGTCTAGGTTCTATAGATGAAATCACACAGAGATTAGTTCTTGCAATAGAATCTTAAAATGGCTAGTCAAAACTTTGTCGATTACGTAAAAATTTGCTGCCGCTCAGGTGCCGGTGGTGCGGGCTCAACTCATATGCTTCGCGATAAAACGACTACAAAAGGTGGCCCCGACGGAGGTAACGGCGGTCGTGGCGGTCATATTATTGCTCGGGGCACAACGAATAAGTGGACTCTACTTCATTTGAAATATAAAAGGCACGTTATTGCGGGCCATGGTGGGGGAGGTAGCGGTAGCCATAGGCACGGAGCTGACGGAAAAGATGTGGTGATTGAAGTTCCACTAGGGACATTGGTTAAAGACCCTGAAACATTGGAGTTGCTTCACGAGATTACAAAAGAAGGAGAAGAAATAATTATCACTAAGGGAGGTAGAGGAGGTAAAGGTAACGACCACTTTAAGTCCTCCACTCATCAAAGCCCTATGTATTCTCAACCAGGAGAGGATGGTTTAGAAGAGTGGAAGGTTCTAGAGTTGAAGTTACTTGCTGATGTTGGATTAGTAGGTTTTCCTAATGCTGGAAAATCTACTTTGCTATCTGTCGTGAGTGCCGCAAAACCAGAGATTGCTAATTATCCGTTTACTACCCTTACACCTAATCTAGGAATTGTTGCTTATAGAGATGATAGGTCTTTCGTCATGGCAGATATCCCCGGAATTATTGAAGGAGCTGCAGAGGGAAAGGGTTTGGGCTTAAGATTTCTGAGACATATAGAAAGAAACCCCGTATTATTATTCTTAGTACCAGCTGATGCAGATGATATTGTGGGTGAATACAGAACTTTATTAGGTGAGTTGGAGAAATTCAATCCCGAGCTTCTGGATAAGCAAAGGATACTTACGATTAGTAAGTCTGATTTATTAGACGATGAGCTAGAAGAAGAGGTGAGAGCAGAACTTAAAAAAGAGGCCCCAGATTTGAACCCTCTTTTCTTTAGCTCTGTTGCTCAGAAGAATCTGACTGTTCTTAAAGATCAAATCTGGAAAGCTATGGACGATGCTAATCCAGACACCGGATTATCAAAAGGTCCATTTGCTCCACTTCCACCTCCCGTAAACTAGTTTTTAGAGTTTTGATTTCAGAATTTCTCCATATACATCCAGAAGTCTCTCTTGCTCTCGAGCAGGGAAAACCGGTTGTAGCTCTGGAGTCGACTATTATTTCTCACGGCATGCCTTTTCCAGAGAATTTGGAAACTACTAGGGAGCTTTGCGAAATAATTAGAGATAAAGGATGTGTTCCAGCAATTGTAGCTGTTGCTGATGGAAAACTCCACATGGGCATAGATGAGGGATTATTGCAGAGGCTTGCTACTGAAAACAATGTTCTCAAAGTAAGCAGGCGAGATATGCCTTTAGCACTTGCTACTAATTCTATTGGAGCTACTACTGTAAGTGGAACTTTGATTGTAGCACATTTAGCTGGAGTGAAAGTATTTGTAACCGGTGGAATAGGGGGTGTTCATCGCGGGGCGGAACTGTCCTTAGATGTAAGTGCAGATTTAGAGGAGTTAGCCGTGAGTGATGTGGTAGTGGTTAGTGCTGGAATTAAATCCATTATGGATTTGGAGAAGACCATAGAAGTGCTAGAGACGAAAGGTGTTCCTGTTATAGGATACGGAACGGATGAGCTGCCCGCTTTTTACACGCGAACTAGTGGAATTAAATTAGTGGCAAGAGCTGATAGTCCCGAAGAAGTAGCAAGAGCGATGAAGATTAAATGGTCTCTCGGATTAAGAGGTTCGATATTAATTGCTAACCCCATCCCCGAAGAGTTTGAGGCTGACTCTGTGATGATTGCCAAAGCCGTTGACGATGCTGTCATTATGGCTTCGGAGCAAGGCGTCAAGGGTAAGGAAATAACGCCTTTTGTTCTTAAACAGATAGCTAAATCAACAAGCGGAAAGAGCCTAGCCGCTAATGTTGCACTAGTGAAAAATAACGCTATTGTAGGGGCAGAAATAGCAGCCGCCTTTGCGGATACGCATTGAGGGTTATTTAGGTAAAAAAATTGATCGTTTAAATTCGTATCTTCGCGCCGTGTCAGAAGCAGATTTCAGGAAGATATTGATAGCGGACTACCGCATGGCTTGCATAAGCAGGGAGATTTCTCTGTTGGGCAGAAAGGAAGTGCTGACGGGTAAAGCTAAGTTTGGAATTTTCGGAGATGGTAAAGAGTTGTGTCAACTTGCGTTATCTAAAGTTGTTCGTCCTGGAGATTGGAGGAGTGGGTATTATAGAGACCAAACCTTCATGATGGCATTAGATCTGCTGAATGTACAGCAGTACTTCGCAGCACTGTATGCACATACGGATATCGCTCACGAGCCATCTTCGGGAGGCCGCCAAATGGGAGGTCACTTTGCGTCGAGAATATTAGATGAGGACGGGGATTGGCTCAATTCTATGCAGAACGTTAATAGTTCAGCCGACGTTAGCCCCACCGCATCACAGATGCCCAGGCTTCTGGGGCTTGCTCAAGCGAGTAAGGTTTATAAAGCCCTGCCAGATCTAGCTGATATTTCAAATAAATTTACCAACGGCGGTAATGAAATAGCTATCGGTACTATAGGTGACGCTAGTACTTCGGAAGGGATGTTCTGGGAGACATTGAATGCCGCCTGCGTATTAGAGGTGCCGATGTTAATGTCGGTTTGGGATGACGGATACGGAATCTCCGTACCTAAAAAGTTCCAAACAGTAAAATCAAGTATTTCAGAAGCATTAAGAGGATTTCAGAAAACAGAATCAACTAACGGACTAGTCATTTATAGGGTTAAGGGATGGGATTACCCAGCTTTAGTAGCTACTTATGAAGAAGCGGAGAAGGTGTGTAGAGAGCAACATGTGCCAGTACTCGTACATGTGGAAGAAGTAACCCAGCCTCAAGGTCACTCGACATCAGGGTCTCACGAAAGGTATAAGTCTAAAGAAAGGATGGCGTGGGCAGCTGAGTACGACTGTATCGCCCAAATGACAAAACTCCTCGTTTTAGAAGGGTCAGCTACTCAGGACGAACTCGATGCAATTAGAAAAGAAGCGAAAAAAGAAGTTCGCACCCATCAGAAAAAAGCTTGGGCTGAGTTCCGAAAGGGGATAGATTCAGATGTGTCTACTGCAGCAGCACTTATTAAAAGTATCGAGGGAGAAACCTCACCTAATGCGGTTAAGCTAGAGAAAGCTATGGACCCAGGCAGGGCAGAGGTGATGACAGCTGTTAGGCAAACACTGATGAATGCAAGAGCTGATAAAACAGCGGCGGTAGTAGCTCTGCAGCAGTGGTTAGACAGTTCATTATCTAAAAATAAAAACAGATACAACTCTCATCTTCTGTCGGAGGGTTCTGACAGCGCTCTGATAGTGCCTGAAGTGCCTGTTTCTTACAGTGAAGACTCGAAGCAAGTTGATGGTAGGCTCATCCTTCAAGCAAATTTCGAATACATCTTCAATAAATACCCTCAGGTTATCACTTTCGGTGAGGATGTGGGAGGTATAGGTGGTGTGAATCAGGTTATGGAGGGGATGCAGGATAAATTCGGCGTGACGAGAGTTAGTGATACCGGTATTAGAGAGTGCACGATTATAGGTTCTGGAATTGGAATGGCTTTGCGAGGCCTAAGGCCCATAGCTGAAATCCAGTACTTAGATTATCTGTATTACGCTTTGCAAATTCTTAGAGATGATCTAGCCTCATTGCGCTATCGCACTGCTGGAGGCCAAAAGTCACCACTCATAGTCCGCACCCGTGGTCACAGGCTGGAAGGGATTTGGCATAGCGGATCCCCAATGGGAGCTATCATCCACAGTCTTAGAGGCATGCATGTATGCGTACCTAGAAACATGACGCAAGCCGCCGGGATGTACAACACCCTATTACAATCCGAAGAGCCAGCTCTTGTAATTGAGTGCTTGAACGGATATCGAAAAAAGGAGAAAATGCCGTCAAATGTGGGTGAATTTAATATTCCGCTAGGTATACCAGAGATTACTCGCAAAGGATCAGACATCACCATTCTGAGTTACGGTTCCACTTTTAATTTATGCACTGAAGCTGCCGATAGGTTGTCTGCATTAGGCATAGAAGTTGAGCTAGTAGATGCTAGAACCCTGCTGCCATTTGATATTAATAACACCACTTCTGAATCTGTTGCAAGAACTAACAGACTTCTAGTTGTAGACGAAGATGTCCCTGGCGGAGCTTCAGCTTACTTGCTTGATGATGTTGTGAATAGACAGGGAGCATGGAAGCACCTTGATAGTCAGCCACTAACTCTGACTGCAAAGCCACACCTTCCAGCTTACAGTTCAGACGGGGATTATTTCTCAAAACCCTCAATAGATGATGTTGTAGAAGCAGCTTACGGCTACATGAGTGAGAGTAATCCTTCTAAGTTCCCAACTCTTTCGTAGTAATTATTCTTAATGCAAAAGCTGGAATTCGAACTCTCGACGGAATACATTGATCTTCTTCAATTGTTAAAAGCCACAGGAATTGCTATGTCTGGAGGAGAGGCAAAGATGTTCGTTAATGACGGTTGCGTTACTGTCAACGGTAAGCCAGAGTCAAGGAAAAGGAGGAAGCTTAGGCACGGCGATATTGTCAACTTCGACGATCAGATAGAGGTCACGTTAATAAATTCTGCTCTATAGATTCAGAGTTACCCACAAATTTCTCATCTTAGGAGTCCGAAAAATCATCCTATGAGGAATATTGCACTTTTACTTTCTTTTCTTTTTACCGTTTCTTCTCTTTCAGCCCAAATCACTTTGCGTGGTCGAGTTGTAGACGGAGAGATCGGAGGGCCCATGTTTTCTGCAAGTGTAATAGTGTTAGAAACAGGCCAGGGAGTAACAACCGATTTCGACGGTCTATTCAGACTTAATGTAGCCTCATTACCGGCAAAGCTTCAAATCTCATTTATAGGATACACATCTAAAACGATCACTGTCACTGAGGCGTCAGCAAAACTCGAGATTAAACTCTCGGCTAACCAAATCCTCATCGCTGAAGCTGAGGTTGTGGGCGAAAGAATTTCGGATAAACAAAAGCAAGCTCCCCTCACTATCGAGACCATGGATCTTATTGCCATCAAAGAAGCTCCGTCTGGAAATTTTTATGAAGGATTGGGTAATCTGAAGGGTGTAGATATAACATCGGCCTCTCTCGGCTTTAAAATTATCAATACGCGCGGTTTTAACTCCACTTCCCCGGTTCGTTCATTACAGCTTATTGATGGTGTAGATAACCAAAGCCCCGGATTGAACTTCTCGCTCGGGAACTTTCTAGGAGCACCAGATCTCGACGTTAAATCAGTAGAAATTATAGCGGGCGCCAGTTCTGCATTCTTCGGCCCTGGAGCATTTAACGGAGTAATAAATATGGAGACTAAAGATCCCTTTGTATTCCATGGTTTAAGCGTGTCTACAAAATTAGGAGAAACAACG
>Ga0114994_10001024_pt1 | contig 19693 bp, 13 predicted proteins | sample ArcticOcean_MG_C_9_FD_87043 | JGI IMG/M metagenome (GOLD analysis project Ga0114994, IMG submission 87043) | Marine microbial communities from western Arctic Ocean - ArcticOcean_MG_CB2_152 | ecosystem: Environmental > Aquatic > Marine > Oceanic | place: Arctic Ocean: Canada Basin | collected...
ATACCACCTTTGATATATAATATACAATAGCGCCACAGGTCTGCTTTGAACGCACGGGGGATTAAAGTATTATATGCCTCATAAATATCGTTATCAAAATTGTCTTTTATGAATTCTGCACTATCATTATCGTCATAGAAATGATAGTTGAATTCTTGGTTATTCGATTTTAGTTTATCTACACACTCTTGCATGTGTTTATCTAAATTCTTACTATCCCAGGTTTGATATAAATCTAAAGGAATTATCGGTTCAAACGTTTCAATGATTGACTTATTTTGGAATATCAATAGTATAATGAGCATAAAAATAACCATTAACAATATGCACACGAATAATCTTCTATTTAGCACATATTTCATTATAAATTATTAGTTATATAATAATATAATATATTATATAGTTTGACCATGTATTATAGTATTACAATTCTAATTATAATACTTATATTGCTTGTATGTTGCTATTATCATTATCATTATTCAAATATAGTTCCATCCGTATTCACTGAAAACTATATTCCTAAAATCATAATTCAAACCTGGAAAGACCGCGATATACCTGCAAAGTATTTACCCCTAATCGATAACATTAAAAAACATAATCCAGAGTATGAATATTTATTTTTCACTGACAATGACATCTTATCATTTATGAAACAACACTATCCAGATTATATTAAGACATATGAAAAGCTACCTATCAAAATACAAAAGATAGATTTTTTTAGATATATAGCGGTGTATCACTATGGTGGTATATATATGGATTTGGATATGGATGGAATCACAAATATGGATGATATTTTACAATATAAGGCGGTATTTCCAGTTGACGAATACATTACAGATAGATTGAGTCATCATAAAAGATACAAATATTATTATAATAATAATCAAAAGTTTCTACTTGGTCAATACGCATTTGCAGCAGAACCCAAAAATGAATTTGTAAAATTATTGATTGATAATATTCATAATAATATACACACAATTGTCAAATCAGTAAATCACAACGACGAAGAATATGTATTCAAAACAACGGGTCCAGATTACGTTTCAAAAGTATATATGGATTATGCTAATAAATCTACAATTCATATATTAGATAATGGTAAGCGTCAATATTTCGGCGATTATGCACAACACCGCCATTTCGGTTCTTGGAAGTAAATTATAATAACAATCTCGATGTAAGTGATCGACTAGGCTTAAACTTTAATATGTCTCGTGTATAATTGTTTGTAGGGAATTCTGCTGTCCCGTATACATCTTGTAATAATACCCATTCAAACATACCCCCAGAATACATAAACACATATGTAAATCCTAATGAAACGATTTGATTATATTTTTGCTCGACCGATTCGTCATTCGTATTCTTCCCATAAATGATAATATGTTTTGTGCTGGTTTCGTAATTAGACAATAGTTGATTGATAGTTAGTTCTTCTTTTTCATAAGGAAGAGTGTTGGGGAGTAGATATTGTTGTTCTGTCATAGGTAGAGTATTTATTAATATAAAATCATTTGCGTTTTGAATGATAAATTGCATATCTTCAAACGACACGCGATTTATTTGTTTTTTAAAAAAGCGCGAGAACATTCTATTTATTTCAATAATAATGATATTATATCATTTTTCTGAATTATTATAACACATAATAAAATTGATGTATCGATACAACGATATATATTTCCAACATTAATAAGAATATGGAACTTTATCAAAACAAGCTAACTCGTGCAGAATGGGAGACCATAGAGAAACCTGTCTCTGAAGAAGAAAAAAAAATCCTGAAACTGATATCAGATGGGTATTATGATACCAATGTAAGAAAAAACGATACATCTACCTTTTTATCATATACAAAGGTAGCAAAAACACCCGAAGTAGATTGGTTCATATTTAAACAGTATTTCCAAAATACTATTACAGAGTGTATTAATAAATATGGCAAAGGAACAACGCTGGAAAATCTATCGGATATGAAATTTTTGGAAGGGAAAGACTTAAAACAATTAAAAGGTAGCGATTCAATTCGAATTAACAACTCGGACTCGATAATTCGAGACAATAAACAGAAAATATTTGAATATATTTTAATCGAACTATTTGAAAAGTTGCTGAAAAACTTGTATAAAAAAAATACCGACTATGCCTTCTATCTATATACTCTCTTGCAACTCAAAAAGTCGGCAGTGCATGATATCAATAAATTTGTAAATAAATACATAGATGCGGCGATTGCATATGCGCAAACAATGACAAAGGTAGATAATATTATGTTAAATGCATACGACTTCATCGAAAAAAACAAATATCTAATGAAATATGCAGATAAAGAATTATATTCCCATCAACGAAAAGTATTTGACTTCTATAGAGGTCGATATGAAAATATCAACATTGCCGAAAACAAAAATAAAGAAGATATACACACCCTATGTAAAGAAAAGAAACAAATCCAGCAACAGAACCTACAATGGATTGAAAACGATATGTATTTAGGCGACGACGAAGAAGAAAAGCAGAAACAAGACGAAGAATATAACAGAAAGATTCAAAATCAGCTTGAATTAGACGAAGATCAAGAAACTCAAATATCCGAAATAGATGATAAATTAAACGAATTATATACAAATCAATATGAAAAATCCCCTTCGCTTGTTATATACACCGCCCCTACTGGAACTGGAAAGACACTAACCCCGATCGGTCTAGCGGGACATCACCGAATCATATTTGTATGTGTTGCTAGACATATTGGTATGGCTTTGGCAAAATCGGCTATATCGGTTAATAGAAAGATTGCATTTGCATTTGGTTGTGATACTGCGTCGGATATTCGTTTGCATTATTATTCTGCGATTGATTATACAGTAAATCGGAAATCAGGAGGAATTGGTAAAGTAGACCATAGCAATGGCAAAAAAGTGGAGATTATGATATGTGATGTGCAGTCGTATTTAACCGCAATGTATTATATGATGTCTTTCAATGAAAAAGAAGATATCATTACGTATTGGGATGAGCCCACGATTACAATGGATTATGAAAAGCACGAACTACACGACATTATCCATAATAACTGGAAAGAGAATAAAATTCCATCGATTTTATTGTCGTGTGCTACTCTCCCATCTATGACCGAATTACAACCAGTATTCACTGACTTCAAACGCAACTTTCCTGACGCGGTAATTCGTAATATTACGAGTTATGACTGTAAGAAATCTATACCTATTCTTGATAAAGATGCATATTGTGCGTTGCCCCATTATTTATATGAAAACTTTGATGAACTAATGCGTTGTGTAATGCATTGCAATGAAAATAAAACCCTTCTTAGATATTTTGACTTGCGAGAAGTGGTTGCATTCATAGTATATGTAAGCGATAATAATTATATAGATGGTTCTTTGACTATTTTGCAATATTATAAAAACATATCTGATATTACAATGAACTCTATCAAGGAACATTACCTTGAAATTCTCACGAATTTATCCGAAGATTCCTGGAAACACATATATGATCATTTAACTTCCATTAAACAAAGACGAATTGGAGATGTATCTATTAATAGAACCCAAAAGAATACGGAAACTGCTATTAACCGTAATACTGGTGGGCTATTGGCCACGACGAGTGATGCATATAGTCTTACAGACGGTCCTAGTATCTTTCTCACTAACAATATAGATAAAATCGGCCAATTCTATATTCAACAAAGTAAAATCGACCCGTCTGTTTTTGAAAAAATAATGTTGAAGATTGAATACAATGAGAAACTAAGTAAGGAAATTGAGAAGAATGAATCTATTATTTATCACGAAGAAGAGAAACGAGACAAAGCTGTGCAAGGAGATGATAAGAAAAAAGCTTCATCGAATGTGGGAAAACTATCTATTGAATCTCAAAAGTTAGTAGAAGATATTAACCGAGCCAGGAAAAAGATCAAGTTGATTTCAATGGACCCGATGTATTTACCAAACACCAAGTCGCATCAAGAAATATGGGCACCTGATGGCGAGATTGTATCGAATGCATTTGTTTCAGACATTGGTGAGCATAATGCAAAGGAAATAATGCAATTGAATATAGACAATAACTATAAAATACTTATGTTGCTGGGCATTGGCACCTTCAAGTTGCATAACAACGACCGATATATGGAAATTATGAAAAAGCTGGCAGATGAACAAAGATTGTATATGATTATAGCATCCACTGATTATATTTATGGAACAAACTATCAGTTCTGCCACGGATTTATCAGTAAAGATTTGTCAGCGATAACCCAACAAAAGACAATGCAGGCAATGGGTCGCATTGGCAGAAACAATATCCAACAAGATTATACGATTCGTTTCCGTGATAATGATATGATAAAGGCATTATTTACTAAACCCACTTATAACTTGGAAGCTATCAATATGCAAAAACTGTTTTCAAGCAACGACTAATATAAAAAATACTGAATATAATAAAAGTTTTTTATCATATTCTAAAATAAGGGTGTATTCGACTATTTTATAATCCTTTTTTATAGTTAACTACATAGGGGTTGCTTTGTAGCTGACTGCTAATATCCCAGTCATTACGTTCAGCTTGCACTGTGCTTGGTAGAGTATTGTTATTTCCGGATATACGCCCAATATTGGAAACATCTGGCGATTGATACGGCATATTTCCAACAGCATCGCGATTGTTTTTGAAAGATTCGTCGCGAGTCTTTTGACGCATATTCACATCAGCATTCATTAGCGACATATTACCCTTTGTCATACGCCCATCAATCGTGCTAGATTTAATATCGTTATTGCGTTGGTTTCCAATCGCTTCGTAAGATTTCAATTCGCGATTTCCATCGGTTGCTCCTACTGCACCGGTATAGTAGAAATCACCGGTTTCATTACGCGTAGTGAATGCTACTTGTTGGTCAGAAACTTGATATGCACCTCCATTTTGGTTGGCGTTGATATTTAAGTGGTTTTTCGATTTTTCAGTAGTCTCGCGAATGGTTGCAGCAGGACGGTCCGCCGGGTTGAAAATATACGAATTAGAGACAGTGCTACCAGCATTTTGATAAGGACGCAATGTGCCGATGACGTTTTCTTTACGAGAAGGTCTCAATACATCTAATAATGGTGCGATCGCAGCGCCTACTGTTCCACTAACCATACCAAAATAGCCGTCTTGTTTATTAGATGTGCGATTGTTGGGATATGCCTTCTTTGATTTGATACCATAGTCTGATGCCGTAGCCTGTTGTCGGTTATTTGCGTTTGCGACACCTAATTGTGTAGGACCTAATTGCTGATTATGAGATGGCATATATTCACCTGCAACATAAGAAGCTTCTTGATCGGCACCAGCAGCACCAGTATAAGAGGTGGTTGTTTCGGGTCTGGATACGTATCTATCGATAGGAATTGAATGCAATGTTTGCCCTTTTACAGCACCCGTTGTAGTCATGTATCTATCGGAGTTCATTTCGAATGAGGTTTCTGGTCTATTTTTCTCCATCACACCCATTTGTTCTCTTGTAGAAATATGATTATTAATGCTACTGTTTGCAGGGCCTTCATGCCCCAATAACGAATTACCGCCTGCTTTAGGATTTGTAGTAATGCGTAGTTGGTCAGCGGTTTTGGGCATCCATTGATCACGTTCCATCATTCCTGCGTTGAATCCATCTGCACCTTCGTTAGTATATCCTAGACCAAGTCCGGGCGCAACTCGTTCTTCCTCAAATGGCTTTACATTTGACATTTTCATACTAGGATTCACTCGAGAACGAATAAAGTCGGTTTGGTTAGGAGCTCCGTGTGCCCATTGGACATTTTCATCCGGTTTGAACAAAGGTGCCTGTTCGGTTTTTGTAATACTTTGTGAGCCAGCACCAGTATGGCTATCCATTATTCCTTCGTTTGAATTTGCGCCGGTTTTAACAGTTCTTAGTTTGCTTCCAAAAAATGGCACCATATTATCGTGCTGAAAGTAATCCTTCCCTACTTTTTCACCGGTCATAGAGAAAAATTCAGGTTGATTTACACTGTCTTGCACTTCTTTGTTCATTTTCTGATTGAAATATTTATCGGTATAAACACCATTGCTATCAAATCGGTTTACTTGCGATAGTGCAGATGTTTTGTCTAGCTCACTGGATACAATCGGTAATTCACTTGGATAGTTTTTATCGGGGATATTCGTATTGGGAAGTCCATTATATCCAGTAAAATTCTCATTTTTAGTTTCAGTTTCTCCATTTTGTTTGGAGACAATATATAATAAGCCTAAGGCAACTCCTGGTATAGCTAATTCCATTATAATATATAATATGTTAGTATATTAACATATTATAAATTTACAAGTTTTAATGATATTGCGTTCCAAAACACGTTTTCTCATTTCCTGCGATACAAATACTCGGACCTGTTAAATAAAACTTATCTTCAGAATCTACTACTGGTATTTCTGGTATGAAATGGTCTTTTTCTAAAATGCGTGTTTGGATATTATGACTAAATTTTTTTTCTAAATCATATTGCGGATTCAAAAACGGGGTTTCCCATCGGGATTGTTCTAAATCTTTGTATCTCCACGCTGGATGACTAGCCCGACTCTCTTCTGTTCTAGGCATCGAACTCTTGTAGTTATTTTGTTTGCTTTGTGCTTTAAATTTCGTATATTCATTTTGTTTGGGTAGGTCGCGATTATATCGTCTAGTGAGTCCGTGTAAATCATTTTCAATTCCGACCGTATTCGTATGTAGATTAGCGCCCCAGCCTTGGAGACGAATGTGTGCATCTTCATTAAAATCCAAGTCCATACCCTGTCCAGGGGTATTTAAATAATATCTTCCTTGAAAAGTACTCTCTTCTAATTGTTTTTTTATGCGGTTCGGGTCATCGTGAAAACGAGTGAAAGCCATTCTAAGTTATTATATGTGTTGAAAAAAAATTATCCATAAACATATTTAAATAGTATTCGGGAACATTTGTATAGTTATGACAAACTTTCCTAAAATATGTTTGAATATGATTGTCAAGAATGAAAGTAAGATTATCGATCGATTATTAGATAGTGTTATTCATTTGATAGATAGTTATGTTATTTGCGATACGGGTAGCACAGATGCAACAATCGAAATTATTCGGGATTATTTTTCAAAAACGGATATTACAGGGAAAATAGTAGAAACACCATTTTTTAACTTTGGCGAGACCAGAACATACGCACTGAAGCAATGTATAAGTCAAGAGAATGCAGATTATCTATTATTATTGGACGCTGATATGAAAATAGTGATTTCATCAGATTTTAATCCATCTGCTTTCAAACAAACTCTCACCAATGATAGCTATTATATTACTCAAGGAAATGAACAATTACAATATAAAAATATTCGTATAATTAAAAACGATGGGTCTTTTTATTATACCGGAGTTACACACGAATATATTAGTTCTCCACGACAACTATCAAAGGGTCATATTCCAATAGATAGTATTTATATTAATGATATCGGCGATGGAGGAAGCAAACTCGACAAGTTTCAGCGCGATATTCGATTATTAACGAATGGTCTTAAGACAGAACCTGATAACCAACGATATGTATTTTATTTGGCGAATAGCTATAAAGATAGTGGTAATTATGAAAAAGCAATTGAATATTATAAAAAACGCATAGACTTGAAAGGATGGGAACAAGAAATTTGGTGCAGTCATTATTACAAAGGTAAATGTTATGCAAAGTTGAATGACAATGCAAATGCGATTAGTTCGTGGTTGGACGGTTTTCAATATTTCCCCGGTAGGATTGAAACATTGTATCAAATAATACATTATTATCGTAATAATTCACAACATCGGTTAGCCTATCATTTTTATGATATTGCAAAAACATACAAAACCGACTTGTTCCACAGTGATGCACTTTTTTTAGAGAAAGACATATATGACTATAAATTAGATTACGAACTAACCATTGTGGGGTTTTACGTTAAGTTGAATAAACTGGATATGTCAAATCATTGTGTAGATGTATTGAATTTTCCTTCTTTACCTTCCACTCATTATCACAACATATTAAGTAATTGCAAGTATTATGCTTTGGATATTCATACGAAACATAACCCTTATTGGCATAATATGGATATTCTGTCTGATATTGGCAAAACAATCGTGATGGATCATAAATATGAATTTCATCCATCTACGCCTACGATTTGTCTTCACGGTGATCAATTAATCGCCACAGTCAGATATGTAAATTATTATATCGACACCAATGGACGTTATAAAAGTATCAATGAAAACGGAAAACTAGTGGAATTGAACAATATTATTACGAGAAATATATGTGGCGTGTTCAATATAGTTAGCAATACCCTTGTCTTGGAAAAGGAGTTTGAGGTGAAATACAAAGACACTTATGATGGTATATATAAAGGAACCGAAGATATTCGTCTAATTTCTTTCAATAATGAACTTTATTATACTGGAAATAAAATAACAACACAAGGTTATGGAGAAAACCTTCATATACACGTAGAATATGGCACACTTGATATTGCTAGTGAAAATACAAGCGCGTGTCTTTTGACTATCGACAATAAAAATCGCATAGAGAAAAACTGGGTATTATTTAATGACGGAGACAAACAAAAACTCGTTTACAAATGGTTTCCATTAACAATATGTTCTCTTGATGATACCAACCACCAATCCGGTGATTTAGATGTGTGTCGAGTGCCTGTAATAAAAACACATAATATGCCGTGCATTTTCAAAGAAATACGAGGTTCTACAAACGGTGTTATAATAGACGACGAAATATGGTTTTTAACTCATCTTGTTAGTTATGAAACTAAACGGTATTATTATCATATTGTCGTGGTGTTAGATAAAGAGAGCTTGTCATTAAAAAAGTATTCAAGAGCATTTACTTTTGAAAAACAACGTATAGAATATGGGTTAGGGTTTGATTATATATCTGACACTGACCAGTTTTTGGTTAGTTATAGCACACACGATAACAGCGCAAAGTATATTTGCGTATCAAAGACTTTTTTCAATAGTATGATGTATGAAGGTAATAAATAGATCGATTCCTTATATTACTTGGTGATAATTATGGTTTCCGCATTTCTACAAGCCTCGCCAAATGTCTTGCGATGCCATTGTGTAATACCGTGAGAGTGAATACCTTCACGATGCTGCTTTGTTCCATATCCCATGTTTTTCCGAAACCCATAGTATTCATCTAATTGTGGATATACATCGCATAAATTTGCTACATATGCATCTCTAGCACTTTTAGCCAAAATACTCGCAGCAGCTATGCCCATAAATTTGGCATCTCCTTTTTCTACAGTGGTAGATTTCAGCTCATTTATAGATTGTGTGTCATCGCTATATTCCATATATGGTGTGAAATAATTACCATCTATTACCGCAGTAAAATCGTTTGATATTACCGCTTCGTTTTTCATTTTCATTTCCAACATTGTTTTTCGAATACAATTATGCATACCTTGCATAACAGATTTCAATATGTTTATATTATCTATCACGTCTGCTTCGATATAATCAATGCACCAAGCTAGAGCATTTTCTTTGATATATTCAGCAGTTTCGTTTAATTTTTTTTTTGATGAGAATTTTTTACTATCTTTAATATTTGTTCCGTCAAATAAAGCAGGTTCTTTAGGTAAAACTACACAGGCTATATATACGCGACCAAAAAGACACCCTCTTCCCGCTTCATCTATAGATATTTCATATTTATTTGCATCGTCGTAAAACCGATCCAGTAAAATAGGTTCTTTTTTCATTATCAATTATAATATACTACCATTGATTTATCTATATCAAAGAAATCAATTTTAGTTATTAATTCTTCTCATATTTTTTCAACATATACTATATATTATTTTTTAAATGTCATTTAAAATTACACCGTTGTTTATATTTTTAAGTTTATTAATTATATTAATAGTATGGTTAGTGCTTTGCAGTATGCCAAGTTTGTTTCAGGCAGAAGGGTTCATATCTTTTATGCACGAGGAAGACCCTATGACAAAACAAACCGTCCCACCATATAGTTTAGACCGAGAAGTATACAAATTATATGACAGTATCTATTTTGATAATTTGAACGGAACCGTAATCAATGTAGGTTCTCCTGAATATACTGGCAATGTAGAAGTAAACGGTAATACAGCTGGCAATATCTCTAGTATTACTACAATGCCTAGAAATTCGGAAGATACATATACTTATGAAATTACTACTCCTTCTCATATATTACCAGAACCAAGTAGTCAATTAAATTCTTCTTATAAGTCTCAAATATATGTTCGTGAAGGAAACACCAATGATGGAGTAGACGAATATAACGTGTTTTATATTCCATGGGGTAAAAAAACCTATATGCATATTATCGATGCGAATAGTGATTCTCCTGCTCACGAATATAGCTATTTATTTAGCGATACATCTGTTGTTTATAACCAATCATTGGATAGTGTTCCATTAGAAATAGGTGAATATGTTCAAGATGATGATAGTAATAACAACAAAGATGTGATAGAATCCAATTATAACACAAATCGAAAAGTATTCCAAATAAGCAAATATGTGAAATATGACAAGAAAAATGGTAATATTATCATTACTAATACAAACACCAACTCTCTTGATGTATACAAGAGAAACAGCACAACCAAAATAACGATCAATATAAGCGACGACGATAGCGAAAAGATATTTGGAAACAGTGATGAATATACGAGTGTGGATTATAAAGTTAGAATATTGAAAGATACTGTTGGTAAAAACACTATCTTATATATTACCAATTCTTTTGATACTGTAATTGCTATCGTCGGCACTGATTTTCAACAAGATATTACTATGAAATCTGTATATCGGTTTACACCGAACGGTCTCGATGATGGTACTGGCCTCACTGAAACTACTGAAACGATTGACTATAATGCTGACGACGTAAATAATAGCTCTAATGGAACCGACGGGGGGGAATTCAACTTAACTGATTATATTTTGAAGACACAAATAGTCCCACCAGTATGTCCAGCCTCACCCAGTTGCCCGAGCTGCACTGCCGACTGTGGTTCGTGTTCTAACTGTGGAGGAAATGGTGGTTCAGGGACAATGACTAAAAATGGCGAGTCAATTGTAGCAGGTGATGCAGTCGCAAATATAGCAAAAGACGTGGGTGGAGCTGCTTCTGGAACGATTGACGCAGCGGGAAATGTTGCAAAAAGTGCGGTAGGCACAGTGAGCGGCGTAGCAACTGGAACGGTTGATGCAGTGGGAAATGTAGGTAAGGGCGCATTGGGTGCTGCTGGAGCGGTAGGCGAAGGCGCATTGGGTGCTGCTGGTGCGGTAGGCGAAGGAGCATTGGGTGCTGCTGGTGCGGTAGGCGACGGAGCATTGGGTGCTGCTGGAGGTATCATATCCGGAGCGGTTGGTGCGATAGGAGACGTTGGTTCGAGTATTGTCGGTTCTGGAAAACAAGTAGTGGATGCTGCCGGACAAAATAATCAGGGTCAGCAACAGTCAGGTGCAAACGGGGGTCAGCCAACTGGTGCAAACGGGGTTCAACCAAGTGGTTCATCTGATCCATATTCTTATTATGGTCAAGTTCCAACAAAGCCCCCATCTGAATTTATAGCAAGAACCGCGGATTTCAGTTCCTTCGGAAAATAATTCGTTTAAATAGTCATATAAACATAACAATATTTTTATATAATATTGTTATGGATTCTATAGATATTAATGCATTGTTTCATCGAAACGAAATAGTAAATAATATAAAAACCGTATTAAAGGAATTTGACACACGTTGCAATGAACTGACCTATAAAAAAGGAATTTATTTGTATGGTTCTCCTGGTTCAGGGAAAACTTACTTCATCACAGAAATATTAAAAGACTTGGGGTTTGATATTGTGAAATACGATGCAGGTGATATACGAAATAAAGCGCTGATTGAAACAATGACGTGTAATAATATATCGAATCGCAACGTATTGGATATGATGACAAAAAGAAACCGGAAAATAGCTATCGTTATGGACGAAATTGACGGGATGAATAGTGGAGATAAAGGTGGATTAAATGCATTAATCAAATTAATCCGTCAAAAAAAGACAAAAAAACAAAAAACGGAAAGCAAAACGATGAATCCTATTATTTGCATCGGTAATTATTATACAGACAAGAAAATGAGAGAACTTATGAAAGTATGCAATGTGTTTGAATTAAAAACACCTAATCAGGACGAGATACAGAAAGTTATTTTAAGCACATTACGCAAAACAATAGATATTCGTAAAACAGAAATGGATATTTTGATGAATTATATACAAGGTGATATGCGTAAATTGAAATTTACCATTGATATCCTCAATAATGATAATGCAAAATTTAATGGTATTACTGAATTACTTGATATATTTCATACCAAAAATTACAATGATGAACCAAAAACGATTACTAACGATTTACTAGAGACGAAATACCCTATTAATAAGCATAATTTTGTAATGAATGAAACAGATAGAACAATTGTTGCATTACTTTGGCACGAAAATATCATTGAGAAAATAAAGTCGATGAAACCGGTAGAATCGTTTCCATTGTATTATAAAATACTGCGAAATATTTGCTTTGCAGATTATATTGATAGGATCACATTTCAAAGTCAAATATGGCAATTTAATGAGATGAGTTCGTTAATAAAAACATTTTATAATAATAAGATATATCACGATTATTGTCAAGATTATACATTGGATTCCCTTTCCGAAATTCGATTTACAAAAGTATTAACAAAATACTCTACCGAATATAATAACTCATTGTTTATTCAAAATTTATCTCAAAATTTATCTATGGACAAGAGAGACATAATGGCTTTTTTTCAGGAAATTCGATTGTGTATTGGGAAGAATTTTAATAATGATACAGAAATATTATTGCAAGTTGAACAACTATTTGATGAATATGATATAAATAGGCTAGATATAAAGCGAATGTATCGTTTTTTAGATAAGAATTCTAAAAAAGATGAATTATGTGAAGAAGTGGAAGACGATTTATAAAATATCATACAAGATATATTTTATAAATTAGAAATATCTATTATTTTTTCAGGACGGAGCTTACTAACATCTAAGTTGATTTCGATTGGGGGTGCAATCGGTGGTGCAATATTTATATTATTCATAATATTTTGTTTCATTGAGATTTCAATTATGTCGCTATGCGCTTTTGATAATTGATTAAGTAATTCCTGTTTCTCCGCTTGAAGTTGATTGATTATTTTTTGTTGGTTTGTAATCATAGCAACAACCTCTCTATTATTTAATTGTTTAGGTGGCTTACCTGCCTCATTGAACATAATAGGTCCATTGTTTTGTTTTTCTTCCATATCTTTAACCATAACATCACGTCTGGCTTCTATTTCTTTAATCTGTTTTAATACATCGGGTTTCATATTAGGCAGTCCGGGTTCATATTTTTCTAATAACCCATCGATATTTTTCATAAAAAATTGTTTGATGTCTTTTTCGTCGTTGTATTTTATAAACATATCGACTGTTTTATTAGACTCTTTAAAGAAGTCTGGGTGAGCATTATCAAACATTTTTCGTTTATCGTAAGTATTATGTTCGTGTGAGAAAACCAATATAGATTTTAAAGGGTCTAATTGAACAAAAGGCACTGTATAATCTTTTAAAAAAGCTTTCTCTTCGGCTAATGCAGCATTATCATCATATTTGGTATCATTTAGTAGTTCCTTTTTAAATGCAAATGTTCCGGCGGTTGCGTGATTTGGTCCATAAGGCCCACATTGAATCATTTTCTGAATGTGCTTGAAATATATATATATTTCACTACTACCTGCACATAATGCTTTCGGATTTTCTTGTAGTTTTTCCACCGCGTGGCTGACTCTATCTGGCGGGTAGTAGTCATCGTCATCCATATATACGATAATGCTACCCCTGCATTGTTTATGCATAAAGTTCCTCTTAGCACCTAACATCATTTTGTCTTGTATTTCGAAATATCGAATTTGCTCAATATTTGATTCTTCTACTAAATCCTTAATCTTATCGGTGCCGTCATCGACGATAATCCATTCTATTCTATTTTTGGGGTATGTTTGATTTCGAAAACATTTAAACATTGTTTCGATAAACGGCCGTCTATTGAATGTAGGCGTGCATATAGACACCATCGGCAATTTCTTAGTAGCATTTTGTTTCCCCATAGTCTAAAGTATGTATTACATATTCAAATTATTTTATATAATTAAACCAATAAATATCTTAGTTATCTGCAGGTTTGTTCATTTCTGAAAACTTGTCGCTTAATCCTATATATAACATTGTAAACATAATTAATCCAAACAAAAAATTAAAATATATAAACGAATCTTTAAATGATACACCGGACACCATACCTGCCGCGTCAGATAAGTTGTTTTTCAATCGAAAGAAGTAAAAAATAATAATAAATGCAATAATTATCATAAATATGTTTGATTTGAATAAACCCAAATACTTGATAATTATTCTTAGCAACTTTCTTAGGAATCCTTCTTCTTCACAACTTACTCCACTAGATGATGGCTCAGAATTATCACTGTGAAAAATGATATTTTTAATGGTTTCTATTAACCCTTTATCCGAATACAAAAATATTGCACCCAGTGAATACAATAATAGATATAATATAGATAAAATGCCTCCTATTGGAACACTAACAATAATAATAATAATGAATCTCAATATTATATTAAACACTAAAAATAAGATAGGAGAGGCTGCTGTTTTAATTAAATCTGATAGTTTCATTGAGAACAAGGAAATGAAAAAATTAAGAAAAACAGTCGCAAACATCAAATTTACCATAAAATTACTAGTTGTATCTGTTATCAATGCTATAAAGAAATCCTTTATATTTACAATGAATCGTTTCAGCACGAAAAATGTAGTGATATAAACTAACATAAACTTCATTTTCCCATTTAACCAAGAAGTATAAGTGGGAACAAATTTCGTAATAAAGTAATCGAGAACACTAGGGAAAAATAATGCAAATTCAAATATAAACATTATGAATTTTAATACATTCGTCTCATCTGCTTCCGCCTTTTCTTTCAGTTCTTGAATTGACAAATGGAACATATTATCATAATCATTAAAATACATAACAAAATACCAGTTATAAGAAATCGGTATGCTGACGATAGCTGCAAAAATGGTTGATAAATATTGTCGAATGAGTTCAATATCTTGTTCGGTTGCTTTACCTTGTGATAGTGAATTAGCTAGATTCTCAGCTAGAATATGCACCCAACTTGTGGAAACATCATAAGCGTTATTAATTCCATCGGCAAACCCTTTTTGCCAGTCCACTTTTTTCTTGGAATCGTTTATATCTGGTGGGACATTATAACATTTTTCATTGGTTGGGTCATTTAAGTCGGCATCGGTGCAAGTTTGGTCTTGAATTCCCTCTATCATTTTATTATTTACAAGATTCGAAAGTAAATCGAAATTTTCAACCGCTACCTCTTTTTTATTATTTATTACTGGGGTTTTCTTTGCATCAGATACATTGGTAATTGTTCCAAAAGTCTCTATATTTTTATAATTATTCTTCATTTTTCGGTTTTTTATTTTCTTCATTTTTGATTCCATAGCAGCTGTTTGGAAATTATGGTCGCGATCTGATTGGTTCTTACTAAACCGATTATTTATCATATTATTTTCAGATGCATTCATATTAATAAATTAAGTATATTATATATATAATCTTATAATATATTTATGGTTATAACTTTACCTAGCATATAACATACCGCAATTTCCATTAATGACCGATAAAATATTATATCTCTCTTCAAATAACGTCATATTGTAATTGTATTCATATAGCCTCCAGTTTGATTTTCTAACTCCTATTAATTCTCCAGCATCATCACATATAATATCATAATTAGAGTTGACTGGATCTATAGTTGGTAAAAATGTATTTATTTCCAATTCAATCGTTTTGAATTTACTCATATTGATGGCCCCAGTAGGCTGATATTCAAATGGGCTCGTGTTTAAGCAAAAATTGTAGCAATATAATCCTTCTTTCGCAGCTCCCCTTGTTCTAGTATATTTCTCTATATAATCATATACACCCCTCGTCAGCAAATTCTCCCTATATTCTCCATTTAATAATATTCCCATTGTTTCGAGTATATGTTTTCGATTTTCTGCGTGAAAATCACCGGTAGTTGTTATGCCAGTATTTTGTAATGATCTAGGGTGCACACCTATACCGTATATTTGATTTACATCATCATATATATTGATATAATTCGTTGTTAAATATGCTTCTATTTCAGGTATCGCATTAATCGACGCTAACGTAACATTTGATGGTAAATTATGGTAGGGCCAGTTTGTATAATTACTCCATTCATTTCGCAAATTCACATCATTTCGTTGTAAAAACCACATCCAGCTTGCTATCATACCATTCGTTTCTAGTTTAATTTTTTTGGTGCCAGTTATATTTTCATATTTATGTTCGTATACGTCTTTTATCAAATATACGTGGTCTTCTGCTGCGAATTTTTGGGTTTCTTCTTTTGACAAAAAACAATAGGTCGACATTAAATGTATATCTGCATTCCACGTATTCACCTTGTTTTCATAATAAGTTGAGTCGGATAAAGGATAAGGCGGCGTTTGTAAAAAACGATACATCTGAAAACGGTTTTCATTAAAATCTGGTCGAACATATGGATATGCATATGAATAATCAAATACGTCTCTCACTTGAAACAACTCCTGAATAGGTCGCATTGTAACGGTAATTGATAGTTCGTTATATTGTAATGCTACAAGTGGAAATGCACAATTACTATTCAACGTAAACCACGTATTGATGGGAATATACAGATTTCTACCACGGATTGACGGTTCAGCACCCGTGGTAGATGCAGTATGAGCAGCTGATGGATATACATTTGAACGACCATGGTTATAGGCCGGGTTGTGCATATCAATAGTATTACCAGTCATATTATTAAATAATTCTTTTTTTTCTGCAGTGAAATCACGGTCTACCATTGCAGCCATATATTCTCCGGTATATCTCTGCAACTGCATACCACCGCACGTAATTTCGACCTCTTTTATCATATGTGTTCCAATATCTTTTATCCACTTAAAATCATATGGTGCCCATCTATCCGACGTCTGTTCGCTAGGGGAGTGAATTGGACTCCATATATCTGGTAAAGTTACAACTATATAAGTATCCATTAATAAATCTGCATATCGAGGAATTTTAAAGGTAAAAATAGATTCTTCTGATGGTCTTAGTTCTCTTAAACCGTTATAATCTATTCGAAACTTCTGTAGTCCAAAATTTGTATACTTCACATAGGCCACTTTGAAAAATGTTTTGCATGGATTCCCTGTTAGAAATAAATTATTACTTCCGGTTGAGATAATATTTAGTAGTCCACCTGCCATTCTTACTGATAATATATAATATATATTTTTATTATATTTGTTTATATATACAATATATAACAGAATGGATTATCTAAGACTTTTATTGAATATCTTCATATGTATCATTTTATTTTATGTCTTTTATAAATTTATGAAAGATCGGGCTGTTAGTTTCGTTTCAGTGAAAGAAAGTTTGGTTGATATGGTTGATAATGAAGAGTTGAATAATCTCAAATCAAATAAAAACTCACCTAGTATTGGTAATATTCAGTCCATACAACCTAAATTTGCAAATATGCCTCTCAAAGAATATTGCATAAAGGCCTCTTATAATTCAGCAGTTTCTGGAAAATCGGTAAATAAAGATATGATTAAGTATGTTTTGAATAGAGGTTGTCGTTTTTTAGATTTTGAAGTGTTCTATACCAAAAACAACGAGAATTTTGTGCCAGTCGTTGCGGAATCTAGCGACCCAGAATTTAAGAGATTTGATACAGACAATCATATTACTTTAGAAAGTGCGTTTTCAACTATGGTCAGTAATGCTTTTTCGGGTAATTCGCCCAATAAAAAAGACCCTTTATTTATCCATCTAAGAATTAAAACCAAAGACACTAATTGTTATAGCTCTATTGCAAAGTTGATCGATTCTATTTTGAAAGTGAAATTATACGAAGGTGAAATAACCAAAGACACCAAAATGGAAGAACTTATGGGTAAAGTTGTTATCATTGTCGATAAGACTATACACCGAGATTACAAAGATTATGCTAAATGCAAAGGATCAGATATGAAGTGTTATGATTTAGCTAACTATTTGAATATTGAGAGTGGTAGTCAGAATATGAATTTATATAATCTTATGCAATTAGAACAACAAGCTAGTAATCCGGCGCTGATTAAAGATGATAACGTTTCGACTTCCAGTCTTGCTAGTAAAGTTGTATTGCCCATCACTAAATCCGATAGAAATCCCGATATGAAAAAGATGATATTAGATTATGGTGCTCAAATTGTCGCTTATAGATATGGCAATATCGATGATAATTTAGTAGATTGTGAAGTGTTTTTTAATGATAGCAAGGGAGGCATTCTACCATTAGCAGCAGCTATTCCTTATTTTGAGCGTGTCCAAAAAGAGCTAACCAGAAAAAAATAGTTTCATAATATATACATTCGTTTTTATATATTATGCCTAAGAAATCGGCAAGCACCGATAAAACCAAAACTAAATATAAAACTAAATTGTGCGGACCAACTATGAAATTTGCTGACTGTGAATTAGCTATTTTGAGACATGCGGTTGAGAAAACTGAGCAAAAACAGGGGGTGGCAAAAGTAAACAATCCAGAAGTCAAGAAAATGTTGTCTATTGTTGAAGATTTTTTGCGGAAAAAACAACTAATATGTTATGGTGGCACTGCCATTAATAACATATTACCAAAACACGCTCAGTTCTATAAACGCGAGATTGAAATGCCTGATTATGACTTTTTCTCTGATAATCCTATTGAAGATGCAAAAGAATTAGCTGATATTTATGAAAAAAATGGTTATTCTGATGTTGAAGCTAAGTCTGGGGTGCATTATGGCACATTCAAAGTGTTCGTTAACTTTATACCAATTGCTGATATCACTTTTTTACATCCGGAGGTTTATAAATCGATTAGAAACGAATCTATTAAACTGGATGGGATTCTTTATGCACCACCCAATTTTCTACGTATGTCTATGTATTTAGAATTATCTAGACCCGATGGTGATGTATCGCGTTGGGAAAAAGTATTGGAACGGCTAACATTATTAAATAAATATTACCCTTTGAATACATCTGAGTGTATGAAAATCAGTTTCAAAGATAACAATTCTTCTCCATCTAGCGAATTAACTACTATTATCAGGAATTCACTCGTAGATAATGGTGTGGTATTCTTTGGTGGATATTCTACTTACTTGTATTCTAAATATATGCCAGAAAACGAACAGAACAAAATCAAAGATATATCTGAATATGATGTATTATCAGAGAACCCTAAACGAACAGCTACTATATTAGTCGAAAGCTTGAAGGGAAATGGGTATAAAAAAACTAAAATGATTATTCATAAAGAGATTGGGGAG
>Ga0114994_10001025_pt1 | contig 19690 bp, 15 predicted proteins | sample ArcticOcean_MG_C_9_FD_87043 | JGI IMG/M metagenome (GOLD analysis project Ga0114994, IMG submission 87043) | Marine microbial communities from western Arctic Ocean - ArcticOcean_MG_CB2_152 | ecosystem: Environmental > Aquatic > Marine > Oceanic | place: Arctic Ocean: Canada Basin | collected...
ATGGACGCAAGCGTGTCCTGGATGGACGCGGCGAGGCCGGTGGAGGCCTTGCCGGCCGCGACGGGCGCGAAGGCCGTGACGGCCGGGGCGAGGGCGAGGGCGAGGATAAGCTTGGCCATTTTGTTAAGAACTGCGTGGAGAAAGCGTGAGTGGGGTGCGCAGGGTGGTTGGAGCGCGCGCGGCGGGTTTTTGTGTGTCACAGAGCGCGCGGCGGGCGGTAACAAACTCGACAGCGAGCAATGGCGAGTTGCTGCCCCAACACGCGCGCGCGCTGCCCAAGCAGCGCGGCGCAGCGCGCAATGGTGGGAGTGGGGCGCGCGGCGGGCGTACACAAAGCGCGGTTGCAAACGGCGACGCGGGTGGCTGCAGTTTAGTGAGATAGTATGTGACGACGTGATGAGTGCGTCTCCTGTGCAACCTTGCGATCCCCCCCTCCGGAGCCAGGTGCCGGGCGCGGGCCCGCGGGCCCTCCGGGAGGCGCTCGCACGCCTGCGCGAGCCATGGTGCGCGCTCGTACTTGTCCGCCCCTCCGCGCGCGCCGCGCGGGCACCTCCAGCCTGGCTATCTAGAGCTCAGATCTACCCAGGCCCCACACCCCGATATAACTAGAACGGGGCGAGGGGGGTTCGTTCGAAGGTCGTACTTAATGCGCCCCTTTTCGCCCCCGGCGAAGAACCTCGGGAACAGGCCGCCCGTCCGCGCGGCCCACGCGTCGTAGACCGGCTGGCCGCCGTACTTCTCGGCCTGCTTCCCGTCGAGGCGCTTCGTGGCCCCGCTCATGATGCCGTAGATGCCGTACAGGCCCAGAGATCCGCACGCGTAGGGGATAACCTGCGAGCCGAAGGACGGCACGCCGCTCACGAAGAGCCCGAACCAAAATAAGACCTCGCCGAAGTAGTTCGGGTGGCGGCAGGACGCGTACAGCCCGCCCAGCGGACCCGTGAACGTACCCGCCACCTTCGAGGCGTAGTCCTTTCGTTTGTGGAGGAACTTCTGCGCGTCCGCGACGGCTTCGATGAGCGCACCGGCCCAGGCGAGGCCGCAGCCGACTTGCGCGACGAGCACGTACTTCGGCGGCGCCCGGAGCGCGAAAAGTAAAGGCGAGGTCATGCACGCGTAGAACAGGGCGAGCGGCGCGACCAGCGGTAATCTTTTCAGGCGCGGAGTCTTGTCGAAAGCCTTGATGCGCTCGGCGATGTCCGGGACCGAGAGTTGCCTCGCCAACAAGTGCAGGGCCAACCGGAAGCCGTAGAAGAGCGTGGCGCCCGCCGCGAGGCGCGCGAGGTTTGTGGTGGGCGGCACCGCTAGTACAGCCGCCAGGGCCATAACGCCCACGGCCGACCCGTAGCCGACGCTGAACGAGTAGCCCTGCCTGTAAAACGTCAGCGGGGCCAGCACGGCGCCGGCGACGGCCGCGAGCGCCGGCACGCCGAGCGGTCCCTTCACCAGCGCCTCGGCGATGACGGCCGGCGGCATCGCGTGTCTGGCGTCGCCTCGGCGCGGGCTGCCGTGTGGGCCGCGCGGCGCCTGCAGGGCAAGCACCGTGGTTGTGCAGAGGAGGAGCTTCATGTCTAGGTTTCAAAAGTTAATTTCAAAAGCGGTGGAGGCAAGATGGTAACGGTTGTGCGCTTACCCTCTCAGCAGTTCTGGATGATAGATAACGGATCTGGTGCTCCTGGCGCTGAACGACAGTAGCTACTGTGGCGCTCAGTGCTAGTCGGAGCAAACGATGAGCCGTAATACCCGCAAGTAAAATCCGCGCAACAACACAAGCTCGGCCAGTCCCGCGAAGCCTCGGCGCGAAGGCTAGGCGCGCACAGCAGCGGTGATTTGGACCCCTCCCCCCGTCGAAGCTGCCCTTTTCGGAGAGGCGCCTCGTAGCTGGCGTTCACGGAGAGGAAGCCAAAGGCTAAGGAGGCAGCCCATTCCGCAGCTCCAGCCATCGAAGCACCATGGTCAAGGGCAAAGCACCGCGCGTGGAGGTCGTGCAGGCCCAACATGGCAAAAAAACGTGCGTCGTCGTCGGCGCCGGCGCCAGCGGTCTGGCGGTCATGAAGGAGCTCACGGCGTTGAATCACAGCGTGACGTGTTTTGATGAAAATGTGCGAATAGGAGGCGTCTACTGCGCGAGCTACGACCGGACGATGCTCACGACGTCCTCTCTCTTAACGGCGTACAGCGACTACTCCGACGGCCGGGAGGACCGGCCCGTGTTCTGGACGGACGAGCAGTACCTGGACTATTTAGACGGCTTCGCGAACGCGTTTTCGTTGTACGACCACATCCGTTTCCGGTCGTCGGTGCAAAAGGTCACGAAGTGCCGCAAAACGGGCAAGTGGCTCGTGACCGTGCGTGTCGGCGGCGCGCACGTCGCGCCGCACCGCTCGACCTTCTTATTAGGGCGGCATGTTCCGGACGCGCAGCGTCGTTTAGCTAAACAAGAGGGCGCGGCTACGTTACGAGCCTTCTACGCGCAATGCGAACGAGAGGGCTTTCCCCGCGTGAAAGGTGCATACGCCTACAACTACTTCGACCACGTGACCGGCGAAGGACAACGAATGGCGCCCCAAGCGCCCTTTGAAGAAGTGACGTATTGTGTCGATCATGTGGCGATTTGCACCGGCACGAACCACTGGGCTTCTCTTCCCCGGTTTGAAGGCCAAGATTTATTCATTGAGAATGGCGGCACGCTGGTGCACTCGGAGAACTACAAGAAACCGGAAGTGTTTCGGGGGAAGCGGGTGTTGGTGGTGGGTGCCGGGGAATCCGGGTCGGACATCACCAACGAGATCTCGAACGAAGCCTTGAAGGTCACCATTGTGGTGCGAGGCAAGCACGGCCATCTCATCCCAAGGAAGCAGGCCGACGGTCGAGTGACCGACCTGAACACGAATCGATGCCGGTACTCGAACCCGTACGTATTGGGGGACTGGGTCGGTTATGTCAATCAATTAGCGAAGAAGTTCGTCGCGAAGCATTCAAGCACGAAACCTTCTGACGAACGGAAGATCTTGCAAAGGATCGGCGAGCTCAATTTGGAGCAGGGGACGTCGGCCTTCTCCAAGTTCGGCTGCAAGAACGAGGGCTTCGTGACGGCCATGGTGTGCAAAGGGGCCGAGTTGCACCGCGACGCGTTTAAATTAGCGAAGGGGAAAGCGGTGTTCAAAGATGGGTCGGAGTTCGCGTGCGACAGTGTCGTGGCGTGCACGGGGTACCGGAACTCGTTCCCCATGTTCGAGCACGAGGACGTGCGCGATGTCGTCATCTGTCCGGCCTGCGGCTGTCGCACGAAGGACCTGAACGCCTTCGGCCAGAACCCGCGCCGGCTGTACAAACAGATCTTCGTGCCCGTCTTCCCGGACGGCCAGGTGGCCTTTTTCGGATTCGCGCGGCCGGCTTTTGGGTCGGTGCCGCCCACGGCGGAGATGCAGGCCAAGTACTTTGCTTTGGTCGTGGACGGTCGCATTACGTTACCGGACACAAAGTGCATGGAACAGCAAGCCTTGAAGGACCAGGCGAACTGGGAGTGGCGCTTCGGCTACGACGCTAAACGGGTGAAGGATCTAGTGGACTTCCAGTTGTACACGGACGATTTGGCCGAGCGGATGGGCTGCCTGCCGCCATTGATGATGTTATTCTTAACCAAACCGAGAATATGGTGGAAGATCATGTTCGGGCCCTTCACGATGCACCAGTATTTATTGCGGGGGCCCTTCGCGGATCCCCAACGGGCGGCTTTAGTTTATTCCAAACAACCGGTCGGCGACTTCCTCGAGTGTTCGATCACGGCGGCCTTCCTCTTGACGGCCAAGGTGCTGGCGCTCTGCGGGTTCCGCGACTTCCAGCCGAATTACGGCAAGGCCGCGCGCGCCTAAGAGTCCTCTACACAAAACAAGGCTTAGCTCTCCTCCTCTATCACGGCGTCATCGCTCTCGCCGTCGCTCTCCTCCTCGCTGTCGCTGCCGAGCACGGCCTCGTCGTCCGCTCCAGTATATTTTTCGGGGTCGTAGGCGCCCTCGGCCGGCGCCTCGCCCGCGGGCGCCTGCTTCTTCTTCCGCCGCCGCTTCTTTTTATTCTTGGCGGCCGCGGGCAGCTTGGCCTTCGTCGCGACGCCCACGCCGTTGTAGGGCTCCGGCAATACGCCGGAGGACTTGTGGTACTCGCGGACCCACTGGCAGTCCTTGGCGTACTTGTCGATGTTTTTTGTAGAGTCCACGTTGAGTACCTGCTTCAGGACGCGCCATTTTATAGGATCTACACTATGTAAACCTGGCGGGAACGGTAATCCAACGTAGAGCTTGACGAGCTCGTGCCCACATGCTTTGTAGGACAGCTGGAAGTCCAATACTAAAGTGGAGAGGCTCGCAAAGTCGCAGTCCTTGGTGGCCAACGCTTTCCGCCGGCTGATGCCTAGCGATCCCCATTTTTGAGTTTCCTTGTCCCGCACCGCGAGGACGATGTGCCGGTAGTGTCTGTCGTCGCATTTGGACTTGAACGACAGGGGCAGTCGCACATCCAGACACTCCAGGTCGGCCGTCAAATGAATGGCCAAAAAAACCGCCTCCACGCACTGGATCGGCAGGGCCTCGCGCATGATCTCCCGCGCCGTGAAGTGGATGTGCTTGAGACCCCGGTCCCGAGACATCTTGAAGTAGTTCTTGCCCGTGTGGTTGTACTCGAAGCTGTAGATGTACCGGGCAATCGCCTGGAGCTTAGTTTTCACGGTCCCGGTCTTCAGGTTCGGCCGCTTCGGCACACAGGGCGCTTCGAGCTCCCCGTCGTCCGGGATGCGGTCGATCAGCGCTTGGGTCCCGGGGTCGACCTCCTTGTGCGTCCGGTGCGTCCGGGCCGTCATGGCCGCCTTGGACAGGCCCTGGGCGGCCTGGCGGCCTCTAAAGGCCTTGAGCGGGTCGGCGTAGGCCTTGGCCGAGCACGCGGGCTCGCCGAGCAGCGCCGCGCAGCGCGCCACCGCCTCGGCTTCGTGCGCCGTCGCCGTGGTTTACTGCGCTGCGAGCGCACCACCGCCTCCGCCTCGCGCCGTGATTGGTTCCTACTGGGGTCCGACCGCAGCCATGTGGTGGTGCGGGGCAGCCTTTTGGTTGACGACACCACACAACGTTTTCATGAAGTAACCCGCACGAGAAAACCCGCGAGATATTTGAGCAAAGTCACGCTCAAGCGCTTACGCCTCCTTTGTGTACCGTGTAACATCCCACGGTCTACACAGCATAAATACTCTACTCGCGCTGCGAAAGAGCGAGTTTCTAAGAGTGTCTTGTAGCCAGGGAGAGCATTTTTACCGCTACGCACATGCAGCTCATCGCGATGGCGCTCCTCTTGCGGCGCGCGCAACCGCTCCGGCACGTCGGGCGCTACGCCGAGATTGGGCACCTCCGACGCGCGGCGACGCGGCGCTACGCGGCTCAGGCGGACGCGCCGGGCATACGCTACAACTCGGGGCCGGATCGGGAAGATTCGTTGGTAAGACCGGGCACCGACTACGCGCCGTTAACGCCCGAGGAGCTCGTCCCCAAATCCCAGGAAATGGCGGCGCGGGCGCAGCGCGTGATGGCGACATTGCCAGAACGCTTCGTCGCGCCGGCGGAGGCATTTGAGATGGTGCGCGTCGGCGCCGCTCTGATTGACGTGCGCACGGAGGAGCAGGTCCTCACCCACGAAGTCCGCGCGGGCACGCCGGCCCTCACGGCGAGGAACGCGCGCCGGGTCGCGCTGGACAACTGGGTCATCGCGGGCGGCCCGCCGCCCATGCTGGGCGGCGGCGGGCGGCGGGTGGTCCTGGCCTGCTCTGGTGGGCCGAAGAGCGCGCTGGCCGTCGAGTACCTCGTCGAGCACGGCGTGGACGCCGTGGCCGTCGCGGGCGGGCTCAAGGCGTGGGGCGAAAGTGGCCTGGAGCTCGTCGACGCCTTCGCCGCGGACGAGGACGAGGCGGACGAGGAGGACGAGGAGGACTAGTAATGTGTTTAATCAACGAGCCTATAGGGCAGGGGTGTGGCTTCTGAAAGGAACCGCGACGCGAGGCCTATCGTAAAAACGGGTTTCCTGTGACGGGTTTTTGGACTGGACGACCAGTTAAATTAAAAGGGCGTAGCTGTCACCATACTGGACATCGCGCTGCGGAGCCCGCGCCCAGAGAGCTACACGTTCGACGCCCACGCATCAGACACAGCGCTTTAGCAAGCACGGAGCTAGGCCCTCAACAGGGTCATCGCCCCATCCCTCGAACCGATGACGCGCGGCATCGTCTTCCTCAGCCGCATCCCGCCCCACCTGCGGCCGGGCAAAGTAAGAAGATTACTGGAGCAGCACGGCGAGATCACGAACCTCTACCTCGCCGCGGCGGACCGGACGCGCGCCGAGAAAAGGAAGTTTGGAAGAGGGAAAAGATTTGTGGAGGGCTGGGTCGAGTTCGCCGAGAAGAAGATCGCCAAGCGCGTCGCGGCGTCGCTGAACAACGAGCGCATGGGCAAGGGCTCGCGCGACCGCCACGCCGACGACCTGTGGTGCATCAAATACCTGCGGGGCTTCGAGTGGCGCCACCTCACGGAGAAGCAGGCGTACGACCGGAAGGTCGAGGAGTCGCGGTCGCGCCTGGCGGACGCGGCCGCGAAGCGCGAGGTGACGGAGTTCCAGGCGCTCGTGGACGAGCGGGACCGGGACGCCTCCATGAAGAAGCGGAAGCGGCGGAAGCTCGGGGACTAGAACGGATTGTAAGTGTGAATTAAAAACAATATCGTTAGTTAATTCGCTCTGTCGAGGCGATGGCGTATCTGCCGGACCCTGTGTTGGCGTGCTGTTCTATCCCGACCATCCGGTTGTGGTACAAGCCCCGCTTGTGGCCCTTGAGGCCGCTGGTGTTGCCGACGTAGCGGTACACATTGTCGACGCGCTTCTGGCACATGCACGCGTGGCGGTTCGCCATCGCGCAGCGCCACTCTTCACCTTTCATGGAGAGGGAGCAGGCGCCGGTCGCCGCGTCGCAGGCGTGCGTCACGCGGACGTCGCCGCCCTCACCTATCAGAATTCCAGGAGCGTTGAGTTTCCGCGCGAACATCTCATACACCAAAAAGGGCAGGCCGTCCCCGGGCACGCCTATGCTCTTTCCGCGGCCGCAGCCGTCCTCGCCCCCGCCGTCCACGCAGAACGCGAAGAGGGGGCGGACGCGCATTAAATTGGAGAAGAGCATTGAATGATCTAACTTGCGTAGGATCGCAGGTATGTGTGGTATGTCCTTCTCGTCTACCCAGACGCTGAACTTGGAATAGTCCAACACAGACGCGTAGGGCGGCCGTAATAATGGTGATAAAAATACGGGCACGCAGCCGTGGGCCACGGCTTCTGTTAAACGGGGCGACCAGGGGCTGAAGCCTTCGGTCACTAGACAGTACTTCGTGCGCTTCAGGAGTGACGTGTAGTTGGCTTTGGGGATGCGGAAGCGGATGACCACCTCGCCACGTATGGGCGGGTCCTCCTTCTTATACTTCCTTCGACCAGGACCCTCGGGATCGTAAAAGTCCGTCAGGGCCCTCCTCACATCGTATTCGGGACCTCCGGACATGCCCTCGGCGCCCACCACGAGCACGTCTCTATACAATGACGGCGTGTGCCCCGTCCGCCTTCCCCTTATATCGCCCGCCCTGTTGGCGTTTCGCAATAAAAAAACAGGAGGGGGCACGCTAAGGTCTTTTCGTTCGTCGAAACATCTCAATCTAGGAGCCGTGTCCCGCGACACGGGCGCCTTGTACTGCGAGTCCCGCAGCAGGATGTCCGCGAAGCGCGCTTCTCTAAATAACCAGGGCCCGTCTACACGTTCGCCGACGTGGCCGACGAAGTGGTGCCGGAGCAACCCGGGATCCCGCGGCTGGCCCCCATCACAGCACGGGCCGCGCGACGACGCGGCCACGAAGAAGAAGTTGCTTTCGTCCCAGTACGCGTTGGTGTTTTTAACGCGCTCCCTGCACCAGCTCAGGGCGTGCCGCGGCTGCGTACTTGAAGCGTGCGGCACGAGCGTAATGTTCGGCTTACCCTTGGTGTACCACCGGCTCCGCGTGATGATGAGAGGCAGCCACACCTCCAGCGACCACTTCGGGTGCGTTAATTGATAAGAGCCGTGGCGCCACCAGGGCCCCGTTTTGTCATTGAAGGGGCGCGGGGGCTTCCGAATCGTTTCATGCGACAAGTCCTCCTCGACGCAGCTCGCGTCGATGGCAATTTTAAAATGTGATGAAGGACCATCCGGTGCGAAGAAATTTTGGAGGTCGCGCCAGTGTCGCGTACTGTGCGTCACGGGCCCGAGGCGCCGGAGGGCCGCCGGCATGTGCCATGGCGCGTCCTCGGCAGACGCGAGGGCGAGGAGCAGTAGTTTCATGGGTCCGTCACCGCGTGGAATGAATACATGTGCACGTAGATGAAGAGCAGCAGCAGCACGGCGTAGGCACCCCACTGTTTTAGGCTAGGAGCGCCTACCGGTGAAGCCATGGCTGTCTCGCATCTACAGCAGCTAGCGCGGCTCGCTCTGCCTGTTATCTGTGGCTCGAAACAGCGCGACGAACACCTGAGTGCCGCACGACGTGCGAGCCCAAAAGCTTCGAAACCCGCGGCCAGCCCAATTGCAAACCCGAACCGAACCCTTGGCCCCAGCTGCCCCCCATCCTCCGGCGCCCGCGGCGAGCTCCTCGCCGCCGCTTGCGGCCGCTCCGTCCTCTACCCCTCCCTCTTTATTACAACGCGCACGCCATCGACGCGATTCACCACGCGCAGGTTCCTACGTCTACGAGAAATGGTAAGCAGATCAGGCACGTTAGGAGGAGGGGGCGCCTATGGCACCGCGGGCACCACCGGCGGCGCCGGCCGCGGCGTCATGCGGCAGAGCTTGCCCTGCTTCGTGCCGTAGACCAGCCCGCGCCCCGGCGTCGGGTGGAAGCGGGCTATGTTCACGTCGTCGCCGACCTCTTCTCTCACATCAACGCGCGCCATGTCTCCCACGCGGTACGTCACACTGACGACGCGCGGCGCCGAGTCCGAACTGGTGCCGTCGCCGCCCCGCGAGTGCCCCAGCAACACCAGACTCCCCGTCGGACTGAGCTTGACGCTCGTCACGATGTCCGAGCCGCCCGCGTCCGTCGTGTTCGTCGAGAAGCTCTGGGAATCCAGGGGCGCGGCCTGTAATAACGCGCCCTCGCCGTTCTCCGTCTCCTCCGTCAAAGAGACCACGACGAGGTGCGGCCGGAAGCGGCCCTCGGCCACCGCCGCCGGCGGCGGCGGCGGCGGCGCGAGCACGGACCACGTCCGCGGCGGCGTCTGGGGCGGCGACGTCGAAAAGATGCGCCCGAAGAAGCTCTGGTTCGACGACCGCTGGGCCGTCAGGCTGCGCGAGACGAAGGACGGGAGGGGCATCGTCGGCGTCGCGGCCTCCGTCATTCGCAAGGGCGGCGGCGGCGGCGGCGCGTCCTGGTCGTCCTGGGCCACGGGCTCCGGTACTGAAACCGCCCCCGGGACGTACAGCTCGGCGCAGCTCACGAGGAAGCGGCCGCAGGGGCTCACGTCGAAGCCCCCGTCGTTGTAGAAGAGGGCCCTTTTCAAGACTTTTCGTGGCTCGTGCGCGATGGCCCGGCCGCCGCCTTGTTCCCGCGCCACGAGGGGCGGCTCGTTCTCGAGCGACGAAGTGGGCGAGGACGTCATCGACCGCGTCGAGAGTCCTGACGCGTCTTCTAGAGCCGCCGCGACGTCGAAGTCGCAGAGCATCAGCTGGAAGGTCAGTCGATCATCTTCTTCTCCTCGTGTCGAGTTCGCGGCCCCCACGATCAAGGCGTCTCTCGAAGGTAGGAACCGCAGGCATCGAATGGGATGCTCGTGCACGAATTCTCTGATAGGAGGGGCACCAGAAGCGTAGTCCCACAGGTAGATGGCCGTGCCCGCCGCCACGGCCAGGATGTCGCCGGCCGGGTGGAAGGATAATGAGATGATTGCCCTATTAAATTCAGCCTTTCTCAAACAGACAGCGCTCGTGCAGTTCCATACTCTAGCCTCAAAGCCAAGACACCCCGAAGCGACGATGTCCGGGTCCGTGGGGTGGAACTTGACGGTCCACGGGGTCCTGGGGTGGCCGACTAACGTAGACACCACTTCTTTGGTTTCAAAGTCCACGACCTTCACAGTGTGGTCGCCGTGCGTCGAGGCGAACCTTCTATGGTCCGCGGAAAACGCCACGGAGATGGTGCTCTTCGTGCTTTTGGGCAGGTCCAGATACTCGGCCTCGCAGTCGTTCGCGGTCCGTAGTTCGGCCAACTCGCTCCGGAAGATGCGCTCGGCCTGCTGGCGCCACTGCGTGCACACGACCATGGCGCCCAGGCCCGCGGGGTAGCCCAGGCACTCGATGAGCAACGCGGGGAGGAACGAGGGGACCTCGACGGGGACTTTTTCGTCGTCGCTCACGTCCATGGCGTCCTCGACGGGGCACGGGGAGCGCGTCGCGACGCTCCGCGGGCTGGGGATCATGGCCGGTGCGGCTGTCCAAATGTATCTGCCCAAGGAGGTCCCTCGTCGGTTTCGGCCTAATCTGCCGCGGCGCAAAAGGCGCAGCTGGCAGCGGGCGGAGAGGCTGTAGTACAGCTGCCGCCAGTGCGGTGAGCTCGCGGCGGCGTTGCGTTGGCCTGGCGTAGCCCTGTGGCGTCTTTATGTTCGACGCGCCTGTAAATATCGGTCTTCGCGCTGTTGGCAGACCTGTCCAAGAAATCTTAGCAGCGCTCCGCCAGCGGTCCGCATGACTCCCTCGTGGCCGTGTCTCAACCACAGGCGAGCAAAAAACGGACCTGAGACGGCCCCAGCATCGGCCAAGCCAGCCTCCGGCTGCGTATCGCGACGCGCAGCATCGCAGCTGCGGGGCATAAATAAAGCACCAAGGAAGCCAGGGGAAAGACCTCACCATCGATGCGCCTCGTCCGCGGAGCTTGAGTAAAAAGACACCACAGGCTGCAGCTGCCCAAATGCGGCGCGACGCGAGGCGCGGCGCATCGATGGCGTGCGCACTCCCGGGCCGGCGACGCGGCGCGGCGATGGTGTGGTGCGCGCTCCTCGCCATAGATGCCCAGCATATCGACATCTGGTCGCCCGCGAACGATAGCGCGACGCCGTCGCGGGATGTCGCCCTCGGGTTCACGAGCACCCTGCCCGAGACGCTCAAAGCGGAGGACTTCCGCATCTGCGTGACCTTGGACGGGGAGCCCATGACCTGCAATGCCCTGGACGAGATGGCCCGGGAGCAGCTCATGTTAACGAGCCTCCTCCCCGGCTATCGGAGGCTGGAGCTCACGCTCCTCCGAGACGAGGTCACGGTCGCGACGGCCTCGACGCACTTCACGGTGGGCGCCGGCACGGGCCAGGCCGACATCCGCGCGGCGACGGGCGAGTCGTCAAACTGGGATCGGAGCAGTTACTTTTCGACGGTCTACGAGACGGGCTACTGGGCGGCCCAGTTCCAGATGGCCGGCGTGCCGGCGTCGGGGCCCGGCTCGTCGTTACAAGCCGCCGCGAACGCCAGGCGGACGCTCGAGGACCTGGTCAAGGAGTTAAGGATCGATCTGGTGATTGACGCGCCGTGCGGCGACATGACGTGGATGGCGGCAGTGGATCTAACAGCAGATTATGTCGGGGTGGACGTCGTGGCGGACGTGGTCGCGAAGAACGCCGCGACGTACCCGTCCAAGACGTTTGTGACGCTCGACGTGGCCGACCCGTCGTCTGTCGAGACGCTGCAGCACTTGGTCCGGGGGCGCACCCTCATCCTGTGCCGCCATTTGCTCTTCCACCTGCCCCACCGGGACGGCCGCGCCGTGCTCAAGCACCTGCGCGCGAGCGGCGCTCGGTTTTTACTCACGTCGACGTACGTGCGGGCGGACGACTTCGAGCCGTCGTACGTCCTGGCCAACGGCCACCGCACGAATTTGCTGCGGCGGCCCTACTGCGCGCGAGACCCGGACCGGCTCTACCTGGACGCGTCGGCGGACCAGTACCTGGGGCTCTGGGATCTGGAAAAGGGGGAGGTGCTGGGGGCCTGCGACTGAGGGCGCGCGGCGCTTCGGCGGCGACCTGGCCGCCAACGCGGCGCTACTAAACACTGTTTTTGACTCCGAAACGTACGGGGTTTAGAATCTAGACGCTCGCCTTCGCCGCGGCCTTGGCCAGCGCCTCGACGAGGCCCCTCACCTCCGCTTCGGTATGGTCGGCCGTGACCGCGACGCGCAGCGCGAGCGGCTTGGGCTTCAAATCGGGCAGCGCCGAGTCGTCGGCCGGCGGCGTGCTCATGGACACGGCGAAGCCCTTGGCGTATGTGGCGTCGATGATCGCGTCCAAAACGTGCGCTAACGCCCCGGGCGCCTCGAGGAGCGCGAAGGGCACGGCTTCGCTCAGCTCCATGCCCCGGCTGGCGTAGCCCCCGCCCACCACCGTGAGCGCACCCTCGTCGCCAAAAGTTTTGAATAGCTCCGCCCGTAATAGGGACGCGTTCGCTTGCAAGCGCGCCAAACGGTTCCGCCCGTCCTCCGAATCGAGGATCGCTAACGCCGCCAGCGCCGCGGCCGAGTAGAAGGGCGGCGCCGCCGCCGAGAAGCAGTAGCCCGCCCCGCTCAATCTTTGATGCCCGACCACTTCGTCCGTGCCGATGCATAAACCGCCGTTCGAGGAGAGAGCAGGGGCCAGATCCAAGCACGTGATCTCCACCGCATCGGGGTCCTCGATGCCGCAGGCCTCCTTGAGGCCGCGGCCCGTCTTGCCCAGCACGCCCCAGCTCAGCGACTCATCTAATATAAGCCGGTAGCCGAACTCCTCCTTGAGCGCTAAAATCTCTTTCAGCGGCGCTACGTCGCCGCCGTGGTCCTTGGAGATGGCCTCGCAGATCACGAAGCGCCTTTGCGCGGTGGGCGCGCGGCCCTTCCTTCGATCGGCCTTGCGAATGGTCTCCATGACTCTCCTTAAATCGTCCGCGTCGTTGTGCTTAAAAGCTACCACCCGGGCCCGTGAGAGCACGCAGCCCGTCCGCAGCGGTTCGCAGATGCCGCCGTCGACCACTAGTAAATCGCCGCGCTTGGCGAAGGCCGCCACCGTCGAGGTGCAGCACGAGGCCGCATCCGAGAACGCAATGGCCTGCTTCGTGCCCGCGAAGGCGGCGACCTCCGCCTCGAGCTGCTCGTGGACGTCGATGGACCCGTAGAAGCCGCGCGGCCCGCAGGACCCGCAGCCGTACTTGGACAGGGCCTCCTGGGCCGCCTTGCGTACGGCCGGCGCCGCGCCGATGGCCAAAAAATCAAAGGCGCCGCAGTTCAGCGCGCCTTTCTGCTTGAGTGCACTCAGGGGGTCGCTCTGCTGGGTCCACTGCGCCGTGGCCACGTCCTTGCGCACATGGACGCGGCCCGGAACGGTGGCGGGCGTCACGACGCGGCGGACGGCCCCGTCAGGGGCGGCGCCGCCCGGCACGAGCGGCGCCGGCGCCCAGTCCCCCACGAGCTCGTCGATCTCGTTGTCTGTTAGGGTTTTACCGTCCTTCGATGTCTTCGACTTTTTAACGCCGTAGAGCAGGTACAGCAGGAAGACGATGAGCAAGGTCTCGACGAAGACGTGCTCCTTCGGCAGGTTCTGCCACCAGGCGGCGTAGGACGCCGGGGCAATTCGCACTGCGTCTTTAAATCTTCGCTCTCGGAGCGCATCGCGGAAGAGCTGGCGCGCCGGGGGCGCCGCCGGCGATTTTGGTGGGCGCTTGGCGGCGGCCGTTGCCGCGAGGACACAGATAGTTGTGAGGAAGCGCATGCTAGCCAATTTCGGGCGCGCACGTGGAAGCGCGCACGTGGAGGCGCTGGCGATGCAGCGCAGGGCTGTGGTGGCACGGAGTGGCAGGCTTTACAAAACCACGCAAAACCGGTTGAAAATACCCGCGAGGAAAACCCGCACCGCAAAACGGATCCGCTGGGCGCAGCGCCTCGCCGCCAAGCTCGCGCAGCTCGTGTAGTTAGTAGCCCCATCCACGCCGCCGCCGCGGCTCAAAAATTAAGAGAACAAACTTAGGCCTACGCCTTCTCGCCGTCCTTCTCCTTGTTGTAGAAGTAGGTGTGGCCCGTCTTGCCGCAGTAGTACCGGTCGAAGTGCTGCGCCATGAAGCAGCCGGCCGTGCCGGCGACGGGCGAGTACTTCCGCAGCCGCGTGACCTTGCCGTCGTCCTCGATCTTGTAGAAGCGCAGCACGCGGAGCTTGTCCTTCTTGTGCTGGTGCGCCACCTTCTTGGGCTTGGTGTACGTCTTCTTCTTGCGCTTCTTGCCGCCTCCGCGCAGGCGCAGCACCAAGTGGAGCGTCGACTCCTTCTGGATGTTGTAGTCGCTGAGCGTGCGGCCGTCCTCGAGCTGCTTGCCGGCGAAGATCAGGCGCTGCTGGTCGGGCGGGATGCCCTCCTTGTCCTGGATCTTTTGCTTCACGTTGTCGATCGTGTCCGAAGGCTCGACATCGAGCGTGATCGTCTTGCCCTTGAGGGTCTTGACGAAAATCTGTGTGGAGAAAACGCGGTGAGTGGCGGGTCCCTGGGCGCGGTTGTCTCTCTCTGTGCTGCTGCGGCGGCGTCTGGGCAGCGCTGCGCGCCGTCGTCTCTACTCTCGAGCGGGCGGCAAGTGCTCCGTCAGGGCGGCCGCCAGGGCTACGGGCCGCAGCGCCGCGCCACAAAGCGGCGCAGCGACCGTGGGGACCGCCTGGGCGTCAGGACGCCCACGTCTGGTCCGCCGCACGGCCGCCGCGGGCCAAAATAGCAGCAAAAGGCGGGCTCGCCATATGGGCCTCTCTCGTCGCTGCGGACGCCGTAACGTGCCTGCATGGCTGCTTAGTAGCCGGCGATGCTTAATGCAACTCAGCTATCTAAAAGAGAGCGTCCCAGTCGCTCAAAAGCTCGTCAAAGGGCCCTATAATTGATCGTCGCCGTCCTTTTGTTATCCGCGATTTCGTGCGGGTTGGCCGGCCAAAAAAACCGCAAGACACGCGTGCACGCCGGCGAGCGATCGCAGACTATTAATACCCTCCCGCTCTAGGAGTAAAAAAACGAGCCCGGCCCCTTGCCACCAAAAGTGGCAATGCAGTGGTGCAGAGCAGGACAAAAAGCACTTTGTTATCCACACAGAAGTCAACGTGGCACCACAAAGTTCTACGAATAACCACTGCAACGAGTTGCAGCGAAAGCAGTCCGCTTTTGCGATCGGTGCGAGCTACAAATAGCTTGTGAGTGCTGCAGCAGCAGCCAAAATGCGCCCAGCGCTGCTCCTATGCCTGGCGCAAACCCAGGCATGGGTACATCACACCACGACAAAACGCCTCACCGCCGCAAAGGCCGCGCCGGACGGCTGGGAGGACGTCTCCGGCACCGGCGCGTGCTGTCTCCGGCGGCTCACACCACCAAATGCGGGAAAACGGCCGCCGCCGGGCGCCGAGTGCACGGTGCGGTGGACGGCCTGGCTCGCCGAGAGGCAGCGGAGCTGGTGGTGCCGCGGGGAGCGCATCGGCGCCTTGCAACCGAACTCCACCCTAGACTTCACCCTGGGCGGCGGCAGCGGCGAGGCCACGCGGGCCTGGGACGCCTGCGTTGCGCGAATGGTTGTGGGCGACCGCGTGGAGATCTTGTCAAACTCGGATTGGGCCTTCTGCGACGGCGCCGAGCCGCACGTCCCTGCGAAGGCCCACATCGTCTTCGAGCTGGAGTTGTTGGATGTGCGGGACTGGGCGGAGGGGGTGGAAGTCTTCGGGGCGGACCGCGTGGACGACGACGACGACGACGTTTTACGGAAGGAATTGGAACTGGCCCAGGACAAGCGCGAGGAAGGGGACACGGCTTGGGAGAGCGCGGAGGAAAAAGCTGTCCTAGATGACCTGGACGAGAAGCGGGGTGGGAAGCTCGACGATTTATTAGACGACGTCATGCCCACAGTTGAAAAGGACGAGTACGACGCGAAGATGGCGGCGCTGAGCGACAAGATCCAGGACCACAATGACCAAGTCGAGGAGGATCTGTCCACCTTTTGGCCCCAGCAAGGTAGTATTGATGGCGAGACGCCCCAGGGCTGGCCCTGGCGCGAGACCCTGGAGCGCATGGCGGTCGATGTCACATTACCCCGCGCGGCGCCGTCCGCCAAAGCGGTGTCCGTCGAACTGGGCACGTCGACGCTCCGCGTCTCGCTGGGCGCGGACGTGGTCGTGCTGGAGGCCCTCGAGGGGCCCATCCTCGTGGGCGAGTGCACCTGGGCCCTCTCGGAGGATCGCACAATTGTCGAGGTGGTCCTGGCGAAGCGCGTCGACGGGGGGGAGGCGGTCTGGGCGCGGCCCTTCCTCCCGCCGGGCAAGTCGCCGGGCGGCGAGTCTGTGTAAGTTGTATGTTGTGCCAGTGCACGTTGTTACCGCGCGCCGGCGGCTTCGCGGGGTGGGCGTCTTTTAAAATCTTCAAGTTTAAAAACCCGCAGCGTCAAAGTAAGCAAAGCAAGGCGAAACGTGCGGCACGGACGCCAGACCGGCGGCTTTCTGAAGAGTACATTGGGCTTATAAAGAGTCACAGTCTGAGCACATTCCTGGGTCACCGAAACACTAGCTCGACAACTCGTCAAAATCCCCATAACAAACGAGAAACCAACAGTCATTTATTTGCTTCCACGCTGCACGGCCACCTCGAGCCAGATCTTGGAACAGTCCTCCACGGACGGGTACTCCAGCCCCGCGAAGCCCACTCGCCCGACCTTTTGGCCGGCCACATGCGACGCGACCCGTAATGCGCGTCCCAGTAGCCCATGACCCCCGGCATCGTCCCCCATCGCCAGGCAACTGAGGAACGCGCCGTTGAACGTGTCCCCGCACCCCACCGTCTCGACGACCTCCGCCTCGAGGACGCCCGCGCGCAGGACCGTGATGGCGAACGTGCCGCCCGGCCGGCCCCGGATGGAGCACGCCGCGGCGCCGTGCGCACCCCAGGCGCACGTCAGCGTCTTGTGGGTCTGGCCTCTGACACAGAAGTCCGACGCTTTCTTGGCTAAAAACTTCACCGGGTCCCGGTACCCGTCCCGCTCCGCGCGCTCCTTGGAGTACAACACGACGTCCGCCTCGTCCTCCAACGCATCCAAGGCCTCGTCGACCTTCTCGAGCTCCACCGAGACGGACAAACCCGACGCTCTGTACCGGCGCATCGCACTCCGAATCTCATTTACATTTGACCGGCCCTCGAAGTGCGCCCACGTGACATCGTCGTCGTCGTCGGTCCCGTCGCTACCATCGCAGGGGGGGAAGTCGCCCTCCGCCAGTTCTGGGAGCAAGCCCCGACAATGCACGATGGTCCGCGACGTTTTCGAGGCCACGATGTGCGAGGTGGGCGCGTGGGTCGCCGCGTCATACACGGGTGCCACCCTACACCGCAGGCCTCCAGATCCTCCACGATGAACCGGGCGTCCGGCGAGTCTTGCTGACATAATGTCCCCAGCCACGTCGTTTGCACCCCGCACTGAGAAGCAATGACGCTCGAGTTCGCCGCGTTCCCGCCCCGGCACCGCCGCAGGCTCGCCGCGCGGCAGCACGCATCTTCTGCCGGATACGCGTCGACGCCCATGACCACGTCTACACAAGCACACCCCACGAAGAGCATGGCCGAGGGCGGCTGCGGCGGCTTCGGCGGCAAGGGCGGTTTTGGGGACGCTTCAAACGCCTCGGGCCTGGGCCACGTCCGGTCGCGGGCGCCTTGGCGGGCAAAATATCCCACGAACGGCCGCTGGTCGGGCATGCTGCCGTGGAATGCGGCGGCGGCAGGCGCGGGGGCGGCCGCTGGGCCCCTCGGGAACTGCTGCCAGTTGGACATGTGGTGATCTATACAACCAAAGTGCTCTGGCACGCGATGTGTTCGCGGCTCAAGTGCTGCGGATTTTTGTAACCAGTCGACGGACGGGTGGTTATTAAACGATTTCAGATCAGCACCAGCGGTTCGAGCCCCTGACAGAGTTCAGAGCTCGATCAGAGTCTCAGACGATTGGTGTGCGGGTTTTATGCGCGGGTTTCCCCGAAGCATTTACTTTTGACCAGCTTGGCACACGGCAGGCTAGTTAGTAGACCAAAAGAACGCTGCTCACAGCGCGACCCACCGTCGCAGCGGTAAGGTGCTCTCGCAGTGCTTGACGCTGTCCAGCACAACTCCAGCAAAAAACCTCTCACCCACAGAGCCCTGGAAACGCATTCATAAATGACCGCCGCGCCGCCGTGGCCGGTCGTGCCCGACGAGCGGTGGCAGTGCGCCCAGACGCCCGCGCTGCCCTTCCTCGGCTTCCACGAGCACACCGCGCTGCGGCCGATCGGCGAGGTGACCATCCAAATTCCCAGCTCGCCCTTCTTCTCGCTGTTCCTGGCCGACGGCGTCGCGCCCGGCGCCCGCGCGCGGCGCGACGGCGGCCAGCGCGCGCCGGTCTTCGGCAGGTGGAGCAAGGGTGTTTGCCGGGAGCGCCGCGTGCAGTACGCCTGCGACGGCGTTGCCGTGCGAGAGGCGCAGCGCTGCACGTTTGCAAAAGACGACGGCCTCGTCCTGGAAACGCGGTGCTGGGCCGCGGCGCACCCCGGCGGCGCGCGCGCCGCGGCGTCCGCGGCCGAGCTTGGCGCGGTCGAGGAAGTTGAGGATGACGAATGGAACCTCTGCGAGCGGTAGGTCGTCTCCGAAAATAAGGGGTACCTGCGCGCGTCGACCACGGTGACGGCCTGGGCCTCGTCTGAGGCCGGCAGGGTCCGGTGGCGCGCGTGGGCCGGCGTCCTTGAGTCGCGGACGTCGGGGTCGCGGCTCGTCGCCGTCGACGGCGTGCGGGTGGGCGGCCTCGCCTTCGCCGGCGCCGCGGCGCTCCTGAGCCGCGAGGCGCGGCCGTTGAAACTGGCCTTCGCCGGCCCCGCGCCCGACACGCTCGCGGACGCGCTGTTATCGTCGGACGCCGCCTCGCCGGAGCGGGCCGTGGCCGCGGCGCTGGATAGTGCCCAAGCGCTCCGCAAGCGGCTCGACGCCTTCGGCGAGTCCTTTAGCAAGTCGGACCTCGCCGATGCACCAGCACAACGCTTCTGGGCCGCGGCGCGCGGCGCCGGCCGGTCGCTGCGCGAGGCCAAGCTCCTCGCACCGCCGCGACGCAATGATGGCGTCCTCGAGAACTTGAGGGAGAAGGAAGACGACGACGACGACGAGTTCTGGGAGCGCTGCGAGAGCGCCGTGGAGCGGCGGCTCATGCCGGCGTGCATCGACGCGCTCCTCGACCTCGGCCCGGGGAGCGACGACGCGCTCGCCGTGACGTTGGGCCGGCTCCGCGTTTTAAAGTTGGAGCACCTCGGCGTGAGCGCGCCCGGCGAAACCGATAGTGACCCGGGCGGCGAGTGGGCCGTGGCCGTCGAGGAGCTGCGCGCCACGGACGAGGCCCGGAGCGTCTCCGAGATATTAGACCACATATCGCAGTGCTGCCGCTTCGTCGCCGCCGCCGCGGAGAAGGTGCGGAACAAGGGGCGGCGTTTGGAAGCCTACGAAAACGTGGGCGCGGACGATATTGTCCCGTCCCTCACGTACGTGGCCCTCCGCGCCAGCCCGCGGCGTTTGTCGACGACGCTCTGTTTTTTGGAGACCTTCGCGTCGGCCGCCCATTTAAGGGGTGAGCTGGGC
>Ga0114994_10001026_pt1 | contig 19688 bp, 15 predicted proteins | sample ArcticOcean_MG_C_9_FD_87043 | JGI IMG/M metagenome (GOLD analysis project Ga0114994, IMG submission 87043) | Marine microbial communities from western Arctic Ocean - ArcticOcean_MG_CB2_152 | ecosystem: Environmental > Aquatic > Marine > Oceanic | place: Arctic Ocean: Canada Basin | collected...
CCTCAGTCATGTCCACGTGGTCGATAAAGTACGGGCCCAGATCCCTGCGAATAACGTCGCGACCTTTTTTACCCACCGTGACAATTTTGACCGTCTTGCCCGCAGCAATCAGCTCATTTGCATGCTGTCTCGCAAGCTTTGCAATGCTTGAGTTAAAGCCGCCGCAAAGTCCACGCTCGGCCGTCATCACCAATAGCAGATGCACGTTGTCAGACCCTGTGCCGCTGAGAAGCTTTGGCGCAGAGCCGGAACCGCCAACCGAAGACGCCAACCCGCCCAGAACAGCATTGAAGCGTTCTGTGTACGGGCGGGAAGCTTCGGCAGCTTCCTGCGCGCGGCGCAGTTTCGCCGCGGCAACCATTTGCATGGCCTTCGTGATCTTGCGCGTCGACTTGACGCTCGCGATCCTGTTTTTTAAGTCCTTTAGACTTGGCATTGCCTCGTCCCCTTACGCGAAATCAGCTGCAAAAGCGTCCAATACGGCGCGAATTTTATCCTCGGCTTCACCTTTGATCTTTGGATCTTCCACCGTAATCCACTCAAGCAGATCTGCATTTTTGCCGCGCAAATGCGACAACAGGCCCTGTTCAAAGCGCGATACATCTTTCAACTCGATTTTGTCGAGATACCCCTTGGTACCCGCAAAAATCACACAGACGATTTCGGCATTGGTCAAAGGCGAATACTGTGACTGCTTCATCAACTCGGTTAATCGGGCGCCACGGCCCAGCAATTGCTGGGTCGCCGCATCCAGATCAGACCCAAACTGGGCAAAGGCAGCCATCTCGCGATATTGAGCGAGTTCCAACTTAACCGGACCCGCGACGGATTTCATCGCGTTAGTCTGCGCACTTGATCCAACCCGCGACACCGATAGACCGGTGTTCACAGCCGGACGGATGCCTTGGTAAAACAATTCAGTTTCAAGAAAGATCTGGCCGTCGGTGATCGAAATCACGTTGGTCGGAATAAATGCCGAAACGTCACCGCCTTGAGTTTCAATAATTGGCAATGCGGTCAGCGACCCATTCCCATGATCATCCCCAAGCTTTGACGAACGCTCTAGGAGGCGCGAGTGCAAATAGAAAACGTCGCCAGGATAAGCTTCACGACCGGGTGGGCGTCTCAGCAGCAGCGACATTTGCCGATACGACACGGCCTGTTTTGACAGATCATCATAAACAATCAGAGCATGCCGGCCATTATCGCGGAAATGCTCGGCCATCGCCGTCGCCGAATAAGGTGCAAGAAATTGCATCGGCGCAGGATCGGACGCGGTGGCGGCCACAACGATCGTATAATCAATCGCGCCGCTCTCTTCGAGCTTTTTCACCAGTTGCGCCACGGTTGAGCGCTTTTGACCGATCGCAACATAAATGCAATACAGTTTTTTACTCTCATCATCGCCAGCAGCGTCATTGTAAGATTTCTGATTCAGGATTGCATCCAACGCCACCGCCGTTTTACCCGTTTGGCGGTCGCCAATGATCAATTCGCGCTGACCACGACCAATCGGGATCATCGCATCGACAGATTTCAAGCCTGTCGCCATCGGCTCATGTACCGACTTACGCGGAATGATACCTGGCGCCTTGCTGTCTGCAACGCGACGCTCAGCTGTCTCGATCGGGCCTTTGCCATCCAGAGGATTGCCCAACCCGTCGACAACACGTCCCAGCAGTTCGTCTCCTGCAGGTACGTCAACGATTGAATTGGTCCGTTTGACGATATCTCCCTCTTTAATGTCCCGGTCTGTACCAAAGATCACCACGCCGACATTGTCGGCCTCAAGGTTAAGCGCCATGCCCTGAATTCCGCCCGGGAATTCAACCATTTCACCGGCCTGAATATTATCAAGGCCATAGACCCGCGCAATACCATCCCCAACGGACAGCACACGACCAACTTCGGCCATTTCGGCCTCTTGGCCAAAGTTCTTAATCTGCTCTTTTAGGATCGCAGAAATTTCGGCTGCTTGGACACCCATTATCCGACCTCTTTCATTGCATTCTGGAGAGTATTCAGTTTCGACAGTATCGATGTATCGATCATTTTCGACCCTATCTTTACGACAAGACCGCCGATGAGAGACTCATCAACAGCCGCATTTATTTTCACATCTTTACCGACACGCGCCGCCAACGTCTTGGCCAAAGCCGTCGATTGAGTTTTTGTCAGTGCTTTTGCAGACACGACGTCAACGCTCACCTCGCCTCTGTGGTCAGCAAGTTGCGCCCGCAGTTTATCAATCAAATGCGGCAGAACAAACAAACGGCGCTTGCTGGCCATCAGTTTCAAACTGTTCGCGAGGGTCGCGCTGATTTTCAGCGTCTCGGCCACAGCGGCAATCGCACGTCCTTGAACGTCGCGACCGTACAGCGGTGAATTTATCAACAACTGTAGGTCAGCACTTTCCTCAAGCGCCGCACTCAGATCGTTAACATTGGTTTCTAGTTCGGCAAGATTGCCGTCCTCTTTCGCGATCTCGAACACTGCTTTGGCATAACGCACTGCAATGCTTGAGGAAATCGAAGCTGGTTCTGACACGTCCACCCTTCCGATAGTTTTGCGCGTGTACCAAAATTTGGCACACGCGCATTAGTCCGCCCTGAGCATGCTCAAAGCAATGAAATCGGCGTTGGTGTAGCAGAGCGCTCCACCCCTCGCAAGTTGCTATACGATTCTAAAGCAAAAGAAAATATGTTTTATATCAATATGTTAGTAAAAATGCGGCGCTTTGACATGAAAAAAATGTGACAAATCCGCCTGCATGACTGCGTTTCTGGGTCACCAGCGCCTTAGGTCATCGCCACATTTAACCTTTCACAGAACATCATTTTTTGAACCAACGGGTTGGGGGTTGACCCGGCTCATTTGGAAATCGTCATGTAAAAACTTTGGGACTACTCTGCGGTCAGGATACGCGGCCCAAACCACGTTTGCTCGAATCGCTCTGCTTCAGGTTACCAAGCTTTTTCAGGTCACGGTAGTTTTGGGGACCGGGCGCAGCACCCGCAACGGGGCCACTACTTTTTCATGCACGCCTGCGCCCATTGAAGGCTGAATTCTCTTGCTGACCTCGACCATTAACACTCCGGCGGGAACAATGGCCGCGACCGAACGTCCCGCGCGCTCCCAGATTGGCGCCGTCTTCATCCAAAAACGCCGCTCGGAAGGAGGCTGATACAAAACCGCGGCATGACGCTCGGGCATAAAAGCGTGCAACCGCAACTGCGTTTCCAGCTGGCCGTGGCTATAGGGTCGACCAAACCCAAGCGGCGTCTGATCACTGCGCGACCATAATCCGGTACGATTCGGCACGATAAACAAAGCTTTGCCACCTGGGCCTAAAACCCGCCAGCATTCGCTGAGCAGCGCCGACGCCTGTTCTGAGGTTTCCAAACCGTGCACAACCATCAACCGGTCGACATGGCCGGTCTCCAATGGCCAGAGCGTTTCTTGACATAAAACCGACAAATTCGGCGCGTTGCTTGGCCAAGGCATTACGCCTTGAGGCCCTGGCATAAGCGCAGTTACCCGACGCGCCTGTTGTAGATAGGGTCTGAGGAAGGGCACCGCAAACCCAAATCCAACCACGGTCTGACCCTTTGCCTCGGGCCACATCTCTAGAACTTGCGCTCCGATGATACGCTTGACCGAACGACCCAAAGCGGTCCGGTAATAAAAGTTTCTAAGGTCCTGCACGTCAAGATGCATTGCGATGGGTCCTATAATCGGCAACAATATGATATCACGACCGCAGCAAAGGCGAAATACCATGCCGCTTGAAATTTTGACGATCCCCTGTTTGACCGACAACTACGCTTACATCGCCCACGATGCAGACACCGGCGAGACGCTGGTGATCGATGTGCCAGAAGCCGGCCCTGTTATGGCAGCGCTTACCCAGCGCGGTTGGACACTCAGCCATGTTTTGTTGACCCATCACCACGCCGATCATGTTGACGGGTTGGACCCATTGCTAAAAGTTCATCCTGCAAAAGTGATCGGCGCGGCGGCAGATGCCTACCGGCTTCCCGCACTTGATCTTGCGGTCAGCGAAGGGGATACCATTGCCATCGGCGGTTACCGCGGCGAAATCATGGATGTCTCAGGACACACCCTGGGCCATATTGCATTGCATTTCCCCCAAGCCCAAGCGGCTTTTACTGCAGACAGCCTCATGGCACTTGGCTGCGGCCGCCTGTTCGAAGGCAGCCCGCAAATGATGTTTCAAAGTCTGGCAAAACTCGCCGCTTTACCCCCGCAGACATGGGTGTATTCTGGTCACGAATACACCGCGAACAATTTGAAATTCGCGTTCTCTATTGAACCCGACAATGCAAGACTTATCTCAAGAGGAGAAAAGATAACCGCCGCCGGCAAAATCGGTCTCCCAACGGTGCCCGAGCTTCTGTCTGAAGAGCTCGCAACCAACCCGTTTTTGCGGTCACACACGGCGGAAGTAAGAAAGGCTGTCGGAATGGAACACGCAGAAGACTGGCAAGTATTTGCAAAGATCAGAACGCTTAAAGATGGTTTTTAAACATATGCGAAACAAAAATTTGGTCGTTTTTAATAAATAAATGAGCTCAGGCGCGTATATTGCATTGAACTCGTTTAGGGATTGACCAAACCACACGTTAACACAGGTATCTCACTTAAGAGACATCACAGAACACACGCCAGAGGAGCAGCTCACAGTGCCTTCATTTTCAAACACACTGGAACACGCAATCCATTCCGCTTTGGCTCTGGCCAATGATCGCTCGCATGAGTTCGCGACACTAGAACATCTTTTGCTAGCGCTAATTGACGAACCAGAGGCCTCGCAGGTGCTCAAGGCTTGCAGCGTTGATATCGATGAATTGCGGGCGACTTTGACCGAATTTGTCGATGACGACCTGTCAAATCTTGTGACCGATATCGATGGGTCTGAGGCGGCCCCAACCGCAGCTTTCCAGCGGGTCATTCAACGGGCTGCGATCCATGTGCAAAGCTCGGGCCGGACCGAGGTGACAGGTGCCAATGTGTTGGTGGCCATCTTTGCTGAACGCGAATCCAATGCAGCTTTTTTCCTGCAAGAACAAGAAATGACCCGGTATGACGCGGTGAACTTTATCGCCCATGGTGTGGCAAAAGATCCCGCTTATGGCGAAGAGCGCACCGTCACCGGCATCAGTGACATCACTGAGGACCCAACCAAAAGTGAAAGCGAGGGCGGCAAAGAAAGTGCGCTGTCAAAATATTGCGTGGACCTGAATGCCAAATCCAAAAAGGGCGATGTCGATCCGTTAATTGGCCGCTCCCACGAGGTTGAGCGCTGCATTCAAGTGCTCTGCCGTCGCCGCAAGAACAACCCCCTGCTGGTGGGTGATCCCGGGGTCGGCAAGACCGCAATCGCAGAAGGCCTGGCGCGCAAGATTGTCGCACAAGAAACCCCCGCAGTGCTGGCAGAAACCACAATCTTCTCGCTCGACCTCGGTGCGCTTTTGGCTGGAACCCGCTATCGTGGGGACTTCGAAGAACGTCTCAAGGCCGTTGTAACCGAATTAGAAGATCACCCCGATGCGGTGTTGTTTATCGACGAGATTCATACGGTAATTGGTGCCGGGGCTACCTCTGGCGGAGCGATGGATGCCTCAAATCTTTTAAAGCCAGCGCTTCAGGGCGGGAAATTACGCTGTATGGGGTCGACAACTTACAAAGAATTCCGTCAACATTTTGAAAAAGACCGGGCGTTGGCGCGCCGTTTCCAAAAGATCGACGTCAACGAACCCTCAGTGGCCGATTCCGTTAAAATCCTTAAAGGCCTGAAGCCGTATTTCGAAGATCACCATCGGATCAAATATACCGCCGAGGCGATCAAAACTGCCGTTGAGTTGGCGGCGCGTTACATCACTGACCGCAAACTGCCCGACAAAGCCATCGACGTCATCGACGAGGCAGGTGCGGCACAGCATCTGGTGGTTGAAAGCAAGCGGCGCAAAACCATCGGCACCAAAGAAATTGAGGATGTGGTAGCAAAGATCGCTCGCATTCCACCTAAAAATGTCAATAAGGATGACGCCGAGGTTCTGCGAGATCTTGAGAAAAACCTGAAACGGGTGGTCTTTGGTCAGGATCCGGCAATTGACGCGCTGGCAAGCGCCATCAAACTGGCACGCGCCGGCTTGCGGGAACCAAAAAAACCCATTGGCAACTATCTGTTTACCGGTCCGACAGGTGTTGGCAAAACGGAAGTGGCCAACCAGCTTGCTGATACGTTAGGGGTCAATATTCTGCGATTTGACATGTCAGAATACATGGAAAAACACGCCATTAGTCGGTTGATAGGTGCACCTCCGGGCTATGTCGGATTTGATCAGGGTGGCTTGCTCACAGACGGCGTTGATCAGACCCCACATTGCGTTTTGCTTTTGGATGAGATCGAAAAAGCTCACCCCGATGTGTTCAACATTTTGCTGCAAGTAATGGATCACGGCACGCTGACCGACCATAATGGCCGCTCGGTTGATTTCAGAAATGTCGTTTTGATCATGACTTCAAACGCTGGGGCTGCCGAACAGGCCAAAGCCGCGATCGGGTTTGGCCGTGACCGCCGTGAGGGCGAGGATACTGCCGCGATTGAACGGACCTTTACGCCAGAGTTTCGCAACCGTCTCGATGCCGTGATTTCTTTTGCGCCACTTGCAAAATCTGTGATCCTACAAGTGGTCGAGAAATTTGTCCTGCAGCTTGAGGCCCAACTGATGGACCGCAATGTCACCATCGAGCTCAGCCGTCCCGCCGCCGCGTGGCTGGCTGATAAAGGGTATGACGATAAAATGGGGGCCCGCCCTCTCGCACGGGTTATTCAGGAACATATCAAAAAGCCGTTGGCCGAAGAGTTGCTGTTTGGCAAGCTGACCAAAGGCGGTTTTGTGAAAGTTTCTGTCAAAGATGGCAAGTTGGAACTTAAAGCCGAGGGGCCGCAAAAGCCGCGTATCGCCGGGAATAAACCGCCGTTACTCACCGCAGATTGACCGCAAAAGCGGTTCTTCTGGCGGCCATTGCTGCGTCGGGCCCAGGTTTAGGGCAGCCTATTGAGTTTAGTTTTCCACTGGACTGTGTACTGGGTCAAACCTGCTATATTGAGGATTATGTCGACCTCGATCCCGGGGATGGGCACGTCGACTATCGATGTGGCATAAAATCCCGCAATGGCCATAAAGGCACAGACATAGGCCTGTTATCAGAACAGCAGATGGCCCATGGCGTCAACGTGCTCGCCGCCGCCTCGGGCCAAGTGCGCGCAGTGCGAGACGGCCTGCCAGACCGCCCCGTCACCCCACAAAACCGCGCCAGCATTACTGGACGGGAATGCGGCAACGCGGTTGCAGTGCGACATCAGGGTGGCTGGGAAACTCGGTATTGCCACCTCAAAAACAATTCATTACGCAAACAATCAGGCGATAGGGTGCAAACGGGCGATATACTGGGTCAAGTGGGCATGAGCGGCCTTTCTAATTTTCCGCATCTGCATTTGAGCGTGTCCAAAAACGGCAAAACCATGGACCCATTTTTGACCGAAAAGGCCCAAATCTGCTCTGACAAGGTGGGCAATGGCCTGTGGCATCAGGCGCCAGCCTACAGCTCAGCTGGCCTATTTGCTGTTGGCTTTTCTGCGGATATTCCCAGCCTTGCAGATGTCAAAACCGGCGCGGCGCGACAGACATCTCTGGGACGTTACAACCCAGCCCTCGTGCTTTATGGTTACGCGTTCCATGCTGCGGCAAGCGATCTCATTCATCTGCGCGTAACTGGTCCCGAGGGTTTGATTTTTGAGCACACGGCCCAGATCAAAAAAACCCAAAGCCAGCTGTTTCGCGCTTTTGGCAAACGCCGCCCCAAAGCGGGATGGCCCAGCGGTGAGTATCGCGGTGTCGTTACATTGTGGCGCAACAACCGCATCCTAGCAGTGCGTCAGACCGGGTTGACCATCACGCCCTAGAAACCAGTTATTTTTCAGTAAGTTTCAATTCAATCCGGCGATTTTGCGCCCGGGCCTCAGGGGTGTTTTCCGCGTTGACAGGCTGATGTTCGCCAAAGCCGTTTGCTGCCAGCCGGTTGGGAGGAATACCAAGTGTGTTCGCAAAATAACGCACCACTGACAGCGCCCGTGCCTGACTAAGGTGCCAGTTATCTGCAAATCTGGACCCCGGCTTGACTTGGGTATCATCGGTATGACCATCAACCCGAATAACCCAGTTGATCTCTTCGGGTATCAGCCCAGCAACCGCCTTGAGGATCTCAGCCACTTTCGCCACTTCCTGCTGGCCTTCAGTTGACAAATCAGCCCCACCGGGTGGAAACAGCACCTCGGATGAAAAGACAAAACGGTCACCAGCGATCCGTACGCCATCTTGCTGACCCAGAACATCGCGCAGCCGGCCAAAGAATTCCGAGCGGTATTTCTCAAGATCCTTAGCCTGAGAGCTCAGCGTATTCGCCTGGCCTTGAAGCTCCAGCGCTTCGCGCTCAAGGCGTTTGCGCGCTGCCTCTTCAAGCCTGCGTCGCTTCCGTTCCTCAGCCGCGACCCGCGCCAGAGCAGAGTTTAACTGACTACCAAGGTTTTGCAACTGAACGTCTTCGGCAATATCCTTGGCCATCGCATCATCCAACAGACCCTGCAGGTTTTGTAACTGCGTGCGCAGCGCCGCCACCTGTTGGTTTAACAATGCCATTTCACGCCGAGCCTTAGCCGAAAGTGCTTTTTCTTTTGACAGGGTTTTCTGCGCCTCAGACAGCAGGGCTGCCCGGATTTCAGCTTCGGTCATCTGATCTGCGTTCGTGCGCTCAGCTGCCAATTTTGCCGCAAGCGCTGCGGCAAGCTTGGCGCGAACATCTTCTTGTTCGGCGTCATCCGCAAGTTTTTGCGTCAATGCCGCCGCCAGCCGTTTTTTCAGCCCGTCTGCATCCTGCTCCAGTGCCGCTTTCGCCTGCGCGGCAGCTTCGCGCGTTTTCGCCAGTTCCGCCCGCAGCTCTGCAATGGCCCGTGTCGCCTCTAACAGAGCATTCTGGTATCCACTGCTCTCGGCGTTCAAAGATTCCAATCGGGTCACTTGTGCGTTGATTTTAGCTTGCAACAGGCGCGCTTCGTCTTGCAGCTCTGCTATTGTCGCCGTCGATGTCACCCGCAAACCATCATAGCGCGCGGTCAACTCAGAAAGCGCCGCCTGCTGACCCGCGTTTTGGATCTGCACCTCCAAAAGATCTGCCCTCAACCCAGAGATTTCACCAGCTGACGCGGCACTATTGCTGTCATAACGCGCTGTCAACGCCACAAGGTCTTTTTCCTGGCTGGCGTTTTCGGACTGTACTGCCAAAAGATCTGCCTTCAGGGTCCCAATCGTATCAGCCGCGCTCAAACGCTCCACCTCATACTGTTCGTTCAGCGCTATGAGATCTGCCTTTAGTCCAGTGTTTTCAGCCTGCAGTGCCCGCAGATCAGCGTTTAAGCTCTCAATCGTGCCGGAGGCCACCGTGCGCTCTGTCTCAGTGCGCGCCGACAGCGCGGACAGCGCATCATTTTGTTCCGCGTTTAGCGCTTGCAGCGCCAACAGGTCAGCTTTCAAACGCTCAATCGCGTTGGACGCAGTAATGCGCTCCATAGCAAACCGCTCTGACAAGACAGTCAAACGCGTGTCTTGGTCTCGGGCCTCAGTCTGTGATAACTGCAACGCCTTTTGTAGGTCCGATATCGTGGTTGCAGCTTCACGCCGCTGTTCTTGAACTTGTGAAGACAGGCTTTCAAATTGAGCAATCTGGCGATCATTTATTATTTGCAAGTCTGCCAACACCTGTTCTAGGGCTGCATATTTATCAGCGGCAGTACTGCGTTCGGTCTCGCTCTTGAGGCTGAGTGCCGTAAACTGTTGGTCCTTTAAAAGCGCGCCGGCTTGCAAAGCGCCCAGTTCAGATTCTAATAGACGTATTTTTTTGCTCATCTCGGTCTGTTCAGAGACAGCTATTTCCGAATTTTTCTGCAGATCCTGCGCCGCTAGAGCCAGCTGCTGTTGCAATTTAGACATAGCGTCATCTTGCGCAACAGAGGCGTCTTCTCGGATCGTAAGGTCCGATTGCAAGGCAGTATTTTGCGCCTCTAGGCGGGCCACCTGTCGCTCTGCCTCTTGCTGCTCGACCACCGCCTCGATCCGCGCATTTTCCAAATCCAGCAACGCCGCCGCCAGCGCTTGTTCTATTTCTGACAACTGCGCTGCGCGGGCATCAGCTGCGCCGCGGGCCTCCCCCAGCGCCATCTGCGCAGTATCTAGTCGCTGCTGTACCGTCTGCATCTGCTTTTGGGTCATCACCAGTTGATCCTGCGTTACCTCAAGCTGTACCGCTGTCAGGGCAAGTTTATCAGTCACTGCGCCAAGATCATCCCGCGTCGTCTCAAGCTCAGTTTGCAAAAGACCCGATTGGGTCTCGGCATCGGTCTTAGACAACAGCGCTGCGGCAAGCTGCATATCCAAATCATCCTGCACCGTATCGGCCGCCGCAAGCAGGGTCAGCGTGTCTTCGGCCTCTTTTCTCTGCTGCTCGAGCGCCATGGTCATTGCAGTCAGTTCGGCATCTGCGTTTTTCAGGCGATCGCGCAGCGCCTCAGCGGCAGCAGCTTCGGCCAAACGCGCCGCCTCCCCAGCGCTAAGCGCCTCTTCGCTGGCACTCAAACGTTGGGTAAGTTCGGCCTGAACACTCTGTTGGTCAGCAGCATCGCGGCGCAAATCCTCGATCAAAGCCTCGAGCGCCTCGCGCTTGGTCGCCGCCAACCGTGCCTGTTCAGTTTGTAGATCTACTTCACTGCGGCTCTGGGTCAGCGCCACTTGCAGTGCCTCTTCGCGCGACAACAAATCCTGCCGCTCGACTTCGAGCGCTGTGCGCTGTTGCTGCAAATTATCAATGGTACTCAGAGCGACTGTGCGCTGAGCCAAAAGGCCTGCAACCTGATCTTCAAACGACACTATCTGCGCGGTCGCCTCTGACAGCGCCTGTTCCTGCACGGCACTGGCCAACCGCAGCGAAGCTATTAAAGCCGCCTGTTCGGTGGCTGCGGCATTTGCACTTTCAAGCTGGCCCGAAAGATCCCCCAGTTTGACTTCCAGATCGATTGCGCGACCCTGTTCCAAACCCAGAGCCTGCCCCAGCGCCAGAACTTCTGAGGCCAGCGAATTCAGTTCGTTTTCCTGACCAGTGATGGTTTCCCGAAGGACAAATTGCACAACGGTAAAGATCGTCAGCACAAACATTAAAACCAGCAACAAACCGGTCATCGCATCGACAAACCCAGGCCAGATTGAGGCTTGGAACCGTTGGCCGGTACGCCGTGACAGGGGCATTGACTAGCCCTCCTGCACAGATCCATCAGAAGCGGAGGCCAATCTGGCTTTTTCACGCATCTGACGAATCGACTGGCGTCCCGCCATCAGTTGAGCCATATTTTCCAATGGTTCATGTAAGGATGCCAGATCGGCCCTGAGTTCGGCCATCGTCTCTTGACGGCCAGCAGCAATCTCTTCGAGAATACGCAGCATCTGCACATCCATCGAACGCAATCTCATGCGGCTTTCGGCGTCAAACCCATCGCCAAGGTCAAGCTGCTGCAAGGTTTCCACCAGACGGTGCTGGCCCTCTGCAACGCGCTGCATCCCGTTATCGACATTATCCGACGCCTCCATCCGCCGCGTCATATTGTCGAGCGCATCAGCGAGGCGACCCAATTTCTCGTCGACCACAAATCGGCTCGATTCCGCACTGGCAAAGATATTTTGCATCTTTTCCATCTGCTGCGCCATATGATCAAGAATGCCAGCCACCATTGACTGCTCTGAACCACTGTCGCCGTCGCCACTGGAAAACCCAACCCGGGTGATCGAGGACAACCATTCCTCCAACTCGCGGTAAAACCGGTTCTGTCCATGTCCGGCAAACAGCTCAAGCAAACCGACGACCAGAGATCCTGCCAAACCAAGCAAAGAAGAGCCGAACGCAACCCCCATGCCGCTGAGTTGGCTGTCGAGCCCGTTCATCAAACGGCCAAAGACCGCTGCGCCCTCTTCTCCGTCTTGTGGTGCCAGGGAACGGATCGTATCCACCAGTGCCGGAACGGTTGTCGCAAGCCCATAAAATGTTCCCAAAAGGCCTAGAAAAATCAGTAGGTTGACCAGATATCGGGTAAATTCCCGTGCTTCATCAATCCGGGTTGCCACCGAATCAAGGATGGACCGATTAGACGAGGAACCGATCTGCATCGCCATACCACGCGTGCGCAGCAGCGTCGCCAAGGGCGCCAACAAGCGGGGTGCCTTGGCATCCATGACATCATCGTGTTTTCCGACAAAACGCTCAATCCATCGCACCGAGGTGATTAGCTGAGCAACCTGCCAAAAACACCCAACAACACCAATAAAAAACACAAACAGGATAAATCCGTTCAGATAGGGATTGGCCTCAAACACCGGCAGAACCCTTGGTGCCGCAAGCGTACCACCAGACGCCACCAGACCTAAAACCAAAAGCATCAGCACGATCTGACGTACTGGCTGCGAAAAATGCAGCTCTGTTCTTGGATCGGATACGTCCATCAAAAATCGGTCCTAGTACAGTTACAAGAGTATATTCTATTTCTTCTTAGGCGGTAAGCCAAGCCATTATCCTGTTAAAACCGCTACTCGCGTCGAAAGCCACGATAAATCTGCATCAGAAATACCCATGTTGGCAAGCTGACGCGCAGTCTTGTGCAAGTATTCGCTGTTTGCGCCGCGACCGCCCACCGCGCGGCTTATAATAAGCGCTTGTTCGTCCATCGAAAGGGCCCCGCAATACTGCACATGATAGGGATCAACCACATAGGTCAGCGCCGATACGATAGAGCCGTCCGCAAGGGTGACAGGAAGCGTTTTCTCGACATAGGCCGACGAGACCAGCTCGCGTTCACGCAGATAGCTCAGCGTTTGCTGCCGCGTTGCCGCAGGTGCTAAAAGCGCCATACCACGACACAGCGCGTCAGATCGTTCGTCCAAGGCCAAAACCAACCCCGGAGCCTCAGGGGTGCCACGATGGTGGATTGAACGCATACAAAAGCATCGGTGATAGCCCGACAGCGTCGCAAGCTGGCTCTGCGCATACTCAAACCCCGGATTCCACAGCAACGATCCATAGCCAAATACCCACATACGCATTCCTCTGGTTTTTATGCTAAGACCTGCTGTAAACACTATCGCAACTTAGGTGAAGAGAGGTGTTTTGTGAAACGTTTACTATTGGTCATCCTTGTCGCCGCGCTCGGCTGGTCCGGATTTTGGTTTATCGGCGCCCAAAGCCTTCGAAACAACATATCGCTCTGGTTTGAAAACCGTCAGGATACGGGCTGGATTGCCGTCTACAGGGCCGTCTCAGTACGCGGTTTTCCGAATCGCTTTGACACCAATTTCACCAATTTGGAACTGGCCGACCCCAGCACCGGCTGGGCCTGGTCTGTAGATTTCTTCCAACTGTTCAGCCTGAGCTACAAACCCACCCACCTGATCGCTGTCTGGCCACCACAGCAAAAGCTGTCGACACCAAACAGTAAACTCACGATCAGCAGCGCCGATATGCGCGCCAGTCTTGTAGTTGATGACCCAAAATCGCTGGCCCTGGACCGCAGCAGCTTTATCGCAAAAGATCTGACCGTGACCAATGCAGATCAAACCGGAGTGCGGGCAAGCCTTATATCTTTAGCGCTGCAGCGCCGCGATTTGGCAACTCACAGCTATCAAATCGCCCTGTCAGCAGAGGGTCTCGGCCCCCTCGAAGAAACCCGGAAAAAAATCGACCCAAGCACAATGTTGCCGAGCTATCTGCAACTTTTAAAGGCTGATATGACGATTGCATTCGACCGGCCCTGGGACCGGTCAGCGCTTGAAGCCCTCAGGCCACAACCAACCGCGATTGATCTGCATTTGGCACAGGCAACCTGGGGCGTGCTCGACCTTAAAATTGCCGGCAAGCTGGCGGTCGACGCCGCTGGTTGGCCCAGTGGCGATGTCACCGTCAAGGCATCCCAATGGCGCGAAATTCTGGAATTGACCCGCAGCGCGGGACAGTTGCCAGACCACGTGATTGACTTGACAGAAAAAGCTTTGGCCTTTTTAGCAAGACTGAAAGGCCAAGACAGCTCGCTTGATCTGACGTTGACCCTGAAAGGCCAACAAATATTTTTTGGACCAATTGCCATTGCGCCTGCACCACGACTGCATTTGCGATAGACACAGGCTGATCTTGTCACCGAGCGGCAAACGTGTAACGAACTCTAAGATAGAAATTCAGCGACAGATGGGGTCTTGCGCCAGACCAATCGCCAAAACAACCCCAAGCCTGGGCCGTAACGGACCCGACATTAAGGCCAAGTGAGAAACCGATGCGATACATATGTAACACCCTGAAGATGCTTGGTTGGCTGATCGTCATGGCCCCGGCAAGTGGCGCACTTAAGGCGCATGAGTTTTGGATTGACCCGGTGGCATTTCAACTGCCTGTCGATGCGCCTTTGGTGGCTGATATCCGAGTTGGACAGGATTTTAGCGGCGCGGCCTATGCATATTACCCACCACAGTTCAGACGCTTTGATCTAATCACATCTCAAGGAACGCAACCGGTTCTCGGACGACCCGGCGACCGGCCCGCGCTGAACGTGACGCCCCCCACCACAGGATTAATAGTCGCCGTGCATGTCACCGACGATATGACCTTGACATATAAAGACTGGGCAAAATTCAAAGCCTTTGTCACCCACAAAGACTTCGCTTGGGCCACAGATGACCATTTGGGACGCGGTTTGCCAGAAACCGGCTTCAAAGAACGCTATAGCCGCTATGCGAAAAGCCTTTTGGCAGTTGGTAATGGGGCGGGCCAAGACCGCGAGGTCGGCCTTGTGACCGAATTGGTTGCGCTGACAAACCCCTTCACCGATGACATTCGCAACGGTATGCTGCTTCGAGTACTCTATAAAGGCGCCCCCCGCGCCGCCGCCCAAGTGGAATTGTTCGAGAAAACCGAAGACGGCAAAGTCCAGATCACCTTTCACAAGACGGATGAAACCGGACATGTCCGGGTGCCGGTGCAGCGTGGGCGACGTTATCTTGCGGACGCTGTGGTCATGCGTCCCTTGGATGCGGCAACATCTGACGGCGCGGTTTGGGAATCGCTTTGGGCCTCGCTGACTTTTGCCGTACCCAACTGAAAAACGCTTGTGGTTACCGGCGAGCTGCGGCAGCATTCGCGGAATACAAACAGGATAATGCCATGATAAAAGACCAACTGATGCAGATTGTGGGCGCCGACTATGTGGTGGCCGATGACCAGTTGGCCCCGTGGACGCGTGACTGGAGCGGCGTTTATCACTACAAACCACTGGCGGTGGTGCGGCCTGCAAATACCCAGCAGGTCTCTCAAATTCTGCAGCTGGCCAATGAAACTGGGACTGCTGTGGTCCCTGTGTCGGGCAACACCGGTCTGGCCGGAGGCGCCGAGGCCGAGGGATCCATCCAGCTGTCTCTGGACCGGATGAACCGCATCCGCGAAATACGCCCCGAAGCACGTCTGGCCATTGTCGAGGCCGGTGTTGTACTGTCGGCACTGCATAATGCGGCAGCGGGACATGACCTAATTTTTCCACTGACGTTTGGCGCGCGTGGTTCGGCGATGATTGGTGGCAATCTGGCAACCAATGCCGGCGGCTCGAACGTTTTGCGCTATGGCAATGCGCGAGATCTCTGTCTCGGTCTTGAAGTGGTCCTGCCCAGTGGCGAGGTGATGGATCTAATGTCTGAGCTGCACAAAGACAATTCTGGCTATAATCTGAAACACTTGATGATCGGGGCCGAGGGCACCTTGGGCATCATCACCGCCGCAGTGCTTAAACTGGCCCCAAAACCGCGCGCCTATGCCACTGCCATGGTGGCGGTCCAAGATCTACCCGCAGCACTTGGCCTGCTCAATCAATTGCAAACAACCACAGGTGGGCTGGTCGAAGCGTTTGAATATATGCCGCGGGGTTATCTTGAAGCATATGCCGCGCAGTATCCCGAAAAACGACCGCCGTTTGAGACAGACTATGAGGTCAATTTATTGGTCGAAATCGCCACCACCATCCCGGACGATAGCACTCCAGACAACGATGGCATCGTACCGCTGATGGCCGATTTAGAAAACACCCTGGCGAAGCTGTTTGAACAGGGCGCAGTTTTGGATGCCACGGTGGCCCAAAGCGCGGCGCAGCGGCGCGAAATGTGGGAACGGCGCGAGGCGGCAGGTGAGATCACCATGCACCGACATCCCATCGTCAACAGTGACATCGCAGTACCTCTGGATCGGGTGCCCGAATTCCTGCGCCAGATGGAGGTCCTGCTGCCGCAATTGGATGCGGGCGCAGAGACAATCATCGTTTCGCATCTGGGTGATGGCAATGTGCATTATGCGGTCTGGCCCAAATCACCCGATCCCACCGTGCACAGCGCAATTATGGAAAGCGTTGAGGACGTGACGCTATCACTTGGTGGCAGCTTTTCAGCCGAACACGGCATTGGTCAGACCAAACTCCCCTCGATGCGGCGGCGCAAAAATAAACCTGCGCTGGGCGTAATGCGGGCGATAAAACAGGCGCTGGACCCCAACAATATTCTCAATCCAGGAAAAGTAATCCCCGAAAGCTAGTCAATCTGCAGCAGGGCGGTCACCCCATGAGGTTTGCATAGTATCGGGAATTACACAGTGGTGGGGTTTTCACGCAGTGCAGACACCGCCAGCCCGCATGAGACTATCTGGCGGCCACCGTTAAAGTGCTGAAACAGATGGGGGCGAGGTGCGTTGGTCATTTTGGCGAGCACCGAAAGAACTGTAACAGCCAGCCCGCGCCGAACACGCTGCAAAATCAGCCAGACGTCGAAGAACACAGCCTTTTGGCCGCCATATTTTAGTTTGGGAATTAAAGGAAAAACTAGACAAAGCGCTTTCGATTTATTGTAAACAACACAATTTTTAAAACCGTGGCTTTACTGGCTGAATACCGGTGTCTTTAAACAAAATTTTAGACACGCAGCGCAGCCTAATTAGCAGATATTTTTCCTCGCAAACTCACCATCTAACAGCACACCGCATGACAGTGCAGCGCATGACAGTGCACCGCGTCTCAACTAAACCACAAAACCAACCACCGATTGCCAAGGTTTGATAACTGAAAGTTATGGATCCTTATCAAACGGGTAGCTGTTGAGCGACCTTCAAGGGGTGCGAATAGCTGTTATCCAAATAAAGCTCTTTTGAACCATAGGCCATGACAGAAGACACCTATGAGCCGTTTCCTCTGCTGGGATAATCGACAACGACAACCTCAGGGGCCTTGCACACCTGAGCCGGTGTGAACCCTTTACCTGCCACTGGCGCCGGCGGTGCTGTGCAAAAATCCTGCTTGTTTTAGCCCAGATATTCGTATCACCCTTCGTTGGTGAACTTGAACGCATCTGGTATTCTATCCGCCTTATTTGTTATGCAGACGACGGCATCAGAACACCTGTTTGAATGGCTACTTTCAAGAAGCTAGCTTTTGAACCAATGAAATTCTTACCGCGTTCGCCAGCGAACGCCTCGTCAGTAATTTTCTTGCAGTCGGCATCGGGTACGCCGTGATCAGTAAATCTGTGACCAACGCCAAGGGAGGCCAGAAACTTTGTTAGATCGTCAGCACCCCAGTCAAGATCATCGCCAAAAATCTGCTTCAAAGCCGTTTCACGAAACCCGCCAACCCCAATTACCGAGCGCAGGATCGTCGGCAATGTGAACGAACAGGCAATGCCATGCTGCACCCCCCAACCCAATGTGATTGGGTAAGACAGGTTATGCACAATGGCTGTCTTGGTATTTGAAAACGCCAAACCGGCATTCAGCGATGCCTCAGCAATTCGGTTGCGCAGCTCAAGATTGCCCAGATCACGCAGAAGGTTTGGCAGATCAGCCAAGATTGCGCTTGCAGCCGTAACAGCATGGCGCGCTGACACGGGATTTGCGTTGATGTTCCAAATACTCTCAATCGAATGGGAAAGCGCGTCAAGACCCGTGGCAAGGGTTAGACCATAAGGCTTGGCCAACATCAGCATGGGATCAATAACGGCGATTTCGGGATACAGGGTTTCGCGCACAAGAGAATTTGCGCCCAGGCTCCTCATCCCAAACTGTTGCCCAAGAGGTAACTTCGCTGCCAGTACCGGCCGTTGTGGGCACCGCGATAATCGGAATGGCAGAAAGTGCTGATCCGCCAGCGCCAGTTTCGAGATAGTGCAATACCTTGCTGAAATCGCCAGCCGCTGCGGCAAAGACTTTGGCAGAATCGATAACCGAGCCCCCCCCGAGCGCGACAATCACCTCGGGCTCAGATGGCAAAGAAGCAAAACGCGCGGATTGCTCGGAAAGCAACTTACAATCCGGGTTTGGGGCGATGTCGTTGACAACAATAAGCGGCTTACCTGCCTCCTTAGTCACTTGGTCAGCCAAAGCCCGAAATGGAGCGTCAGCATATGTCACGAGAGCATAGGGCCGGCCGTCAATTAAGGGCGCAATCGAAGCGAAACCGTCATTTCCGAAAAGAGCTCTAACCGGACTATTGTAAGACCACATTTTCCCGATCCCTATACCGTGCGCGCGTATGATCGTTCAATGGAAGAGAATGTCTCAGAAGGATCAATATATCAAATTGATTTTTTCAATTACGATCACCGATTGATGCATTGCTTATAATGTTCTGGTTTCTCTTCATACCGTTGCTCATCAAGGTAAGCTTGTTCCGCAGGCCTTACCTTGAACATCCGCTTTGGATTTATGTAGTTTTCAATATTGACAGGCGACAGGGCACTTGGAAACCTATCTGTATCATCCCAGAGGATCACATAGCCCCCCGTCGTTCTGTGTTTTTTCTGGCCAGACCGGTGCTGGGGGCATATTCAGACGGGCGACACCAATATTTGTTCGACGTGATAGCCAAGCGACAACAACACCAAAGATACCGGCGGCCAGTCCGGCGCGTGATGAACCTGCGTGGGTCTTGGCAGACCGCCACGCGACCGCTGAGCAGACTGTCTGGAAATAGCGCAACCGCGACAGTGTTCAGGATTGCAGCCAAACACCCTACCGTCGCCAGCCCCCCCCACCGTCGTTATACCACCCTGACCTCAGCGCAGGAGGCCGTGGCGGATGCACTGCGCAACACGTGGCGGGTATCTCTTTGTGCAATCAATAGGGCCACCCGGCGGGTCTTCATTGCCATGTATCGCCACAAGACAGCCGCCAATGCCCGTCGCTTTCTAGGCGACCTGAAACGTGCATGCCCGATGCGTAGCCGCACCATTTTACCGGTATGGCAAGCCGTTCACTGACCGCCTTCGGTGTGCGCAGGCGCACTGCCACACGACCGAACGCGTTTGATACGCTTTACTCAACTCTCGGTATTGAACCTCGGTTGGCCCACCGAGACCGCCGCAAACCGATGGCATGGTTGAGCGGTTCAACGGCTTCTTCGAGGACATCACCATGTTCGATCAGGCGAAGATCTGGGAACGACGTCACACCGCTGTGTCTGGTTTTTCAACCACACGCTTGCACAATCAGCCTTAGGC
>Ga0114994_10001027_pt1 | contig 19685 bp, 13 predicted proteins | sample ArcticOcean_MG_C_9_FD_87043 | JGI IMG/M metagenome (GOLD analysis project Ga0114994, IMG submission 87043) | Marine microbial communities from western Arctic Ocean - ArcticOcean_MG_CB2_152 | ecosystem: Environmental > Aquatic > Marine > Oceanic | place: Arctic Ocean: Canada Basin | collected...
GGTGCTCGAGCGGGCGGGGTCGAGCGAGACGGTCGGCGTCGCGTTCTCGCCGGACGGCCGCCACCTCTACGTCGCGATCCAGCTGGAGGGCCTCCTCTTCGACGTGACGCGCGACGACGGCTTCGCCTTCGACGATCCTACCCTCGGCGTCGTGTACCACTAACAGCATGTGTCCTCTTAACGTATCCGTCCCGGTGCGAAACTTTTATTGCTTGTTTTTGTTACGGTGCTAGGACTAGTGGGCGGAGCCCGGGGGGGAGACACCGCATGCGCGCGGGTTTTTGAGCGGCCGGGTTTTTTCGCCAACTTGCAGCTGCCCAACTTGCTATTGCAAATCCGTATTAACTCACCATGCGTACCACGGCATTCGTACTGCTGGCCACGGCGTCCTGCAGCCATGCCCTCGCTCCCACGAGGAACCGGTTGCCGACACGGACAAAGCGCAGCACCTCTGCCTCGATGGAGATGCGCTTCGGCAAGAAGCAGCTCGTGTACCGCAGCAAGGTCAAGGACGCCCTGAAGAACGTCGGCAGCATCGACGACCTGGCCGAGGTGATCTCGTCGGACGCGTTTGATCTCGCGAACCGGCGCATGAGCTCCGTGCTCCTCGTCAAGGTCCAGAAGAAGGCCTCGGCCATGGGCTACACGATCGGCGTGATGACCGACGAGGACGAAGCGCTCTACGACGAGCTCTCGGAGGACGAGCTGGCCGCGGAGTTTGCGGCTGCGGAAGCAGGCAACTAGGCGCCGGAGTCGGAGTGACAGCGCGGCGACGCCTCGCCTTCGACGGGCCCACCCTCGGCGTTCTGTACCACTGATGTGTAGATGTAAAGTTTATCCTTCAAATAACCTCAAATCAAATCGGGTTTGCTGGGACGGGTTTCTTGCAGCAGATAAGCATTGCAGCTATATTACGGCGCGAGTCTGCTATCACGTCACTTTAGCACTGATATCTCAACCTCAACCTCACCATGCGCGCCACGGCATTCGTGCTGCTTGCCGCGGCCACGGCATGCAATGCCCTCGCTCCCACAAGAAGCAGACTCCCAGTGCAGCGGACGCAGCGGAGCCGCCGCAGCGATTCATCGACGCCATCGATGCGCTTCGGCAAGAAGCAGCTCGTGTATCGCAGTAGGGTGAAGAAGGAGTTGAAGAAAGTCCAGACCATGTATGATTTAGCCGAAGTGATCGAGGGGCCCGAATTCTACCTGGCGAACCGGCGCATGAGCGCGCGGCTCCTGGTCAAGATGCAGAAGAAGGCCTCGGCGCTCGGCTGTACGATCGGGGTCATCGACGAGGACGAGGACGAGTTCCTCCCGTCGAGCGACGAATTGTCGGAAGAGGAGTTCGCGGCGGAGCTGAAAGCGGCGGAGGAGAGGGACGTCCAAAACGGGTTTCCCCCTTCCGGTGGCGCGGCGGCGGAGCCCGAAGCCGCGGCTCCCGCGCCCGCGCCGGCGCCGGCCCCCGCACCGGCCCCCGCGCCCGCGCCGGTGACACCGCTGTCGATCGCGGCGGACGTCGACATCCGCGTGATCCAGGCCATGAAGGCCAGGGACAAGGTCCTGACCTCCACGCTCCGCCTCATCAAGAGCGCGCTGACGAACGCCGCCAAGGAGTCGGGCATCGAGGCCGTGTCGGACGCGGACGCCGTCAAGGTCCTGCGGAAGATGTCGAAGATGCGCCAGGAGAGCATCGACATGTTCGAGGAGGGGGGCAAGCAGGAGGCCGCGGACGCGGAGGCCGCGGAGCTCGTGGTTATTTCGCAGTGGCTCCCGTCATTAGCGAGCGAGGCCACCATGCGCGGCTGGATCCAGGCCCTCGTCGACGGCGGGTGCGATAACCCCGGGAAGCTGATAGGCATGCTGATGAAGGACCACAAGGACGAGCTCGACGGGAAGCTGGCCCGGGAGCTGTGCAACGAGATGTGTGGGTAACTAGTGTTCTATATTTACTCCGCCGCTTCCTCCCCGTCGTCACGTGGTTCTCCGCGGGCGCACTTCCTCGTTCTCCACCCAAGGGCGTTCTACGAGGGCGGACGCTGGCGCATGTGCTTGTAATGGCCGCACGCCAGCTCGGCGACGATGGGTTGTGGTAAGGGCGTCAAACAACGTCGCGTACGCATTCGCGGCGCGATGGTGAGTGCCAGCCTCTTCATTATCATGCTTTATATTTGTAAGGGCTTGGGTAACTTTAACGGCTTGAGAACGAAGACGGTGTTGCGGGGCGGCGTCAGCAGGTCGATCGCAGCGCTTTGTTGTCCACCTTGTTCTACAGCCTCTAACTTTTCCTGAGCGGCGAGCGGCTTGTTCTCTATGGACTCGAGGGCTTCCATACTTTGGGCCTTCCATACCGACGGGAGTATGACGGCGCGGGGGTCGTGAGAGCGCGGCGCTGCGATGCTTTTGCGTTGTGACAGAGCGCACCTCAGAGAGGTGGCGAATATCTGGAGCGCTCAAGAACCAGTATTCTTCGAGTCGGCGGCATCCTTCGGGCCGACAGCACCGATGCTCGCCCCTTCAAGGCACCAGGCTTACGTGCGGGTTTCGTCCAGGCTTGATGCAAACATCGACGGCGCCTGCTCTCACTCGCTGCTCGCATTGCGTCAGCGCTCACTGTAACGGTTTAAAATACCGGTCTTGAGCTATACCTGGTAGACCACGAGCTGTCGTGCTCGCACTACAGCACTGCTCTCAGTCAGTCGCGAGCGTGTGAGACCACGATGCGGTCGTTGGCACCACTACTGCTGCTCTGCAGCGCAAGTGCTCTGCAGCCACCGGCACCGCGGCGCACGCACACGGTCCTACGCGCCGAAGAGGTCGAGTTCGTCGACGCGCGGCGCCAGCGCAAGCCGAAGACCGAGGCGGCGCCGCCGCCGCCGGCGATCGAGCCCAAGCCGCCGCCGGTCCGGGAGATCACCGGTCGCAAGCACTTCATCCGGGACATTATTGAAAACGATTTAAAAGAGAAGACGCACGAGCGCATCGTCACGCGCTTCCCGCCCGAGCCGAACGGCTACTTGCATCTGGGCCACGCCAAGTCCATCTGCCTAAACTTCGGCATCGCCCGGGACTACGGCGGCCGGACCCATTTACGGCTGGACGACACGAACCCCGATAAAGAACAACAAGTCTTCGCGGACGCGATTCTCGAGGACGTGCGGTGGTTAGTCGGTGATAGTAACGAGGACCCGTGGTACGACGGCGTGAGGCATGCCTCGGACTACTTTGATGTGTTGTACGCCTGCGTCAAGTTGTTAGTACGACGGGGCGACGCGTACGTCGATTCTCAAAGCGCCGAGGACATGAAAATGAGGCGCGGGTCCTTGACTAAACCGGGAGAGGACTCGCCCTTCCGAGACCGGACGGTGGACGAGAACCTACAGATGCTCGAGGCGCTGAGGAACGGCGACCTGCCCAAGGGCTCCGCCGTGCTGAGGGCGAAGATCGACATGGCCTCCCCGAATTTGAATCTGAGAGACCCGGCCCTCTACCGCGTCAAGGAGGGCACTCCTCACCCGCGGACGGGCGATAGTTGGAGATTGTACCCCATGTACGACTTCGCGCACGCCTTGTCGGATGCGTTGGAGGGCATCACGCATTCTTTATGTACGTTGGAATTCGAGGACCACCGGCCTTTGTACGACTGGGTCATAAATAAGTGCCCAGAGGTGCGGGACGAGGCGTGGGTTTTGGGCTGCCTCTCGAAAGCGGGGGCCGACCCGGAAGTCTATCGGGCCGACCTCGAAAAGCCTTCAGCTTTAGATAGAGCTCCTGCTGTAACCCCGCCGCGCCAGATCGAGTTTTCGCGGCTCAACGTCGCCCACACTGTCATGTCGAAGCGGAAGCTCGCGAAGCTTGTGGAGGACAAGCTCGTGAATGGGTGGGACGACCCTAGACTTCCCACCTTGTCGGGTCTGCGGCGCAAGGGCGTGCCGGCGGCGGCTTTAAGGGAGTACGCCGAAAGAGTAGGCGTGTCCAAGGCCGACGCGTTTATCGAAAGCGAAGTCTTGGAGGACTGCGTTAGAGATGTTTTAGATGATGTCACGCCGCGCGCCTTTGGGGTCTTGCGACCTTTGGCCCTTACGATTACGGACTGGATGGGAGATGACGAAGCCATCGAGCAACTCGAAGCCCCGCGGCACCCGAAGAAGGACCTGGGGGAGCGGCCGCTCCGTTTCGGGACCGAACTAGTGATCGAACAGACGGACTTCCACGACGTGGAACAAGGTCCTGCACCTGAAGGTTTTAACCGATTGGTAGAGGGCGGGCGCGTCCGGTTGCGCTACGCGTACGTGGTCAAATGCGATTCGGTAGAAAGGGATGACACGGGTCGCGTGTCCAGAGTCCTCTGCTCCATGGAGCGGGACACGCGCGCGGGCGCCAAGGGCGGTGGGCCCAAGTGCAAGGGCATCATTCACTGGTTACGGCGGGACGACGCCGTGTCCGCCTTCGTCCGATTGTACGGCAACCTGTTCACGGCGGAGGAGCCCGGTGGAGACGACGAGGCGGAGCCCGCGGCTGCCGTAGAAGAACTCATCGAGGCCCTGGTGGAGCGAGACGTGGTGGACCGGGCCTACGACGAACCGAGGAGCGTCACGCAATTAGAAAGGAACGGCTACTTCTGCGTAGACGCGGCCGGGTCGCCCGCGGTCCCGGGCCAGCGGCTGCCCGGGGCGCCCCTTATCTTAAATCGGTGCGCGCCCCTCAAGGTGTTTGGGGACGCGAAGCGGGCCTCGGCCCAGGCCCTGGCGCAGCCCAAGAAGCAAAAGGACCTCGAGCTGCCGGAGGACCAGAGCGCGGCGGCCCGGCTGGAGCTCCTCGTCGGAACGGTCCTGGCGTCGGAAGCCGTGGACGACTCGGACGGGCTGTGGCGGTGTAGTGTGGACGTCGGCGAAAGTGACCCGCGGACCATCGGCGCCGCGCTGCGCCACGCCTACCCCGAGGGACTAGTGGGAAAAACTGTCATCGTCCTAGCTAACACGAAGCCCCGGAAGCTCGCGGACTTCAAGAGCCAGGGCATGCTTGTTTGTGCCTCTCTGGATGAGACCACGAAAGTGGTGGAGGTCGACGCCGCGCCGGGCACGCGTTGTTTGTTTAGCGGGCTGCCCGTCGCGGACCCGGCGACGCCGAACCAGATGAACAACAAGAAGCTGTGGCCGACGGCGCAGGCGTCCTTGGGGACCGCGGGGGGGAAGGTCGTCCTCGGCGACGGCGTGCTGGAAACGAATGGCGTGGCTTGTTCCGTCGACGTGGGCGACGGGGCGAGCGTCGGGTAAGTAAATAAAATAGGAATCACGCGTCGCCCCCGACGAGGACTAGAGAAACATAAATTAAAAGGCCATCTTCTTGTAGAAGTACATCGTGCCCGTCGCCTTCTTCTCCTTCTTGGCCGAGGACTGCTGATGGTACCGCTCCTCGAACACCTTTTTGATGGCCTTGCGCGCCTCGCTCTTGCCCTCCTTGAGCCCCGACTCGTCCACGATCTTCTTCAGGTCGAGGTCGACCACGTACCGCGTCGGCATGAGGTGCGTGTAGTTGATGTACTTCAGGAAGGGCTTCATCTTCGTGCGCTTCTGGATCTTCTCCTTGGACATGGACCGCGTGACCTTGCGCGGCGCGCGGTCGATGCCCGCGACCATGGCGTGCGCGAACCGCCGCTCCTGGTTCCCCTCGTCGTAGGCCTTGACCACGATGGCCTTGCGGCCCGCGAACCGCCCCTGCAGGACGATCACGACCTTGCCGCTCTTGATGACGCCCATGGTGGACCTGCGTGTGTGTGCGGGTGAGCGGCGCGGTCTTACTGAGTATTGTCTCGTGGCGGGCGATTTGTCTTCTCTCTATGTGTGCTGGGTGGCTGCCACCGCGCTACCGAGCGCCCGGACGGCGGCCGCAGCGCTACCGGGCGCCCGGGCTGCCGCCGCAGCGCTACCGGGCGCGCAGGCTTTTTTGCGTGCGTGCGTCTCACGGTGAGCGATGTCTCGTCTCTCCGTGTGCCAGTCGGCGGCAGCAGCAGCACCGCGGCGGCCGCGGCTACCTCAAGGCCGCGCTAAGCCGCGTTTGTGCTGCAAAGCTAGCAAGGGCTGGTGCGGCGATGCCGCGGCCTCAGAGCGTCCCGTTTGCTGCTGTCGGCTCGATACGGACGTCTCTCTTGACTTGCTCGGTGTTGTTTCGCTTGGCGCGGCTACTCACGGCTTGTGCTGCGTCCTTTAATCTATTTTGCGACGCCATACTCGCTGAGCCCCGCACGAAACTTTAGACGAGAAAGAACTCCAAACTCGAAGTCAGACTTCAAACCACACCTCGAATCACACCTCAAACCAGAAACCACCGAGGACGAAACCGCAAAACCCGAACTCACGCTCGACGCCCTCGATTCGAGGCTCGACGGCAGCCCAAAGAAGATGCCACGTCCACGCACCAAAAGAAGACGGCAGCGATGATAAAAATCATCGCTGCGGCATGTGCGCTAACCGCCACCTTTGCGGAGCCCAGCTTCTGGATGCTCTGGCCCGACGCCTACGCCAGGGGCGGCGGCCTCGGGAACCAAATCGAACAACTGCTCGGCCGCGTGCAGTGCGCCGCGACGGGAAGTGCGGTGCGCACCATGGTGCTGCCCGACCTGCGGGCGGACCGGTCCGCGGCGGCGGGCGACCGGCGCCACTACGCCGTCGAGGACGTCTTCGACGTCCCGCACCTGCGTAAGGTCGCGAAGGTCGCGACGTGGCGCGACATGCTCCGCGCCTGCGATGCGAAGGTGAGCTTCGTGGTCGAGGGGGGCTCTAACAAATGCGACGCGTTTAGCCCGTCGGACGAGGCGACGACGCGGCTCCTGCGCAAGCACGCGCGCGCCTACGCATATCCAGAGAGGACCCAGCGGTGCGTCGTGGCGAGCGGCGCCGTCGCACGTAACGCGCTGCCGCGCTGCGCCGTGGGCCTGGAGCTAAGAGAGCTCCTGCTCCTGGGACCCTGTTCCCAAGCATCTACAAACAAACGCGCCGCCTTCAAGTCCGCGCGGCCCTGCCGGGGGCTGGACGTCGCGCGGAGCCCCTGCCCGCGCGGCTTCCGGTGGAACTCGGCGCTTAACGCGTCGTCAGGTTTCCTGGGCCTCGTGGCGCCCCGGCGCGCGTCGACGCACCTCGCGCCCTGCAACGCCCACGCTCTGGGGCGGCTCGACGCGGCGGAGCCCTATGCGCGCGCCGTGCTCGCGGCGCTGCGCGCGGCCGCGCCCCTCCGGGCGCTCGTTTCACGGGCGGCGGCGGCGCTTGGGACGTACGACGCCATCCATATCCGGTTGGGCGACTTCGGTGCCCTGTGCACGACGCGGCCCAAGTTCTGCCCGCCGTCCTCGGCGGAGCTCGCGCGCGTGTTCGCCGCGCTCGACGCGCGGCACGTGCCGGCGCCGGTCCTCCTGCTCTCGGACGATGCCGACGGCGCGGTGAAACAATTGCGGAACCCGCGCGTGCGGCCCGTCGGCTCTATCCTCCGCAGCGTGAACGCGTCGTTCCGCGAGGCGTCGGCGCCGGACCGTCTCGTGGTCGAGGTGGACCTCGCGGTCAACGCCCGGCTCTTCGTCGGCGTCGCCTGCTCGACGGTGTCGCAGCTGATCGTGAAGCGGCGGGAGGCGCTCGGGCGGGCGTTCCTGATGTGGCCCTAATGTGCGTATGTTGTGTTTTACTAGTTTGGAGCTTCTGGGTGTATAGCGCTGCTCCGGTCCCGGGCCCAAATAGTTATTCAAAAATACTGTGGCGGCTAGGGCTTGGCGTGCCGGATCGCCAGAAGGAGTACCATCGACTCGCCGGCTCGCGCGGCTTCGGGTGCCGCGAGCTGTAGAGCTTCTGGCCTCCCAACACCGTCGACCGATGCGCCTCCGGGCGAGCCGGGTGGTACTCGATCGTCGACGCCGCGAGGAAGCCAAGCGGCTTGCCCGGCACGCGCATGAGGTCGTCGTGCACGCCCGCGCGCGACTCGTCGACGATGGCGCCCGAGTTGCTCCGTTCCGCGCGACCCGTTACGACACCATCCCCCCGCCCATGTACTCGGGGTCGTTCGACGGCCGCCCGCGGCGGCCCGTCCCGTTGCAGTCGTACATCTGCTGCATGACGACGCTCTGCCGGAACATGGACGAGAGCTTGGCCTGCTCCGCCTCGGCCGCGTCCGCTTCCTCGAAGGCCCCCGCCAGGTCGTCGGTGCGGAGGCGCTCGGCGGGCGGCGGCGCGGCGTGGGGCGCCCGCGGCAACTCGTAGTGGCGCGGGTCGTGGAGCCACGGCTGCTTCCTGCGGAGCGTCGCGTCGATCTCCTTCCCGTACAGGAGGGGCGCCTTTTTGCCGGGGGGCGGCAAGGCCTCGTCCGTGATGTCCACGACGTCCGCGAAGGCCTTGTCCAGCCCGCCGAACAGGCCCGCCTTCTCCCGCTGCAATCGGTCCTTTCGGCGCCGCGCCAGGCGCTCGAGCTCGGCGCGGCAGGCGTCGTAGGCGTCGCGCGCGTCCATCCGCGCCGCGCGGCCCGCCCGCCGGTCCGTCGCTAGGGTGCGCGCGTCCTCCGCCGCCCGCTTCAGGTCGTCGCGCGCCTCGGCGAAGCGCTCGAGGTCCGCGCGCGCGGCGCCCCGGCGCAGCAGCGCGCGCGCGCGCGCCGCGCCGCCCTCTCGCTCCAGCGCGAGGCCCAGCGCCTTCGTCAAACAGACGTCCTCGTCCGCGAAGCCATGCCGTCTCCTGGCACACGCCGCGATGTCCAGCAGCAGGGGCGCCACGACCGCACTCTCGATATCGCGCCGGTCCTCGACCTTTAACAGGTCTAGGTTCTCCTCCAGCGCCCCCAGCGCCCGCGAAAAGACTGCCTCCGCGCGCCGCCACTCGCTTTTCCGCACGAAACTCAAACCGCGGGCGCGGCTTGTTTCCGCGACCCGCCGCGCAGCTAGGGCGTCGGGCTCGGGCGCCCGTGCTTCGATCGCGTCCAGCGCCACGCACCACCGGCTCGCGCCCATTTCGCCCGTCGCGACCACGACACACGCCTCGCCGACCTTCATGCTCAGTAGCGTCGCCTCGACGCCCTCGGCCAGGTCGTTATCGCCCAGCTCCAACCGTCGGGGCGGCGCCGTACCTAGACTCTCCGCGTCGTCGCCGAGGCGCGCCGTGACCGCGTCGCCCCAGCGGGGCCGCCGCCTCGACCCCGGCGCGAGCTGGATGCGCTGCGCCCGGCACGCGCCCCTTACTAAAGATGCCCAGGGGCCGCGCCGCGGCGCGACGGCGCGCTTGACGCGCACGAAGTGCAACGTGACGTCGACGGACCCGCCGTCGTCTAGAGCCACCCGGGCGCGCTCGCCGCGCCGCAGCTCCCCGAGGGCGACGTCCAGGGCGCGCCGCCAGGCCCTCGCGTCCTCGCCGAGCGTCACGACCGCGCGCGTCGCGGTCTCGAGAACCGCATCGTCTTTGCTCCGCACCTCGTACGAAACCACCGCCTCGGCGCCGTCCGTCGGCCGCACCGACCGACACAGCCCGCGGTGGTCCGCCGGCGTCAGCGGCGTCAGCGCGCGCGCGTCTTCGAACGCCTTGATGGCGGTCCACTTGCGATCCCGCGCGAGCATCTCGTCCCGCGTGTAGCCGCCCTCCCGCCCCTCGTGGTAGTCGTCGTCGTCGGAGCTGTGCGGGTCGGGCTGCTCGCCGAAGTAGGTCTTCATGATGTGTTGCTTGTTGTATGTCCGTTCCACTTCGTTGCACCGCTGCGAAGCAGAGGCTGGGAGAGGGGACCCAGCACAGTGTGCCACACAGATGGCGGCGCGACTTCCTGAGCGGTCTGTCGCTGTACACGCCTTCCTGCGACCAATGCGACACGGAATGTGGCGTAATGAATCACTTTTTGCTGTCTTTCGCACGCTTAGGCTTTTTTTTGCAGCTGAGGCTTGAAAAACCCGTGTGTAAAACCCGAACCCGAGCCCGAGCTTATGACCGAAGAACGCGCTCTCTCATTCTACTTGCCATGAAACAAACACGACACAGCTGCTTCGTCGCCACAGACTCCCACAAGAACAACCGAAGGTCTGAAAGCATTCATTCGCCGCGCATACGCATCCGCAGTCTGCACGGCGTTCCTTGTGGCCGGTCTTATACTCGCATCGATCATCTTTGACCCAAGAAAAAAACACAATACGTCGCGCACGTCCCCAGAATACCTTTAGCAGCCGCTTTGCAACTTCCAGTTGCAGCTACACGCTTAGCACCATTCGCCTCCTACGCCACCTCGCATCAATGACTGCCTCCGCTCAACTAGCCCCACGCTCCGCGCCGTTGCGCGTGATCAGGAGCTCGAGCCTGCACGTCTCGCAGCCGAACCCAAGCTGGTTCGGCAACCCGCCCAACGCGCCCGACGCCACGTGGTCGATCAAGAGCTGGCTGACGAGCCGCTTCCACTTTAGTTTTGCCGAGTACAGCGGCGGGCCGGGGAACTTTGGCGTCCTCCGCGTCGTCAACGATGACATCGTGCAGCCGAAGCGCGGCTTCGGCGCGCACCCGCACAGAGAGATGGAGATTGTTACTTACGTCGTCGAGGGATCATTGTGGCACAAAGACAACAAGGGCAACAGCGAGAGCTTAGGCCGCGGTTCGGTGCAATTCATGTCTGCGGGCACTGGTGTGGCTCATAGTGAAGCGAACAAGGGGTCGAAGCCGCTCCGCTTCGTCCAGTCCTGGATCGTCCCCCGCAAGCGCGGCTTGGCGCCGAGCTACGGCAGCGCGTCCAACTTCGACCGCGGCGACGCGTGGGCCTACATGGTCGGCGATGCCGACGCCGCCGGGGACGCCCGGGTGCGGATCCATCAAGACCTACACATGTACGCCACCGAGCTCTCCCCGAACAAGTGCGTCGGCTTCGACATCGGCGAAGCGCGCCAGGCGTACGTGCTCGTGCTCGAGGGCGACGTCACGATCAACAAGGCGCAGCTCTCGGCCCGCGACGCCTGCGAGGTCAAGGGCCCGCTCAAGCTAGACTTCTCGGCGGGCGCCGCGGGCGCGCACGTGCTTGTCTACGAGATGGCGTTGAGCTCGGACGGCCGCGCGGACGCCGTGCTGCCCTAGGTGCCCCACGCGTGTCCCATGTCTAATGTGTCATGTACTCTAGTATACTACTCGCCAAACTCCACGCCATCGAGCAGACTCGGACGCAACTAAAACGTCGTGAACGCCGACAAACTCGCCGACAGAACTGCCGACAAGTCGCCGACAGCCTGAGCGAAGGGTCAACTAATCACATATTACTCAGAAGGCCATGGCGACCACGGGCTCGGCCTCGGCCTCGGACTCCTCGTCGTCGTACTCGATCGCGACGCGCGCCCGGGCCGGGGCCTTCCACTTCGCTCTTCGCACCACGGGCTCATCAGTAACCATCGCCTCGGCCGCGTCCTCGATCTCGTCCTCGGACTCGTCCGCCTCGCAGTACTCGATGATGTCCGCCAAACGGTCCTCCTCGTCCTCCTCCTCACTCTCGGCCTCGAGCGCATTTTGGTCCAGGGACTGCTCCTTGTCGAGCGCCTCGTTCCAGGCCGTGGACTCGAAGTTGTAGATGTCCCCGTACGTGCCCTGTTTGAGCCGTTGCAACAGCTCGGCCTCGATGGACTTGGAGAGCTTGGCTGCCGTGAGGGCCTTGACCTCCTTCCGGTCCTCCCGCCGCTCTACCTTCTTCTTCACCGTGGTGAGCGTGGGTCGACTCCTCAACGCTAACTTGCGCATGCGCATGAGGTACTGGTGTATGCGCGTGAGGCGCTGCTTGTTCCGGTGCTGCAGATATTTCGGGAAGTGTTCCAGTTCGGTCGTCACCTTTTCGAGGGCCGCGGCGTAGTTGCGCGGCAGCTTGATCTTCTGCCACAATCTTGAGGGTAAGTGCGCCCGCTCGATGGTCTTGACCATGAGGTAGCACTTGCCGTCGATTTCTCTAATGGTAGCATATCTAGAGTTGGCGAGGGGGCAGGCCGACTTGTTGCAGAGCCCGGTCACGTTCATCTCGTTCCGGCAGAAGTTCTGGGTCTGCACCTTGGCCTTGAAGGAGCAGAACTGGCCGTTCAGCTGCTGCCAGATGAGCTCGTCGTTGATGGACATGGTGGCGTCGCGTTAAGGAGCTGCTGTGGCTGTACTGCTCTTGCTCTTGCGGCGGCCCGAGGCGCTCCAAACGCAAGCGCTTCGATGCGTGCCGGTTGATAGCGTTGCTGTGCGCTGTACGAGACGCTATATGATGTGTAGGAGTCGCTGCGCCGTGCCCCTGGTCTGAGTCAAGCCTCTATCGATGAATTTGGGAGAGGCCGAGCCCGCGTATTAGTAGCCCACGGACGAGCCGAGCTGTGCGGGGTGGGCGCATCAGACGGCGCGGCGACGATTCCTTCTCGGTTTCGACGAAAATGGGATTCGTGCGGGTTTTATGCTGAGTGGCTGCGCGCGCCCGGACGTCCACAGAACCGCAAGAACGGATCGCCACACAGCTTGCGCGAACGATAAAGGCTCTAAAATATTGCGCCGCGACGAGCGCCGCCAAACGTTACGGAACACACACTGTCGAGCAGCCACAGCAAACCCCAGCTCGGCAACAATAATCAAGCGCCGCACGCACGCACCCAAGCAGCATGTGGACGGCCCTCGCCACGGACATTGCAGGGAGACGGCGCCTCGACGAGAACGCCGTCGCGCACGAGTTCCACGCATTGAACACGCTACTGCTCGTGGTGGTCCTGAGCTTGTGCATCCTGAGCGCCTACCTCATCAAGAAGTACCGCTTCTACTTCATGCCCGAGAGCTCGGCGGCGCTGTGCGTGGGCCTGGTCGTGGGCGGCATCGCGCGCCTGATCACTCATAGCGATGAGGAACTCGACTTTCTCAGCTTCGACCCGGAGCTCTTCTTCTTTTTGTTATTACCGCCTATTATCTTTGAGGCAGGGTACACGTTAAGGCGGAAGAACTTCTTTAGGAACCTGGGCACGATTACGCTGTACGCGGTCGGCGGCACGCTCGTGTCGACTTTTGTGATCGGCTACCTGACCTACGCCTGCGCCAAGGCGGGTATTATTGATGTGGACGCAACGAACCCCATGGAGGCCCTGATGTTCGGGGCGCTGATTTCGGCCGTGGACCCGGTGGCTACTTTATCAATAATGGGTTCGCCGGAACTCAATTGCGACCCTTTATTGTACTCCCTGGTCTTCGGCGAGTCCGTCTTGAACGACGCCGTGGCCATTGTGTTGTTCCGGACCTTCTACAACTACTATGAAGAAAGTGCGGAGTTCGACCAACAAAAGATACCCGTCGCGCTCTTCGAGTTCCTCTTCGTCAGTGTGGGCTCCGTGTTGCTAGGTGTCGCTACAGGATTGATCTGCTCCTACCTCTTTAGACATACCCGAATTAGGGACTACCCGAAGTACGAGATCTCCTTACTCTTCTTATTCGCGTACGGAAGCTACGCTCTCGCGGAGAGCATCGAGCTGAGCGGGATCATGGCTTTGTTTTTTTGTGGCATTGTACTCGCGCACTACAACAGCTATAATCTCTCAAAAACGTCCCAGACAACGGCGGAGGAGATCTTCTCCGCGCTCTCGACGGTCGCGGAGTCGTTCGTGTTCATGTACATGGGCATGGGCTTCTTCACGGGCCGCTTCAAGACCTGGGACTCGACCTTTGTGTTATTGGCGATCCTGTTCTGTTTATTTGGAAGGGTGCTCAACGTCTTCCCGCTCAGTTTCCTGTCGAATGCCATAAGGAAGCAGAAGATCCCCTGGAAGATGCAGGTCGTGATCTGGTTCGCCGGGTTACGCGGGGCTATCGCCTTCGCTCTATCGCAGAACATGCCCGGGCCGCACAAGGACGTCTACGAGACGACGACTCTATCGATCGTCATCTTCACCACGGTCGTGTGTGGTGGATTAACCGAGCCCATGCTGCGCCACGCGGGCATGAAGCGCTCGGCCGAAATTGAAGATGTGGACGAGCTCCACACGGAGCTGCTGGAAGTCGGCGCGGAGCCGCGGCGCCTCGCGGTGCCGGCGCCGGGCTTCCACGCGGCCTTCCGGGAGCTGGACCAGCGGTACCTCAAGCCGCTCTTCGGCGGCCAGCCCCTGGGGGACATCCCGAAGCGGCTCCCCTTGCGACGGCCCGACGCGGGCGGCACGGACGACTGAGGCGTCCTCCTGTGATGAATAGTGAGTTCTAAGAAGCCGGTCTTCTTTCTTTTTGGTAGGCGCTAGTCGAACCCCCCGGTACTCGCCGTGTAACGTTACGCGCCTAGAGCACCATGTTCGTGATCGTCTGCGTCTCGACCTGGCTGACCCCCGGGATGGCCTTGAGCTTGGCGATGAAGTCGGCCTCCGGCGGGTGGCCGGCCTCCTCCCAGGGGCCGTAGCCGTCCAGGGGCTGGGTCACCATGACCTTGAAGTCGAGGCAGCCGCCGCACACCAATCTATTCACGGTGGCGCCCTCGATGGCCTTGAGCTCGGGCAGGTACTCGGCGAGGACCTTGGAGCAGGCCTCGAGCGACGCGGACGTGGCCTTGTCGCCCTCGTATTTGCAGCGCCACTCGCGGCAGACTCTGTCAAACTCCATGGCACCATTGGCCAGGGGCACGCCATGGTTGACGACGGCGGTGCGCGGCGCAGCTGCCGGCGCGAACGCGCTGGCGCCGGTGAGAGCGAGGGCGGCGATGATCTTCTGCATTGTGCAAGCTGGGGATCTCTGAGCGTTTCAGAGAGCGCTGCAAGTCCCAAAAATCGGGTTTTTCACCCCGCACGACAGCCGACGCAGGTTAAGTATAGCATAGCATAGCATAGCGGACTCGCGTAATCGATTTTGCTAGATATAGTTGTGTGTGGATGTACTTCTCAGTTAATTTTAAGTAAAAGTTTAAGATTAAGACACACTACATATGAGTCCCGGGCTTGTAGACGCGGCACGCGCGGAGGGCTTTTGCAACCCCCTTCTTCCGCCGTCGCCGCCCCAGCGCCCGCATGCCGTTGGCGTCGATGCGGTGGAACGCCAATAGGTTCGGCGGCAACGCCCGGTCCGTGTCCTCGGCGGGGTAGGGCGCGTGGCCGGTGTGGCCGTTGTTGAACAGGGCGTAGCCGGGCACTTTTTCCTCCAACGCATCCAGTTCTCAATTGTATTTGCCATTTGAGCTACTTCTAATTCTCCTGATTTAAAATTAGAATCCGATTTTTACTCTGGTTTGGCGGGCTGTTCAGCGTCCACCGGGGTTGGTTCGGTCTTCAACGTGATGCCAGTCTTCTCGACTTGTTCCTCGTTGCCAGTTTTTAGGAATGATATCAGTAAAAGGCCAATTGTGAAAACCACACCTAAAGTGACGAATGCAGCAACCATCGATGATAGTGAAGCTGACATATTGTTATTGTTTCCCGTTGGTATACAATGTAAATTTATCTATCGGCGGGTCATCATCCGGGCGCGAAGGGCGCGGCTCTACGGCGACCTGGCCGCGTCGCCGGCGGCCAAGGCCCGCGTGCTCAAGATGAGCTGGTGCCACGCCGAGGTCCACGCCGCGGCGCGGAAGAAGCCAGCCTTCTTCGGCCCGTAGTGCAGCTGTATAAGTATTTACTGTATTTCTTTTATTAACTCACAACACCCTCGGAACCCGGGGAAGCCCGTACCCCGGCGCGTGTCCACGGCTCGGGCGTGTAGACGCGGCACGCGCGGAGGCCCGAACGTTGCATTCGGACGCGCCTCTTCAAATAGCTTTACTGTTAACAAACTCACAGGGTGCAGCGCGGCCAGACGCGGTCCGTCGTCGGATGGCCCGCGCGCACCTTCTGCCGCCCGGGCTTCGGCGGCTTGGCGTGGTCGAAGAGGTACGCCTCCGCCCGCCGGTCGCCGTCGGTGGCGCCGCAGTCGTGCGCCTGGAGGCCGTCGCGGCACCGGACGAGGCACACGTTCTCCGGCGGCGCGCGGCGCTGCTCCATGCCCATCTCCTCGCCGAAGCAATCGCCGACGCGCTCCAAACCGCCGGCGCCGCTACGCCGCAGCCGGGCGATGCGCCTGAAATAGTCCGCGAGCGCCTCGCCGCGGTCCATGGTCGGGCCTTGCGTGGCGCACCGGCCCCCATAATTTGGAACCGCCTTCCTCAAAATAACTTCCTCGAAGGCGGACTGGTCGGCGGGGCCTGCGCAGACCTCCCGCGCCAGCTGTTCGGCCAGCCAGGCCCCGACCAACTCCCGCATGGCCGGCGTCGCTTTAATATGGAGCACGCCCGTGTTGATCTGTCGGTCGGTTCGCAGCGCCACGAGGTGGCACGCGTCGCCGCCAATTTTCTGGAGCGTCGGCCACCACGCCCCGCACGTCGCCAGCGCGAACTGCACGTCGAGGTCGAGCCAGACGACCCACGCGCCGTCGGGCGCCCCGCGCAGCCGCGCGGCGATCGCGGCGACCTTGGCCGTGTAGGGACACGCGTGCGTGGACGACGTGGCGTTCCAGGGCAGGAGCCCGTACGCAAACCCGTTTGCGTCCGCCGCGCGGCGGACGCCGGCCACGTACGTGGCGTACGCCGCGACGCTGCGCGCGTCGCCCATCTGGATCACGTGAGCGCGGACCGTGCTGCCGGCGCCGCTGGGTTTAGCACCGATGCCGGTCTCCAAGGCGGGCAGGGCGCCGGTGCGCGCGCCGGGCGACCGGGTCAAGTCGCGGAGCGCGGCCCCGAAGGGATCCGCGGCATTCGCGCGCACGTAAGCGCCGAGGGCGGTCGCCCAGACGCGCGCGAACGCGGACCGGCGAAGCAGCACCGCGCCCCCGTCGAGGAGCACGTCCGCGTTCGACGGGAGCGTCGCCCACCACTCGGGGGAGGGGCGCGCCGCGCCGACCGGGAAGAGCGTGAGCGCGTAGGGCGGCGCCTCGTAGGCGACGAGGCGCGCGAGCGCGTGGCGGGGCATCCCTACCGCCGCGAAGCGCTGCCGCAGGTCTCCGACGCGCACGACGTCGTCGACGCCGGCCGGAGCCGCATCGGGAGCGTCCGTCACGAGGCACGTCCGCGCGCCGGTCAAGGACGGCGGCGCGAAGGGCCCGTCGCCGACGAGGTGCACGAAACAGACGCCGCGGGTCATTTGTCGCGGCTTGTGCCGCGCGAACGGCACGCCGGGGCTCGCCACGTCCGCCTCGGCCCAGCGCGCCGCCAGCGCCGCCGGCGCGACCGTCCGGTTGCCCCGCCGCAGCAGCCGGTGGACGAAGCGGTCGACATTGCCCCGCTCGCCGCCGGACGGGACGAGCCGGTCCGCGTCCCGCAGCGCGTCCATGAGCCGCGGCACGTGCCACAGCGACGCGCCGGAGTTGCCCACGCAGTGCTCCGCGTCGTTTTGGCAGAAGGGCCGCGCGGGGTCCCACGGCGCGCCGAGCATCGTGTAGCCATTTTCGTCCATCTCCTGGAGGAAGTACGGCAGCGGGAAGGACGGCCGCGCCTCGAACCAACTGTCGCCCTCGAAGAGGAGCGCGTGCGTCGTTTGGAACTGGGCCCAGAAGGAGGCGTCCCGCAGGCGCTTGTTGTACGCCTTCTTGGTGTCGTCCTTACATTTTTTTACGGCGACGTTCCCCAGGCGGCGCACGTCCGGCCGCGCCGCGAACGCCGTCGCGTTCTTCGTGAAGGCGACGATCGGGATGTTGGCATCCAAGGCCTCGCGCGCGTGGCGCACGGCCCAGTACAGCAGGTCCGGCCGCGGGTCGATGATGACCGCCGTCACCGGCGGCGGTGCTCTGCCGCCCGCCAGCAGCGGGGCCGCCGCAGCCCAAATGATGAGGTGCCTCGGGCGCATTGCAGCAGCGGGGCAGCCTCAGCCCAGATGACGTGCCTTAGGTTTCATAGCAGTTATCGCTTCGTCAACCCTTCGCCTGAGGGTGTTGCATCAGGAAACCAAAATTATTGGCATGAAAAACCCGTATATAAAACCCGCACGCTTTGATATAACTGTCCTCGAGAGCGCTCGGGGAGGGCGCAAACCCCTGATTGCATTGCATTGTGTATTGTCCTCTGCCCCAGCAATTCCCCAACTTCCCCACTGAATCCCAGCAACAAAAATTCCTGCAATTCCAAGACGGTCTAAATTGCGTCATGAATAGCTGTTCTGCGCCAGCAAGACACTGAAGGCTGCACGCAGCGGTGGAAACGCTGCATCGGGCAGCACAGGGAGGATGGCGCGGTTGTGCACGATGGTGCTGCTCCTTGCTGTCGATGGAGCCAAAAAGCACAAAGAAAAACACGTTTCGGACGATGATTTGAAGCTAGAACTAGGTGGCCTGGGGGTTAATGGGGGGTCGGGTCGCATCGACGCCTGGCTCGTCGCGCAGACGACCACAGAGTGCCGCATCGCGCTCACGGATCGGCCGTCGACGTTCGAGCTCGACGGCAAGACGTTCGCCTCGGCCGCGGCGTTCGACAAGCAGCGCGGCACGAAGCGCGCGGCGCTCTGCGTGGTGCGCCGCTCCGAGAAGACGGCGACCTCGACGCTCGCGATGGTCTCGTTTTCGTCGGACATGAGCTACGTCGTGTCAACGCCCAACAACAAGAACTTCGCGCTGTGGCCGGCGCTCGTCGAGCGCGGCGCGTACGCGGACCGGTGGCGCCTCCCCCACTACCTGCTGGTCGGGACCATCGAGGACCGCGCGCCGTTCAAAAACGCGTGCCCGGACGCGGCGAAGGCGCTGCTCCACGTGGTCAAGACGCTGGCGCTCCTCCGCGTGTTCCTGCTTAAGGAGTGCGGCGCCTCCGGTAAGCCGTGCGCCGCGGCCCTCTACGCGGACATGGACACGGCGCCGGGCCTCGACGCGGACCCGAGCCGGTACCTCCGGCTGGACCCACATGCGGACTTTGTCGTGTCCTCGAACATCCACAAGCCCATCCTCGCCAACTCGGGAGTCTTCCTCGTCACGAACACGCCCGGCGGCCGCGCGCTCCTGCGGAACTGGTGGGGCTACCGCTGCGCGCGGCACGACCAGCTGGCGCTCTGGAAAGTGTTGTTCGATCGCTGGGCCACCGTCGTGCCGCGGTTGAGGGACCTGCCGATCTTCGCGTCCTACGCCCTCGCCCACAACCGCGCGATGCCCGAGCTCGTCGCGGCGCGCGAGGCGACGTGGCCGGCGCTCCGCGGCGCCAAGTGGGCCTGCGCGCCGAACTCGACGTGCGGCCGCCTGCTCCACGCCGAGAACTGCGTCTCCGAGCCGATCAGCGTCGGCGCGACGCTCCTCGTCCCGATGCACCCCTTCGCGCCCGGCCTGCCGCCGCTCCAGGGCCCCGGGCGGAAGCAGGCGCTCTTCTGCCACAAGGTCGACTGCTTCGAGGAGTCGACGAGCGACGCGGGGCACCCCTGCGGCGGGTCCGTGTGGAACGGGACCTTTGTGTAACTTTCTGTGTGAAGCCCGGTATTATTTGAACAGTTAATTAGGTACTACCGCCACCGCTTCGCCTCGGCCTTCTTCTCAACCTTGACCTCCTGGTCCTGGTCGGCGGCCCGCGCGAGCGCCCCCGTCAACGGCGTCCGGCGGTCGATCAACGCCTGGCACAATTGGCCCATGCGCTCCTGGTCCTCGAGGCGCCAGCCGCAGTCCATGTCGTAGGCGCGCCGCCGCCGCGGCGACAGCGCCGCCGCGTCGTCCTCTTTCCGCGGCGCCGAGGCGCGCGCGAGCGGGTGCTCGTAGTCCGCCGGCGCCGCGGGGCCGTCCGGAGCCGCCCCAA
>Ga0114994_10001028_pt1 | contig 19684 bp, 14 predicted proteins | sample ArcticOcean_MG_C_9_FD_87043 | JGI IMG/M metagenome (GOLD analysis project Ga0114994, IMG submission 87043) | Marine microbial communities from western Arctic Ocean - ArcticOcean_MG_CB2_152 | ecosystem: Environmental > Aquatic > Marine > Oceanic | place: Arctic Ocean: Canada Basin | collected...
GGCCGAGTCCAACATGAACGACCTCGTGTCCGAGTACCAGCAGTACCAGGACGCCACCGCCGAGGAGGAGGGCGAGTTCGACGAGGACGAGGAGGGCGACGACATGATGTAAGCCGCCCCCGCCACCCGCCACGCGTGCACTCGCGACCGGCAAAGACCCCCGCCCCGCGTGCACTCGCGACCGGCACACCCTTTTAACAAGATTCCTACCGGGATCCTAGTACACATACCCGGGGCTTACTGGTTCTCGCCGTCAAGTTCGAGCGACGCCTCGGCCATGCGCTCGGCCTCGGCCAGCTTCCGCTCGGCCTCGCGCAGCAGGCCGCAGACCGCCGTCGCGCGCAATTGGAAGCCGTCGAGCCGCGTCCGCTCCCGCGCGACCTCCGCGCCCAGCAGTTGGGCGTCGACGTCGGGGTAGGACACCGGCGCCGGCGGCGCGAGGACCGCGATGGCCTCGACCGGCGCCACGTCCGCGACCAAGACCGCCGCGACCGGGGCGTCGATCGCGCGCGCGACGGGCGCCGCCGCCGCCGGCTCGGCCCGGGCCGGCTCGCCCGGCGCCGCCGGCTCGGCCCGGGCCTGCTCGTGCGCCTGCCGCCGCCGGGCGCGGTCCGCCTGGCGCTGCTCCTTCAGCTTGGCGAGGCGTTCGTCCTCTTCCGCGGGCGTCGCGTCCATATCTCTCGAAGCGCTTACCTCTTGAGGGGCAGCCCTGACTCTCCTCGCAGCGCTCACTCGCTTCGACCGCGTGTCGAGCGGCACCCGTGGGTTAAGAATCTTGCGCTGCCTCTTGACTCGGGGACGGGCGCGCCTGGACAAATGCCAACTATCGGCACCGGAACCCGCACTCCGTCCGAGCTGCCAAAAGAGTGGCACGCATCGGTCGGCGCGGCGGCACAAGGGACAGGTGGCCCCGCTTTAAAGCTCGGAGTCCGTCTAAGAAAAAAAAACATAGCGCGGCACCTCGGGCCTGGGCCAAACGCAAGGCGCTGCCTCCGTCCCGGCCGCGAATATACAGAGACGCCCAGCGTGTTGCGAGACCTCGCCCGAGGCCGCGGCAGCTGTTGCCGCCTTCCACGCGCCTGCGCTGAACGCCAGGGCCCCAGTAGGAGAGGGCAGCCGCCGAGCGCCGCCGAGCCGCCGTCAGGATGTCCGAGGTCGAGGAGACCCTGGAGCGGGTCAAGCTCCAGAGCGGGGTCGAGGGCTACGTGATCGTGGACAAGGACGGCCAGGTCCTGCGGAGGCTCCCGTCGATGCCCGCGGCCAAGGCCGAGGTCTACGCCGAGTTCATGACGGCGCTGGCCACGAAGGCCCGGGGCGTCGTGCGGGACCTGGACCCGAAGAACGAGCTCCGGTATCTGCGGGTGCGGGCCAAGCGCGCGGAAATTTTGGTCGCGATCGACGAGGACTTCATCGTCGTCATCATCCAGCGCTGGACGCCGGCGGGCTAGCGTAAGACCAGTCATTTACATCGCCGTCATCGTCCGGCAGGCTCGCGTAAGACCAGTCCTTGAGTCGTCAGCATCCGGCGCTGGACGCTCTAGCGTAGGACCGGTCTTTTAAACTTAGATTACGCGGCGCACCGTCAGGGCGCGGCGATGGAGGACGCCGCCGTGTTCTTTGGTCGCCGCGGCCGCGTGGACTTGGCCTCGTACGTGCCGCAGTAGGTGCCCGACGTGTCCAGCGCCGCGTGTAGCGCGGCGTGCGCGAGGGCCGAGGGCGTGATCAAAGAAAGGAGCGGGTCCGGGTCGTCCGTCGCGTGCGCGTCGATGGCCTCGAGCTCGGGCCCCGTGGCCAGGGGCGGCGCCCGCAGAATCGTGAAGCGCCGGCCGCACGCCTGCACGTCCGCTTCGAGCGCGCGCTTCTCGGCCAAGGTCTCGGCGCAGCCCGTCCGCGCCGCCAAAAAGGAGGCGAGCGGCGGCCAGTCCGGCTCCGCGCCCGCGCCCAGGGCGCTTAACAAAACAACGTGGGCGCTCTCGTCACTCGCGGCGACCAGGCGCCGCGCGGCGTCGCCGCTCTTCCTCGCGCTTATCGGGGTCGGCCGCACGATCGTCCCCTCGTTCAAGGTCGGGGCCAGGCGCGGGTGGGCGTCGCCCGCAGGCAACGCGACGACCGCGCTCGCGCCCGCGCACGCTTTCCTAAGTTCGACGGGCGTCGCGCAGACGACCGTCTCCAGGGCGGGGAAGGCCGTCGCGCACAAGTCGCTCACCGCGCCCTGGCGGTAGGCGGCGCCGCACGTGTTCTGGCGCACGCGCTCGGCTTCACTTTCGTCCCGGCAGATCGCCACGACGTCGCAGTCCTTCGCCTTCAGACTCCGTAATAAGCAGAGGCCCACGGACCCGCCGCACGGCGAGATGACGACGCGCGGCCGCGTCGTCAGGCGCCCGACGGCCGGGGCGAGGGCCGCATGCCGCGCGGCGAGGGTCAAAAAGAGCAAGGCCCGAGTTGCTCGGGGCATCCTTGCGCTCCCGGCGCTCTTTTTTTGCCGGGCCTCCTTAGAGTGATAGTATGCAGCTGTGCGCAGCGTGGCTGGCGCGCTCAGTGCCTTCCCGTGGCGGTGGCGGGCCGCGTAGATGCGTAATTTGGGGCACGTGCTGGGTGCGGGTTTCGAGCTCTGATAGGGGCTCGTCGCTTTTGCGTCAAGTAGCAGCAGCGGTGCGCGCCGCGACCGCCTCGCGATGATCCTGAGGCCAATGCTGCGCGCGGCGGCCTTGGTCTGCCTCGCGGCGGCGCTCAAGGCGCCACACGGCCCCTCACGCCGGCTCGGCCGCCGTCTTGCCTCGTCCCAGCCCGCGCCGGACGAGCTCTGGGTGCCCACCCCGTCCAAGCCCCTGCCGACGACCGCCAAGGACATCTTTTGGACGCCGTCGTCGCGGGACTCGAGCCGCGACGAGGCGTTCGGGCCGTTGCAAAGTCCGGGCGGCGACAACGGCGCGCGGTACTGCGAGAGCCTGGAGGCGGTCTTAAGGCGACCGACGCGCACGGTCACCGCGGGGCCGGTCAAGTTCGGGAGCGCCCACCCCATCGTGCGCCAAACCATGGGTACTACCTCTACGAGAGATGTGAGAGGAACGATAGAACAGGTCATGCGCTGCGCGGACGTGGGCTTCGACCTGGTGCGAATTACCGTGGTCGGCATGAAGGAGGCACAAGCGTGCCACGAAATCCGGGAAGGGCTCTTCAAGAAGGGGTACGACATCCCATTATGCGCGGACATGCACTTCCAGCCGGCCGTGGCCATCAAGACCGCCGAGGCCGTGGAGAAGATCCGCATCAACCCGGGAAATTTTGCCGACGGAAGGAAGGAGGACGAGGACAACGTGAGCTTCGATTCGGAGGCGGACTTTTTGAAGCCCCGGGACAATATTGTCGAAGCCTTTGCGCCGTTGGTCGAGAAGTGCAAGGAGAACAACGTGGCGATGCGCATCGGGACGAACCATGGGAGTTTGGCGGCGCGCATCTTAAGTTTTTATGGAGACAGTCCGCGGGGCATGGTCGAGAGTGCTCTGGAGTTCGCGGACGTGTGTAGAGCTCTGGACTACCACAACTTCGTGTTCTCGATGAAGGCCTCGAACCCGGTCGTGATGATCCAGGGCTACCGGCTGCTGGCGGCGGAGATGTACCGGCTCGGCTGGGACTATCCTTTGCACCTAGGCGTTACCGAGGCCGGGGAAGGCGAGGACGGCCGCATGAAGAGCGCCATCGGCATCGGGACTTTATTGGGCGACGGCCTGGGCGACACGATCCGCGTCTCCCTGACGGAGGACCCGGAGTACGAGTACGGGCCCTGCAACCGGCTGGCGGAGCTCGCGGGCGAGCAGCTGGGGACCAAAGCGCGCGGGGAGCAGGCCGCCGTGCCGCCCTTCGTCGATAGCCGGGACGTCACGACCTTCGACCGGCGGCGGGGCGCGCTGCCCGAACAACGCGATCAGGACGTCTTCGACTACCGCGGTTTATTACACCGGGACGGCTCGGTGTACGGCGCAGTCATTCTCGCGGAGCTCCAGGGCTGCGCGGCGCTGGGGGGTCTGGGCGACGCTGCGCTGTTCCGGGCCCTGGGCGCCCTCGTGGACGAGCTGCCGCCGGGCCCGGACGGACTGGTTAGCATCCTGCCGCGGCGCGACGTCGCGACGGTCGACGCCATTCTATTAAGGGAGGTGCCGGAGAGTGACGACGTGAACACCCTGAACCTAATCAAGCGCCTGCAGGACGCGGGCGTGCACTTCCTGATGGACGACGCCGTGTTGAGGACGGCGCCCGAGCCCCTGCGGAGCGGCAGCGTGCCCATGGTGCGCTGCGACCAATTACAAACTTTCGCGCCGGCGCCCTCGAAGCGGCTGGCCGTCATTTGCGACGGCAACGAGTCCGACGAGATGCTGCGGGAGCTCATGGCCACCCAAAACATCGACGTGGTCATGCTCGACGTCGAGGAGCCGGGGCTGTCGCGCATCCACGCGTCGCGGAGGCTCTTCAGCTTGTTGCGCGCCGCGAAGTCGGACCTGTCCGTGGTGCACCACCTGCGGGTGCCCAAGGGGACGAAGAAGGACGAGCTCGCGTTATCTCTGGGCATGCGGGCCGGGGCTTTACTAGGCGACGGGCTGGGTGACGGGCTCTTGGTGGAGCCGGACGAGACGTCGGACTTCGACCTGAACTACTTGAGGGAGACGTCCTTCGCGTTATTGCAGGGCTCGCGCATGCGCAACACGAAGACGGAGTTCGTGTCGTGCCCGTCGTGCGGGCGCACGCTGTTCGACCTCCAGGAGGTCACGGCGCAGATTTCGGAGAAGACGGGCCACCTCCCGGGCGTGGCCATCGCGATCATGGGCTGCATCGTGAACGGCCCGGGCGAGATGGCCGACGCCGACTTCGGGTACGTCGGCGGCGCGCCGGGCAAGATCGACCTGTACGTGGGGAAGACGGTCGTGGAGAAGGCCATCCCCAACGAGGTCGCTTGCGACAAGCTCGTGGAGCTCATCAAGGAGCACGGCATGTGGGTCGACAAGCCCGACGAGGTCGAGGACACGGCGCCGGTCGAGGCGGAGCTGCTGACCGCGTGAGCGCCCCCGGAGTAAACGACTAGTAGCTACTTGCGCCGGGCCCGGGAGGCCGCGAACGTCACAAAGGGTGTGCATGTGGGTGGGGCACCCGCGTGCGGGTTTGGACGGTCTCAGGCTAAATGTATAGCACTTTCACGACCGTTGGAAGGGGAATTGATAGAGAATTGACCCCGGACCCGCTTGTAAATCGGTAAAAACGGGTTTCGTTGAGCTCTCTGATTGCTGAGCGCGTAACTTGCGCAGCGCGAGCGACAGCGGTCCAACATGGCCCTCCAGATGGGCGGCGGCGCCATGCCCATGGCGATGTCCGGCGGCGCCATGCCGATGCAGATGATGCCGCAGCAGGCCATGCCCAACTTCGCGCCGCCGGCGGGGGCCGCGCCGGCCAGTAGTGGTGGCGTCGCGCCGGGCGCGGCCGACGTCAACAAGCGACGGGGCGAGGACCCCTTGCTACGGGACGGCGCCGCCGCGTGCCTCACGCTGGAGGTGCACGGCGCGTGCGTGCGCGCGGCCTGCTGGGACGGGCGCGGTGCAAAGGCCCTGCCCTTCGACACGGCCAAGAAGGGCGAGTGCCCCGCGACGTTGGCCATCGAGGACGCCGCGCAGTTCGCGGCGTGGACGAAGAAGAAGCCGAGCCGGCGGGCGGCGGAGCCGCACCTCGCCGGCGCCAGGGTCGGGGCCCGGGGTAAAACTGAGATCCTGGCGCCGGGGGCTTTCCTCGGGGCCCGCGACGGCCTCCAAGCGACCAAAACGGTGGAGACGGATTTTGGAAATATCACCGAAGCGTGCTACGCGGTCGAGGGCGAAAAGGTCACGCCGGCCCTGGCCGTCGCGCTGCTCTGCGCGAAGCCCCGCCAGCGCGCGACGCAGCTCGTGGAGCGGCCCGTGCGGCGCGCGACGGTCGTGGCGCCCGCCAGCGCCGGCGCGGCCTGGCGCCTGGCCCTGTGCCGGGCGCTGGAGGCCGTGGACTGCGCCGCGGCCTCGATCGTGGGCGCGCCGCTGGCCGCGCTCGTGGGGAAGGCGCTGCGGGACCCCCAGGCCTTCGGCGCCGCCGACGCGGCGAGCCTCGCGGGGCGGGTCGTGTGCGTGGACGTCGGGAGCCTGGGCGTCGACTGCGCGGTCGTGGACGTCGACGACGGCTGCTTCCGCACCGTAAGTGTGGCCGGCGACCCCATGCCCAAGGAGCGGGCGGCTTTAATTAATGCGGCGCTCGGGGCGCGCGGCAAGGAGAACGACAAGGTGTTGATCAAGGCCGAGACCGCGGCGCGGGCGGTGATCAAGGCGGCGCTCGCGGCCGTCGCCGCGGAGGCGCTGGAGGTGCCGACGCACTTTTTGGTAAGGGGCGAGGCGTCCCTGGCCCAGGCGGCTTTGAAGGCGTGCGCCTCGTTGGCCACGAAGGACGCGCCGGTCGTCGAGGCGGAGGAGGCGGACGCGGTCCTCGGCGCGGCGGCCCTGACCGCGGCGGAGCTCGGGCTCGACAAGGCGCCCGAGATTAGCTTCAAGGGTATGCTCGCCGCGAGCCTCGGTTTGGCGCCCCTCGTGGCTTGCACGCCCGACGCCACGCAGCAGGAGGCCCTGTTTCGGGCGAACGAACCCCTGCCGTGCTCGGCGCGGCGCGCGTACGTGCGCAAGGACCTCCTCAAGGACCGGCAACTCACGGACGACGCCGAGTTGAGTTGGGCCTTCGTCGAGGACGGCCGCTGCTTGCGGGAGGGCTGCTACGATCCGTTCGAGACCGTCGACGACGACGACGAGATCACGCACGCCGAGAAGTGCCACGTCGAGTTCACCGTGGACGCGCGGGGCATCCCCGTCGCGCGCGTGCTCGCCGCGGCGGTCCCCAAGAACGCCGAGAAACTTAAAAGAAAAGCCGAGGAGAAGCGGTGCCACTCGTACCTCAAAATCTTTTTGACGGCGTTCGTCGCCCTGCCGGGCTCCCTCACGCTGTACCACATGGGCAAGCGGCGCATCACGCGCGGCAAGACCGTCGTGATTCTGGAGGAGTTCTACTCCCGGGCCCAGCCAGACAAGGTGGCCAACGCGGGCAGCATCGCGGACAAGTACGAGGGCTTCGAGGAGCTGCTGTACAAGCGGCTGGAGCGGCAGTACCTGAGCGTGCCCGGGGGGCCGCATGTCGTGTGGCGGGCGGGGCCGCCGTTCCCCGTCGCGGCCGAGGAGGAGGAGGACGTCGTGGACCTGGACCAGAAGGAGCTCTGACTCAGTGAGTAAAACTAGTCTAGGATCCTATCCAGGTTCGCGAGCGCCAAGAAGCTGCGCTTGGAGCGCTCGGAGGCCTCGCTTCGCTCGCCCTCGAAGTCCCCGAGGCTCCAGAGCCGGGCCGCGGCGCGCGGCGTTTTGACGACGTAGACGCCGTCGATGACGCCGTCCCGCCGGATCAGGTCGACGCCGTCGTCCTTGACCAGGTGGCACACCGCGCGCTGGTCGGGCCGCCAGCATTTGTGGAGGGCGAGGAAGGTCCGGTCAATCTGTGTGCGTATCGAGTGAGTGGCGCCCCAGACGACGCGACCCGTCTGACACCGCGCGTCGACCTTGCCGCCGTCGAGGTAGAGCGCGCCGTCGGCCAGCCGCACGGGCGCGAAGAGCCCGGGCACGGCGCAGCTCGCCGCCACCGCCGCGGGCAGGTCGCCGCTCGTGACGAGGCGCGGCTCGCCCGTGGCCCGGTCGTAGACGCCGACGCCCAGCGGTTTCCCGAGCTCCTCGAACGTCGCCGGCAGCACGCGCCGCATGCGCTTGCGGAGAGCCCGCGTCGAAAACGCGCCGCGCCAGAAGGTCGCGCTCGACCGGCAGCTCGCGAGCGGGCGCGTGCGGGAGAGTTCCTCCGCGACGGCCTCGGCGGTCGCGCCCGCGGCGCTCATCGACGCCGCGAGCGCGCCGGAACTAGTCCCGACGTAGGCGCCGACTCTGAGGTTTGATTGTTCCAGCGCGTCGAGGAAGCCGGCATGGCGCGAGAAGCACAAGAACCCTGAGGACAGGACGACGTCGACCGGCGCGCGCACGCTCGCAGCGGCGGAAGTCACAACTGCAATTGCTAGGAGGAGTCGCATCGATGCAATCCTTGTCCTGTGCTTTGTGTTCAGCTGTGCTCTAAGACGCTATCGAGGAGTAAGACGGCCGGCCGCCTTTAAGCTTTGCGTGGGCTGTGCTGTGCAGCCTCGTGCCTCGCGCTGGCAGTGTTGAGCGCTGTGCAGTGCGTGGCTGGCAGTGTTGAGCGCTGTGCAGTGCGTGCTTAGTAGTGGCGATTATATTCTGCAAGTCTTCGAGGCTGAACACACAATAACAGCGCTAAACCTCGCACCATCGGAAAACCCGTTTAGGTCAGCGGGCAGCCGCCCGTACAGCGGACAGCGCTGTTGGTGCGACCGATTACGGTATGCTTCTGAGGTTATGGGTATGTTAACGATATTATTAATCATGTGCGAAGAATGGAGATGGGAGGAGGCGGTTGGATGTACGTACCCGTCCGCGGAGGAGGAGAGATATGGGCCGGATATTTGCGAGCGGAGGCCCCGCTCGAACTTGTCCGTCCGCGGCGTGCCGCGGAGGAGCATGGCTTGGTTTTACGAGCGAGAGGCCAAGCTCGTTCACTTGGCGACTCACTCGCGGCCGACGAACTGGACCGTCTGGGCTAAGGCCGTGATCTCGTTCTGGGGGTCGCGCGCGACGAAGTCCGCGCAGAGCATGGTGACCGTCCGGGACACGTGGAGCTCGTAGGGCGTTTCCCAGGCCGCCTTGACGCCACCGAAGCGCTCCGCGTCCTCCATGGTTTTGCTTCAAGAAGCTGATGAGCACCCTGGGCGAGTCTGGGCGAGGGAACGGCTACAAGCGCGCGGCTCGTCGGTCTCAAAGTACGTGCGTGACGGCTAGCTCGTAGAATGGTAGTGGGCGGCGGGCGTCGGCGGCGGCAGTAGAGAGTTGAGCGAGCTAATTTCTTGCCAATGTCAGCGCGCAAATCAGGAGCTGGGTGGGCCCCTCCCCCCCGCGCCCCCCGTAGCGCTCTGGGCCTCCCGTAGGCCTCCCTGGCGCTTCTTAGTACAAAGTGGCCTAGGTTGACCTAGGAAAAAACCCGCACCAACTCAACGGCTTAATGAGCCACTGGCACTGGCAGTGCTAAACTCCAGTATCGTTATTTCAGCGCGAGTCCGTAGGCCGCCATGCCCGCCCCCCGCATCGGGTCGCGCGACTCCTTCCGCGCCCGCGCGACGTTCGCCGCGAAGACGTGCCGCCGCATGAGCACGTCGTCGAGCAGGTAGCGCAGCGGCGCGAGGTCCGCGTCCGAGGCCACCTCCGAGGCGGCGTCCCCTAGGCCCGGGAACCACGCGTCGACGTCCAGTTGCCGCGCGAGGGTCGACGCCCGGGCCACGAGCGCGGCCTCGGGCGCCCGTTTCCGCGCGAGGCCCCACTTGTTCGCGATCAGGACGACGGCGGCGGCGGCGTGCGCGGCACGCACGGCCCGGACCCAGTGCCGCAGCGCGCCCTCGTCGTATGCGGCCACGTCTATAACGACCGCGACGCCCTCCGCTGAGCTGAGCCGCGCGTGGGCCGACGCGACGCGCACCTCGCGCGCCGTCGCCTCGTCGAAGGTCTGCGCGTCCGGCGCGGCCGCGGGCGAGGCGAGGTCACATGCGTCCAGGGCGTTGAGGACGACGTGGCCGTCGCCGCCGAGCGCGACGTGCGTGAAGCGCGCGCCGTGGCGCGCCGTTTCGTAGGCCGTGGCGCGGTCGTACCGGCGCCAGGCCCGGATGAGCTCGAGCTTGCCGCACCCCTGGGGCCCGAGGACCACGACGCGCGCCGAGCCGGGCGCGGCCGTGGCCGGCGGCGGGCTCTGCGGCGTCGCATCGTTGTCATCGCGCGTCGAGTCGCAGCCGCAGGGGCCCAGCGACTCGCCGAACTCCGTCGGCGGCGACCGGTCGTCGTCGGGGTCGCCCGCGGGGAGCACGCAGGCGAAGACGTCGTCGATCCAGCCGCGCTGCGGCGCCGCGTCCGCGTCCGGAGCGCCGGTCGCCGCGGCCCGTTGGTACATGCTGCCCCGTGCGTGGGTCCGGAACCGCTTTTACGGCTCGGCTCCACGTCAATATGCTGCCCAAGCGGGCTCTAGTCCCTAGCTCTTAGCATACGCTCCGCCCCGCTGCCCAAAGCTTGCGACGGGGGGGGCTCTAGTCCCTAGCTCTTAGCATAAGCTTCCCCAAAGCTCTCCGAGAATAGGATCCCTCGTGCGGGTCTCGGGGACTGGCCGCTCCTTGGTGCCCCGCGGGAGGCGGGTCCTGATATTAGAGTTAATCCTAGGGGTAGCGCGCGAGCGCGTTGCCCGCGGGCCCGACGGCCGCGCCGTCGCCGTTCACGACGCTCAGAATAACGCCGCGGCCCACCACGAACACGGACGCCACGCTGTGCAGCGTCACGTTGGGCGACGCCGACCGCCGCACGGCCGTGCGCACCCGCACGTCCCCTTCAAATTCCGCGTAGACGGCCAGCCCCACCGCCTCGTGCCGCTGCACAAAGTCGCCGACGGCGTAGCCGACGTAGCCGCCGTTCTGGAAGTCCGTACCGGCGTCCCGCGGCAGGTCGACGTCGACGCCGTACGCGGCGCCGTTCTCGCCGCGCCACCGTATGCCGTCCGCCTCCACGGCCACGACCCTCAATGCGTAGGCGACGACGTCGGCCCCGTCGACGCTGATGCCGACGTTTATAGAGCCCGTCGTCCGCTCGACACTGACATGGTCTAAGACAACGGCGTCCGCCTGGACCGCGACGCCCGTCCGGCACGACGCGCCGTCTCCTACAACAATCGAGACGTCCGCGAGCAGGCCGCGCGACCCCTCCCACCGGACCAACGCCGTGTCGCCCCGGGGGTATTGGACGCCCTCAATAATCACGCCGGCCAGCACGGCGTTCATACCCCGCGCGCGCGCGGCGGGCTCGCCGTCGCGCGGCGCGCGCAGGACGACCTCCCCGAGGCCCAGCACAATTTGGTGATCAAAGTTCAGCTCGAGGCCGTCCTCGAGCTCGTACGTGCCGGGCGTCAGCACGACGTGCAATCCTGAAAGAAGCTTCTCCCGGATCAAGTCGACGGCCCCAGGCCGCGCGACGTGGACACTCGTGAAGGGGATGCGGTCACTGGCGTTCGCACAGCAGCCGCGCGCGAAAAGGCGCGGCCGGGGCCGCACGAGGAAGTAGTCGCGGCCCTCCCTTATGACGTAGGGCTTGTCCTGTACCCGCGGCGCTTCCCTGGATACGGCGTAGGCCGCGCCGGGCGCCGCGCCGCGCGGCACGCTCGCGTTCGGACTATTGGAGACGCCGACCAGCACGACGTTGACACCGCCGCCGCTGATTTGCGCGGGGTCGCGCTTCGCCGAGAACCAGCCCCGGGCGTCGACGGCGACCGCGTCGACCTCACTTCCGAGCGCGGAGCTCCGCGCGGCCCAGGCCCGGGCCGCGCCCAGGCGGGCGCCCCCCGTGACGTTGGCGTCGGCGACATATTCTGACCGGGAGAGGTCCCCGCCGATGACGACGCGCCGCAGGACGCGGGGGCCCCGGGAGTCGCCCTCGACGCGCAGGTTCTCCGCGAGCGCGGCCTCCTCGCCGCTACTCCGCTTCAGTACGACGTCTCGGGGACTGCTTCCTAGACCCGCGACGGAACTCCGCGGCGGCAGCGCGACGTCGCACGCGTACGTGCCCGGTTCCAACAGCACCGCGGCGCCGGCATTTACTCGGCTGAGCTCGGCGCACCGCGCCGGCGCGAGCACGTGCACCATGGCGGGCCAGGCCGGCGGGTTCGGCTCGCCTTTTAGCGTCCGCACCCGGGGCGCGCCGTCGTCGGCCCGGATCAAGACCGCGCAGCAGGCGAGCCAGCCCGCCCGCCGCATGGCGCCGCCGCAGCCCTTGGGAGCTCTCTTGGGCTGCCCCCCGGCCGCACGCCGCCGCTGCCGGCGCAGCCGTGCAGCACGCAGGCGTCGCTACCGGTTGGGAGCTCTTGGGCTGCCGCACGCCGCCGCCGCCGGCGCAGCCGTGCCGCACGCAGGCGTCGCTACCGGTCGGTCGCGTTGGCGTGCTGGCAACCGCACCCACGGGAGCCGCAGCGATTGGCCCGTCGCATCGATGTCTCCCAAGGCTGCCTTTGAACGGACCGCTTCGAGCCGGGGCGCGTAACCCGTCGGACGCGCCGGGGCCTGGCCGCCGAGCGGTGGGCCGACCCTTCGGCCGCGCATTGAAAAAACCCGGCACGGGGCGATTTTTTCGTTTTGGCCACCAAGACGCCGCTTTCTGCTGTACTGAATGCTGGGGTCGCTGTACCCGTAGCCGTGCTGTTCGCGTCCCGCCCCCCCGCACCTGCGCCGCGCGGACCGGACCGCAGCGCGCCCGTCGTGCCGCTTGGCCGGACAGGAGGCCGTCCCTTCAGGAGCGCTTTCCGTGACCGACGTGCCGCATGGAGTCCCAGACCCGCCTGGCCTTCGCGGCGCCCCCGGAGGCGGCGGCGCCCGCCCGCCAGGGTGACGACTGGGGCCACTACGACGAGGTGCACGAGGACCAAGACCCCGCTTCGACGAACGAGTCGGACGACGACAACGACGACCAGATCAGCTGGGCCGGCGAGGAGGTGCCGGACGACGACTTCCGCTTCGACAGCGGCAAGTTCGGCGCCTGCGGCGCCCGCTGCGCGACGCGCGCCTACGGCCACGCGCCTGCGGCCTGCACGGCGCCCCTGGGCTTCGACGAGCCCGGCCACGACCGCCGCAAGGAGCGGTGCACGGCCTGCGCGGTGAAGACCGCCGAGACGCCCGCGCGGCCCGCGCGGGGCGGCGTCGTATTACACGTGCCGGGCGGCGCGGCCACCTTCGCCGTGGTCCCGGACCGGAATAGGGAGGGCGTGCTCTTTGAGGCCGACGTGACCTGGAAGCGGTCGAGACGGCGCCGGGCCGAGAAGGCGCTGCGGTGGGAGGAGACGGAGCGGTGGGAGGCCTTGCGGGTGCGGAACCAGGCGCCGGGCGTGGGCGCGGAGGACGTGGCGCCGAGCCTGAGCACGGATTATAGGGGCCTGGGCCTGGTCCTGAACCCGCGCTTCGCGCCGCGCGTGACCTCGCGCTACTTCCCGAAGCACTTCCCGCGGGGCGTGACCGTCGCGGTGGCGCTGGGCGCGGTGCGGGTCGTGGCGACGCCCTTCGAGACCTTTGCGCAGTACGAATTAAGGGTGGCGCTGGACGGCGGGCCCGCGCGCTCGGCCTGGCGGCGGTACTCGGCCTTCAAGGCCTTCGCGGATGCGCTCAGCGGCTCGTGCGCGCCCGTGGACGTCGCGCGCACGCTGGCAGCGTGGGGCGACGCCGAGGCGGCCAAGAAGCTGTTCCGCTGCGTGGACCCCGCCTACCTGGTGCAGCGCTACTACCACTTCGAGCGCGTGCTGCGCGAGGCGCTCTTCGAGGTGGACGACCCGCACCTGCTGCTGGCCTTCTTCGCGACGCACCCGCGGCGCACGCGGAGCGCGGAGCAGCTGCGGGCGCAGCACCAGCGCGTCGTGCGACCCTTCGCGCGGTCGCGGCCCATCGCCGTGACGCGCGAGGACGACGCGGCCAGCGAGGACGCCGCGCGCACGCCGGCCGTGCGCGGCCGCTTCGCGGCGTTCCTCGGCATCCGCGACGTGCCCCGGGCGGTGCCGGCGCACTGACGACATACCCCCCCGCCCGCTCCCTAATCGCCCCCCCCCCCACGTGTATGTAGGCCACTATCGACTCGCTCGTCTTGCTCTCACCATGCCCCGTACCTCAACTAGGGCTGCGGCCGGCCGTCTTACTCCTCAATAGCGTCTTAACTAACGGTACGGGGCATATATACTAAAACCCGCACGTTCACAAGCTTTTTTAAGGCAGAGATTACGTGTCGCGCTGCACCCAGCACGCAGCACTTATTCACGTGTTGCATACAGAACGCAGCATAGATTATAGGTAACGTGTTTGCAAGATACAACTGCAAACCACGACCCATGAGATCACTCCTCGTCCTCGCGGCGACAGCGCACGCGCTCGTGCCACCCGCGCGCCGCCGCATCAGTCGCGCCGTCGCGCGCCGGGCCGACTCGGCGGCGGCCCGGGCCGCCGAGAAGACCTGGCGAAGTCGGCGGAAGCTGGCGCGCGTCGCGTTCGACGCGCGCTGCGCCTGGGACCGCGCCGCGGCGCAGGAGGCCCTGGAGCGCGAGGACGAGGAGGACCTGGACGTGGTGCAGTCGACGGTGTCGACGACGGCGTTCGGCGTCGTCGTCGTCGCCTTGGTCGTGCGCTTCGGGGGGCGCGCGGCCCTGCTCCAGGGCCTGGGCCTGAACGTGGGCGCGGACCAGGAGATCGCGCAGCAGATCGACGCGTTCGTGGCCTGGTCGCGGGGCTTCAGCGCGGCGGGCTTCGAGGAGCTGGGGCTGCTGGTCATCTACGCCGGGGCCTTTACCGTGGCGAAGGTCGCGTGCCTGGACGCGCTCACGTTCCTGCTGGCGGTGTCCAGTGGGGTGCTCTTCGGCGGCGTGGTCAAGGGCGCGCTCGCGGCCACGGCGTGCGCGACCCTCGGGTCGACCGTCGCCTTCTGCGCGGCGCGGTACGGGAAGCCGGCCCTGCGCGAGAAGCTCCTGGTTTTGGTGCGCCGGGATCCGAAGACCCGGGCCCTGGAGCAGGCGGTGGTCGAGCGCGGCTTCGCGACCGTCTTGGTCCTGCGGCTGGCGCCGCTCCTCCCCATCCCGATCGGCGGCTACAACTACCTCTACGGCGCGACGGCGATGGACATTTCCCAGTTCGTCCCGGCCATGTTCCTCGGCTCCATAAAGCCGTACGCCTTCGACGCGTACCTGGGCGTCGTGGGCAAGCAGGTCGTGGACGACATCGCGGGCGGCGCGCCCAGCAGTGCAAGCCTCTCGGACCCCGTGATCATCGGGGTCTTCGCCGTGTTCCTGGCCATCGGCGCGCTCTCCTCGGAGCTGGCGGGCCAGACCTGGCGCGAGATCGAGGAGGCCAGCGACCGGGATGTAGACGACACCGCGTACCCCGGGGGCGACTGGCTCGACGTGCTCGAGGTGCGGGACAGTGCGCCGTGGCGCGCCTGGGACGGCCTGGCGGGATATGTAACGGCGCGCGAGCCGGGCTGGTCCGAGGGCCTGCGGGGCCGGGGCCGCGCGGCGCGGGCGGCCCTGCGGGCCATGGCGCGCGACGAGCTCGCCCTCGCGCGCGCCGTCGACGCGGTCGTGCGCGCCGAGGAGGAGCTGCCGCCGCGCGACGCCGGCGCGGACGAAGCGGGGCGGAAGGCGGCGTTCCTGGGGACCTTCCGCGTGGCGCCGCTGCCCGACGCGGACGCCATCGACGCGGCGCCGGTGCCGCCGGGCGCCCTCGCGGAACTCGACATCCGCCAGGCCCTCGTGGAGTCGCTCCTCTTCACGTTCGTCGTCGGGCGGGCGGCCTTCGACGAGGCGTCCCTCGTCGAGGACGCTGAGAGTTAATTCAAGTTTATTCACAATAGCCGTCCGATTTGTCCCAGCCCTCCTGCTTGAAGAGGACCGGGTCCGCTGCGTGGTCGCCCTCGAAGCAATACTCGCCGTCGTCGCGGATGCCACGCGGTCTGCCTACGACATTGAAGGTGGCGTCGCATCGAAGGCATAATTCCCACGACATCTTCGACGTCTCCCATCCCTCCTCCGTAAAGGGGTGCAGCACCCTGCAGGGCCTTCTCGCCTCCCAAAACCCGAATTGACTATAGTTATTCGGCTAGGGCTGCTAGGGCTGTGACGCTTCTACGGCCGCCAACGAGCCAACGTACCCGCTCGCGGGGGGTAGCCCCCCCCAACGCTTCCCTAGGCGCGCGCCTCCCAAAACCCGAGTTGACTATAGTTATTCATGTTTGGGCTGTGCACCGGAAGGCTGCCCCAAAGAACTCCACCATGGCCGACGACGAGGAAACCCTCACCGAGGAGCTGGTCATCAGCAAGGGCGGCCAGTACGACCCCGAGTTGCTCCAGAGGCTCACCCTCAGCGGCCTGCGCCTCGCGCGGTTAGGGCAGGGCCTGGCGCGGTGTAGCAACCTCCGGGTGCTGGACCTGGCGCGCAACCGCCTGCAGACCCTGGACGGGATCGAGGCGTGCCGGCGCCTGGTGCGACTGCGGGTCGCGGGCAACGGGCTCCGGAGCCTGGGGGGCGTCGCGGGCCTCGCGGACCTGGAGCACCTCGACGCCCGCGCGAACGCGCTCGCGGCCGTCGACGCCGTCGCGGCGGCCCTGCGGCCCTGCGCGTGTCTCACTTCGCTGGAGCTCCGGGCCGACGACGGGGCCGAGGCTAACCCCTGCTGTGCGTCGCAAACCTACGCCGCGACGCTGCGCGGGGCGCTGCCGGCGCTGCAGGTCCTCGACGGCGGCCGCCTCGCCCTGGAGGACGCGGCGGCGGCCGCGCGGGGCACGCTCGCGTCGGCGGCGGTCGACGCCGCGGCGCCGGCGCCCGACGACTGGCTCGGCGGTGGGTTCGACTGGGACGCGGCGCAGGCGCCGCCCCGGGCGGCGAACGGTGCGGCGCGCATCCGGGCGGACGCGGACCGGCTCCGCGCGGAGATGGCCCACGGCGTCGAAACCGCCAAGGCGGCGCTCGGGCCGCGGGTAAGTTGAGGTTATGTCGACGCTCGAGTGGAAGCCCCGGGGGAGCGGACGCTCTTGGGTAGCCTGGCGATTTCTAATTATGTACTAGAAGTATTTATTTGCGGCTTTTTGGTGAACGTAGCGGACTCACCTGACCAGGGGAGGCCAGCGTCGGGCCGCCAAGGACTTGGCGACGTCGCCTTGGGGGTTCTGCTCCTTGAAAATGCGCGTCGCCGAGACACTGTGACACAAATATACCGTGGGTGAACACGCACGGTCTTTCATAAAAAAATCCGCTGTTGAACTCGCTTCCCTAGTGTTGCGGCTCACATCCATCCCCTAGGTGCCAGTGCCCCCAAAACCCGCGTAACTAACATCATCCGACAGCGACAGAAACGCCTGCATTGTACCTTTCCGGCGCCAAACAGTATAACCGCGCGCGGGAGCCAACCATTCTTCATACTAACCCGCGCCGCGCACACGCCGCCCCCGCGCCGCCGCTCGCGCGCGCGAAATCACGTGGGATCGAAAACCTCCGACGCAAAAAACCATGCGCGCCCGCCGCCCCCTGGGCCACCAGCGCCACAGCGCCGGCGACCCCAGAGCCCCCACACAAAAAACCAGCGCCGCAACAACGGCCTCGCGCACACGCGCACCGCCCGAGACGCCGCCAAGCAAAGCGAGCGAGCGAGAGAGCGAGGCCAATGAATAGTTGAGTTCATTTTTAAATTTTAAACATTTTTTGTTAGGATATACTAGTCTAGTAGGTTTACGATTTTCTAGTGGGCTGGGACTCTAGTCCGGAATAGAGTGTGCACACTCTATTCCGCGGGCGGCCGTGGAATAAAGGGAATCACGTCCCCATGGGCCGCTGGAGCCGGTAGTGCAGCACGACCTCCACGTCCGCGTCCGTCGCGAAGTGGGCCACGATCTGGCCCAGCGAGAGCTGGTCGTTCAGGACCACGCACTGGTTCTCCAGCGCCACGAGGACCTCGAAGTCCTCCACGGGCGCGTAGCTCAGCTTGAGGCCCAGGAACTTTTTGAGGTGCGTCACCTTGAGCTGGTCGGAGGTGCTGAGGTACTCCCGCGCCAGGCGCCCCACGCCCGTCTCGTGCGGGTGCTGCCGCAGCACGAAGTTGACCACGGCCGGCGCGCCGCGCGGTTGGGCGGGCGCGCGGCGCGCGGCCGCCGGGTGCGCCAGGACGCGCGCCGGCGCCCGCGGCGCTGCGCGCGGCCGGGGCGCGGGCCGGGGCACGGGCGGCGGCTTCCGCCGCTGCACCTCCGCGTGCTGCGCGTAGGCCTGAGCCCGCCGGTCGCCCGTCTGGCGGCGGCGCTTGTCGTTGAAGGCCCGCGTCTCGGCCTCCTCGCCCCGCTCGAAGGCATCTAGGTCGGGGTAGACCGTCGCGATGAGCGCGTCGAAGGCCGCGTCCCGCTTCAGGGAGCGCCGCGAGGGCACCCGGACGCGGCAGCTCGGGCACTCGTGCTTGGCCACGCGCAGGCACTTCTGGATGCAGTCGCCGCAGAACCGGTGCAGGCACTCCACGACGATCTCCGTCTTCCGCAGGATCCGCAGGCACACGGGGCACGTGAACTCCGGCGCCAGTTTGGGGCCGTCGCGCGATACGACCGTCGCCGGGTCGGCGTTCGTCTTCCGCACGGGCCGCGGCTCCGTCTGCTTGCCGACGCCCTCGGTGAGCGTGCGGGGCATGGTCTGCGGCGCCGGGCGCGGCGGCGGGCGGCGCGGGTCGCTTTCGGTGCTCGTCGGGTCCCGGAGAGCGTTTGGGCGCGCGGGCGCTGGCGAGCGTTACCTAGCTCTTCGGGATTGCGTCAAGTGCCCGCGCGGTGTCGGGTATTTGTCTGGCTGCCTGCGCGCCGTAGCCTTAGAGCTTTTGCCGAAACTAAAATGCTCTGTGGCGAAACCCGATTTTTATATTTTTTAAGCGCGCGGGATTTTTTCGCGATAAAGGTAGCTACAAGGGTGGCGCTACAAGGGGAGGGAGAGCAGATAGTCAACCCGAAACCGAACCCGAAGTATGTACCCCAACGGATAGCGGCCGTCGGGGCAAGTGGCATCCAGGTTCGCTCCTAGGAGCGGTCCGGCGCGGCTTTGCAGGAATGTTGTACTCAAAGCCGCCCTACGCCGTGCGGTGGTCTTGGTCCATCCGCCCCCTGGCCCCGGGGGCCGGGACGGCCTCTAGCGCGGCCCCGGGCGCTGAAGCACCCCGACGGGACATATATTGCATATTCGTCACATTGGACACGTCCCAATAGCTGATTTCACCGTATTTTGCCACAATTCTTTGTTTTCTATCTCCGCCGGCGAGATAATCGTTAACAGCGCGACGCAGCCTCTTGTTTGTAAAAGGCGGACACAGAAGCGGGTGGAACGTAGAAACCTGTCTAATGACGTCCAGAGGCAGAATTGTAAACACGTTTGCCATGTTTTTACCTAAAAAGATATAATTTGAAATGTTTTTTCGGGCAAAAACACATTTCAAATTCAAATCTAAAAGGTTTTTTCGGACAAAAAAAATATTCGCCACAACAAAGATGCCCAAACGAATAAATGAAGCGGCAGTGGCCGACCGAGCATTTAAACAAGCACGCAATAATGATGTAGAACGCTTTCTCGAGGAGTGTTTGGAAAATTTGAAAAAAAAGAAACTCACAAACCAAAATGTCACCGATATGTACTACAAGAAACTTGTGGAATTCAATTTCGGTATTCATCTAATAGCTAAAAAGTTTACAGAAATGAAAAAGACACATCCGAAAATCCAACATCCACAAGAAAATGACGAAAAAATCCGCTGCGCCAAACATGTGAACGAAGACGCACGTCACAACAACCCGGCCGTTGTGGACGTGAGTCTCTTGCTCGAAAAGGTTATTTTGGGACTCAGGTGTATTTTTCATAGTAGCCTTTATATTTGCTACGTCGTCTATCCATACCGTTTTTAAACGTCGATTTCCACTCGGAACCGTTGTCTTGAATGAGCAACCGTGGATGGTACACTTTGTTCCC
>Ga0114994_10001029_pt1 | contig 19659 bp, 12 predicted proteins | sample ArcticOcean_MG_C_9_FD_87043 | JGI IMG/M metagenome (GOLD analysis project Ga0114994, IMG submission 87043) | Marine microbial communities from western Arctic Ocean - ArcticOcean_MG_CB2_152 | ecosystem: Environmental > Aquatic > Marine > Oceanic | place: Arctic Ocean: Canada Basin | collected...
CGTGCCATTCATTAAGGGCAGCCCAGGCGCTCGTGACGGCGGGCGTGAAGCACGTCGTGGCCGTGTCGCTCGATGAACCGCTCCTCGACGCGGCGGCCGTGGCCTTCACGCGGTCCTTCTACCACTCGCTGAGCGTCGGGGACTCCGTGCGGCGCGCCTTCGACGGCGGCGTCGAGGCCGTGGCCGCGTCTCCCCGAGTCGGCCCAAATTGGGCCTCGAAGTTCGAACTCATCCCGAAGGACGGCGACCACGACGCGCAAGTCTTACCTAGATCATTGATGCGCCGGAAAGTCTTGGTGGCGGCGGCGCCGCCGGGGCCGCCGCCTCGGTGGCCGCCGCGCACCACGCTTTCCAAGAATGCGCCGCGGCCGCCCGAGGACTTCCTGGGGCGCGAAGTCGACGCGTTCAAGGTCCTGGACGCCTTGCTGGCGCGGCGGCGGCGCTTTGTGTCGCTCGTGGGGCCCGTGGGCGTCGGCAAGAGCGCCTTGGCGGCGTTCGTGGCGGAATACGTGGACGCGCGCGCCATGTTCCGCGCCGTGGTCTTCCTAAAAGTTGACGCGGGCGCCTCGAAGGCAGATATTGACTTATTATTAGCTGAGGCCTCGACGACGCACGACGACGACGGCGAGGGCAAGACATTGTTGGTGTTGGATCTGGCGGCGGAGGGCGGGGAGGTCAAGCGGTTCCTGGCCGCGGCCCTGGACGCGCGCGACCGGCTCGTCGTGCTGTCGACGCAAAAGGTCGGGCTCGACCGGCCGTCGGAGCACGAGATACCACTGGGGCCCCTGGACCTGGGCAACGCGGCGCGCCTGTTCGCGCGTCAGTGCCCGCGATTGCACACGGCCTCAGACCGCCGGCGCTTCCACGCCTTAGTGACGTCGGCGCGCTTCGAGGGCGCGAGCTCAATCATCCTGGAGGCGTTACTAGGCGGCCTGCCGGGCGCGATCGTCGCGGCCGCTTTCCGGGCGTCGCGCGACGACCTCGAAGGGCTTTTGGCCGCGGCCCGCGCGTCGGGCACGGAGTCGTCCGTCGCGGTCGGCGACCACCCGCTGCTGACGGGCAGCAATACGCCGCTCTAGTTCGCACCGGTCGCCAAGCATGGTTGCGGATGTGTGTGCACTGTATCTGTAAGTAAAGTTCTATTAAAGTCCCGCTGGACACATACTATGACTTACTTCGGTAGATAAAACTGTGCGCGGGCGCCCAACAACTAGGTCGCCGCCGGCGGCCGCAGCTCGTCGAAGACCGCGCTCATCGTGAAGCGGCGCCAGGCCGGCACATCCGCCGCGTCCGGGTTCCGCGAGCACTTTGTCATGTGCAAATCGGCGACGGCCTCGATCGCGAAGGACTTGTAGCAGTGGTCGCAGATGTAGGTCTTCTCCGGCTTCTGGGAGCCCGCGACGAACGCTTGGAGCGTCGCGACGCGAACCGATTGCGTTGCGCCGACCCGATGCGCGCGAGATACTACCTGCTCTAGGAGAGCGCTGTCGCGGATCGGCTCCAATAAGACCACGTGCGTCAAAAACGACAAGTCCAACCCGTGCGACGCCTGGCGCGTGAGACATAGGATGGGCACGTCCTCGCGCTCGACCAGAACGTTCTGCGCCTCTAGCTTGGGCCCGCGGTACCAGCGCGGCCCGTGCCACTGGCCGCACCGCGCCCACTTCTCGAGTCGGACGCGCACAGACCCCGATGCGATGGCACCCGGCGGCCGCAGCGGCCCGAGGAACCAGTCGGCAGACTCGAAGTTCTGCTGGGCGGCCCGTGCTACGCATCCGCGGCAGCCCCACTCTTGCCAGGCGTGCGCGTCTCTTCGAGGCGCGAACGTCGCGTCGTCCAGCGTGATGAGCAGCTCGTCGCCGACGGTCCAGGCGCGCCAGTCGTCCGCGTAGACCTGGGCGGTCGCCGGCGGCAGCATCGTTTGGATCGCGACGAGCCCCACTATGCGCTCCGGTTCGATCAGCAACCGCCGGCCGCACGCCACGCGCTGCGCGTCCGGGAGGTTCGCATGGAGGGCGTCGCCTCTTCTACGAGCCAAGTCGTCGTCGTCCAACAGCCGGACCTCCAGCAGCACGTGGGTGCAGCTCTTCTGGTCCACGTCGTTGTCCCTCCAGCACCGCGGGCACTTGCGCACCTCCCGCTTGTCCGTCTGGAAGCGCACCAACTCGCGCGCCGACGCCTGGTGCCCCAGGCGCGTGACGTCGAACTCGGCGATGCCGCCGTGCAAGCGCGCATACAAAGCCTCCGCCACGCTTGCGAGGTCGCCGTCCCGCTGCGAGAACACGGCGATCTTGGGACTCCGCACGCTTTCCTTCGTCCGCACGACGAAATCGGCGAGAGCCTCGTCAACGCGCCACTGGTAGGCGTCCGCGTCGACGCTCTCGCCCGCCTTCAGCGCGACCTCCACCTCGTAGTTCTCGTAGACGGGCGGCGGTAAAGTTAAATCCGTCTTCCGGTGGCGGACGCAGATGGTCTTCAACAGCTTGACGAGCGTCGTCCGCGCGGTCTCGCTCTGCCCGTCGCAGAAGGGCGCCATGACCTCGCCCTCGAAGGCCGCCCGGCGCCGTACCGCGTCGTCCGCGGCGTCTTGGCGCGCGTCGAGGCGCGGGTCCGCGTCCAGGCCGTAGCGCGGGTGCCGCAGCCACTGCAGCAGCTTCTGGAGCTGGCGCAGGTGGTTGCGCACGATGGCCGGGTCGTCCACGTCCCCAGTCGTCGGCGTCCCTGACACGACCCACCGCCGCTCGGCGAAGACCTCGGAGATGAAGGTCGACGTCTCCGCGGCCAGGTCGCCGTCGCCGCCCGCGAGCTCGTGGCCCTCGTCGACGACGAGGCGCAGCCACCGCAGTTGGAGCAAGGGCGACGAGGCCGCGTCCTGGGCGCTGCCGTGGCGGTAGACGCGGCGGTCCCGGGCCTCGCGCCAGTCCCGGTCCCGCTTCGCGGCGTCCCGGCACACGGAGAAGGGCACCACCACGACCAGGAAGCGCCGCAGCTCCTGGGCCGACGGGAGCCGCGGGTGCCGCTCCCGCGAGCCCCGCTGGAAGTCCGGGTGCCACCGCGCGGCGTCGCCCCAGCCGTAGACGAAGCAGCAGCCATCGCCCGAGGCGCCGTCGCCGAAGGACGGGGCGAGCCGCCGCAGGTCCACGTGCCGCCCGATCTGGGTGCGCCAGTGCTCTAACAACGCATCGGGGACGACAATCAACGTCCCGCCCGTGGGCTTGAGGGCGCGCTCCGCGAGGGCGCGCCGCCCCGCGCCGCCGAGCAGCGCGGCGCGGCGCCTGCCGTCCAGCCGGCACCGCGTCAGCGCCATGGCGTGGGCGAAGTCCAGCTTGACGTCGTCGCGCCCCGCGGGCGTCGCGTACCGGAGCCGCGCCGCGCCGCGCTTGACGTGCGCCTCGAGCGCCGCGACGCTGTTGAAACTAAAGGGCGGCTGCGCCGCCCGGAGCAGCGCGTCGGCCTCGGCCCACGCGAGCGAGGCCTTGACGAAGCGGTCGCGGTGGGCGATCAGCCCGCGCAGCCCGCGCAGGCACTCGCGCCGCAGCTCGGACTCGCTCTGGATCAGCGCGGCGAAGGACTCGTCGATGGCCCGGGCGTCCCAGAAGGCTTCTGGAACAGTGGGGAGCTCGCCGGCCGTCGCCAGCACGAGGGCTAAGACAGTAACGGTCTTGCCCAGACCCGGGGCGTCGGCCAGGACGCCGCCTCGCAGTTTGCCGAACTGCTTCGTCGCCGTTTCCAGCCGCCGCATGGCCTTGAGGGAGGCCAGCTGGTGCTTGAAGAGGCCGCCGATCACGTTCCCCCGGAACAGGCCCGGGAAGTGCGGCCACGGCGCGGTCGGCTGCGGCAATACCAAGCCCCGCGCAAAGGTGTAGTCGACGCGCGCCAACTCTTTTCTGATCGTCGCCGAGGCGCACGGCACCGCGTGGAGCTCGTGCGGAGCCAAGAAAAACGCGGCGCGGTTGTCGAGGCAGGCGCGGCCCTTGCAGAAGTAGAGGAGTAGGATTTCGCCTCCCTTTGCAGTCGTGGCGATGCGTCGCGCCTGGCGCGGCGCTGCTTCTGCCGGCGGTGGCGTGTTCAGCAACTCGCGCTTCTTGGACTCGTACTCTGATTCATCCAGCACGCCGTCGTCGAACAAGGCTTTCGTGTCCCGCAGCGCTGCCACTGTGGCTGGCTCCATGGCAGCGTTCGCGTTTGTCTTGACGTTTCGAGAGAGCGCAACAATTGCTAATTAAGAATCCCGCTGCGCACAGCAAGCACCACGTGCCACGAATGTCGCGTATAAGCGCTACGAAAGCGCGATGCCAAAACGGGTTCTAAAACCCGTACTGACGCTTCTAGTAGTCTCACCACAAGATGAATCGGCGACGCGCGGTGTTCTCCCAGGGCTCCGCCCACTAATCCCAACACCATAGCAAAAATAGCACAAGGTGGTTACTCACCGCGGCCGTCGCCGCACGGCAACCGCGAGGTAGTTCGTGCTGCAGCCCTCGGGCCCAAAGCGCTCGGCCATAACGTCGAGCAAGTGGGCACGCACCGCCGCCGCGGCCGAATCTGGCATGCCGGTCGACCCCCGCAAGACGTTCCCGTGAATGGCCCAGGCGATCTCAGAAATCGTCGCCGGCGGCTGGCCCTCGCCGATGCCGATGAGACCCGACGGCACTGCCCGCACCTCGAGTTCCGGCACTTCGGCGGCCGCCGCTCTCACCTCGGCCGCGGTTCGCATGTAGTAGGGCACCGTCGCGCGTGCCGCGGCGTCAGCTTCGAGTTCGCCCCGCGCGACCGCCCGATCCATGGCTTCGAGGAAAACCGAACCTCCGCGCTCCACCAGGCGATTCCACAAGGATGGCGGCTCGCCTCCGACCATATGGAAGAGGCCGCAGCCGCCGTCGACGAGCTCCGCGGCTCGGATTTTGAGGAACGCAACGAGGTCCGCGTGGGCGTGAGCGCGCCACGCCTCCAAAGCTTCAGCCGGCGCGCCATGCTCTTGAGCCATGACGCCGCGCGGGCCGACGTCACACGGAGTGGCCGAGAGCCAGTGCAAGGCGATATAGGCAGTCGCGAGGTGGAGGCTCGCGGCTGGGAAGCATGTCTCGTAGAAGGAGCGCGGCACGAGGCTGATATGTGTTCGACTAGTGACGCCGCCATCGCCAAGCTCTCGCACGAGCTCCGGCCAGTCGTTGGCCGGCAGGTCCGAGAAGGCGTACGACACGTCGTCTTCCGCGACGCCGGCATCGCCGAGCTCGTCGAGCACGTGGTGCGCCGTGCCGATGGCGTTGCCACCGGACGCACAACCAAAGTCGCAAACATGTAGAGCACCGGCGCGCGGCAGCGCGGCGACATAGCCGATCGCTTCCCGCAGTGCGGGGAAGGTTTCTGCATGTGAAGCGAGCTGAGCATGCGAGTAGCGGCTGTAGGCGGCGCCACGCATCGTCGAGAGGCATCGGCGGAGAGCAGCCATCGTGCTGCGCTCAAGCGACGACGCAGCACGTCTTGGGCTTGGGCGTGCAGTTCGGCGTGGCCGTGTCGACCACGAGCTCGGGGCCGCGCGCCTCGCCTTGGGCTAGCCTGAATTGATAGGTAGAGCCGGGGTTGAGGTCGTCGATGGTGTTCTCGGCTGCAGCTGCAACGCTGCGCGCGGCGCTCCACTCGTCGGGATACTCCTTGTACTCGACGGTGACTCCTGCACCACCGCCACTTGTGGTGATGGAGACGCTCGTCTCGGTGCAGCTCACGTACTCCGGCTTTGCGAGGTCAGCCATGCGCTGCGACAGCGAAATAGTGGTCGTTCTGGCGTGCTGTCTGGCTTTGCACCTGGCGTTGTGCGGCGCGTTGTCGTGAAATTTTTGGCAGAAGAAACCCGTCCCGTCACGTAAGACGGCTTATATCGTCTTATCGTCTTGGGAGCTATTCCTTACCACTACTCGCAGCAGCACCGACAACGGGAATCGTCACAACCAACGCCGACGCCTTCTTGTTCCATTTCGCGTGCGCCTCTTCCGACCGCACGCGCCGTGCGAGTGGCGCGTTGAGGCGGTACTCGCGCGCGCGGCCGTTGAGCGCCGGCGCGGGCGCGTACAGGCGCAGGTGCGTCTCGGAGACGTCGAGCTTCGCGTCGCGCGCGCGGCAGCCGGGGAGGGTCACGGTCACGACGAGGCTCGCGTCCGTCGCCGTCGGTCGCTTTTGGGAGCAGTCGGGCTGCACCATTAAGAGCGGCAGGGGCTTCGGCGGCGGCGGCGGCGGAGGCGCCTCCTCCACGACGGCCGGCGGGGGCGCGTCCTCGCCGCGCAGGACTCTCGAGAGTTGATCCGCCACGTCGCAGACCTGCTGCGTCTTCTTGTCGTCGTCCGCGTGGCGCAGGGTGTGCTCCGCGCTCAGGTCGTCGACGAGCCCGGTCGCGTCGCCGCCCAGGCCGCGCCGCAGCTGCTCCTCGGTCAGCCCCTGCTTCTGGAAGAACTCCAGCAATGACTTCTCGTCCCCGCAGCTCTGGAGCTGGTCCAGCTGGCGCATCTGTTGTTCAATGTCCGCCTGCTGGTCGCGCATCTTCCTGATGTCCGACTTCATGGCCTTGCGCTTCGTCTGGATGTTGCCGGCGATCGACGCGGCCGCGGCGTCGCCGCTCGGTCCCGGTTGCTGCGCCGCGTCCCGCAGGCGCTTGACCTCTTCGAGGCGCCGGCGCGTCGCCTTGACTTCTCGCTCCATCTGGTCCAGGGCTTCCGGGTCCTTTTTGTGCATGTCTCTTAGCTTTTTGCTGGTGACGTCCTTCGTGGCGGGCGCCTCCTCGTCCGAGTCCGCTAGGTTCTCGAAGCGGCTGTAGTCCATGCCGAACTTGGCCATCGATGGTGTGGCTCTCGAGGTCAATGAGCACAGCGCTGCAGCACACAGGAGCGTGTGGAGGCTGCCCCAATACGTTGCTTCGTCGGAGCCGTGTCGCGCCAGGCCGCCGCGTTTTTTAAGTTTGGAGCGCCGTCGAAAGACGTGAGACCCGATTTAAACGATTTGAAAAGCCTGGTTTCGGGCCAGTCGTATGGGGGCCACGGGACCTCCTGGGGGACCGCGGGAGGCGTCCGGGGGGCGGGCACTAAACCCGGCGCCCGCGGTCCGCTGCAGCAGCGCCGTGCGCTAATTGCGAGGAGGCTCAGCGTGGTAGCGACATAGTAGGCACGACAGCGGCAGCACCCCAGGCATCAGACGCTCCGGACGCGAGCACGCGACCACATCGCCTCGAGGCAAGCCCTAGGCACGACAGAGGCAGCACCCCGGGCAGCCGACGCGCCGGACGCCGTCGCGAGCATTCAATCGATCAGACGATGGACTGCAGCCCAACAAAACGACGACGGTAGCGACAACGGTCCGCGGACTGCTTGTGAACCAACAAAACGACGACGGTAGCGCCGATGGTCCGCGGGCTGCTCGTGCTCGGCCTCGTATGTGCGCAGGCGCCGAAGCTCGTGCGCACGCCCAAGCGCCGGCCGCCGCCAAAGGTCGCCGAGGAGGCACCGGTGAATGCGACGCAGCTTCCAAATGCCACGCGCCGGCGCCTGGGCGACGCCGCCGCCGGCCGGACGGACGTCTACAAGCCGGCGCCGGGCAACATCTACACCTTCGCGCCCACGCTGCAGGCCACGGCGGAGCCCACGCGCGTCATGGACCGCATGCCGCCCCCCTTGTTGATGCCGCCGTCGGGCGCCTACGATCTGGCCGTCGGGGCGTCCTTGCTCCACCCCATCCCGTCCACGGTACTGCACTGCACGGTCGAGGGCGTGGACTGCCCCCTGAACCCGCAGAAGGGCGAGTGCACGCCGTCGCGGGAGTCGCCCTCCTACGCGGCGGGCACCATCCTCCACCTGAGTGGGACGATGAGCCCCACCATCACGTTGCGATGCATGGCGCGGGCGCCCCTCGTGGCCTTCCCCGACTACTCCCGAAGGGAAACCGAGCAGCAACTACGGGACTCCTACCCGACCGCGAGGACGTACGAGGTCCAGATGGGCACCTACGATTACGACCGACGAGGCTATACTGGGAGAGTGGGCATGGCCTTTTTAGTCCCGTACTACCGGGGCTTGAACTACGTGGACCAGGCGGCTCTAAGTACGCCCACCTTGAGCGGCCACTCGAGCGACATGGCCTCCGTCGATCTAAATACTTCGAGTTATTTAAGTGTCCGGATCCACGGCGTCGACACGGACTTCGCGGACTTCTACACCATCGACACCTACAAGGGATTACCGTATTCTAGAGGCACGGGCGCCTACGAGACGGACACGGGCTCTCAGGCGACGCGCCACGACCTGGCGGCCTACGCTTCAAATGATAAATTGCGAGGCTTCTTCCACGGTTTCGTCCAACATCAGAAAAGGAGGAACACGACGGAGACGTTCTACACGGACTACGTGTACCACGGGCGCGACATGGTGGACCACGGGGACATTACGCACGCGGTGCGCTACGGGAAGGCGTGGTTCCGGGACGCGTCGCGGTTCGCCGGCTACCCGCGAAAGCCCGCCGAAGACGATTTCACGGGGACCAGTTACCCCGACGGCATCGGCGGCTGGGCAGAGGTGCCGGAGCAGGACTCGACCGCCCCGATGGACATAGCAAACGGGGTATCTCCTTTCTACTTTTCGGACGGGGGCGACGTCGGGACGCCGGCGAGCCCGCCGGGCCACGAGTGGAAATACATCTTCGAGCGCGAGCGCCCGACCGGCGAAGGTGTATTTTTAGTACCGCTGGAGGCCCCGCAGCCGATCCAGGACATCGCGCCGTGGACGATCTGCGACGCCCGGAAGCGGGAGGACCCCACGAAACGCGCCACGAACGTCAGTAGGACAACCACCGTTTCCTACGGTTTCCTGGTGCCGTTCTTCGACGGGTCCCAGTACTCGGGCCAGACGGTTCGGCTTAAACTAGCGACGACGCACCAAGAAGTGGAAGTCACCCGGACCTGGATCAACGTGATGACGTGCTGCGTCGTCAACATCACGCGGGAGATCTGCGCGCTCAACCACACCGAAGTCCGGGATTCCGGGGCCGTGCGGTTACGTACGATCGACGAGTACGCCACGGCCACCATTTCCGAGGCGCAAACACCCGCACCAACGCCCGCACCGTCGACGGCCGTGCCGTCCGCCGTCAATACGACGGCGCCCCCGCGGCCCGCGAAGACGGACACCGAAGACCAACCGAACGCGATCCAGGTCCCCGCGGCGCCCTCGCGCACGTCGAGTCTGGACCTGACCGCGACCCACGACCGCCTGCGCGGCTTCGTCGGCGGGTTCGCGGTCGGGGACCACGTGTACTTCGTGCCTCACTTTGATGGACGGAACCCGGGTCACGTGGTGGCGCGCCTCGAAGCGGAGGACTTCTCCCAGGCGACGGTGAAAGCTTTGGACCTGTGGACCTGGCGCAAAGATCTCGCGGGCTACTTCGGGGGCTTTGGCTACGAGACGCAGGGGCCCGACCATCCCGCGGGTGTCCACTACGGGTTCCTCGTCCCGCACGCGTCGGTGCGAGGCCCTGTGGGCCAGGAGAACACGCAGCACCCGGCGGACACGTGGGCGCCCGGTGGCGGCGACTGGGACCTGGACTACTCCGACGAGCGGGACACCGCCACGCGGCTGGGCGAGCGCCACTGGTACTCCGAGGGGGGGCACTTCAATTCGGAGTACGGCACGGAGTCCGGGAGCCAGCGGACGTCCGTGGGAGGCGACCAGACCGTGGAGTACTTCCACGGCAAGCTGGTCCGGCTGCACCTCGCAGGCTTCGAAAGTACGACCACGGCGCCGTTCGACGTGTTGGATTTGACGGAGACGGACCCGGACCTGCGAGGTTTTGCCGGCGGCTCCGTGGTGGGTCGATACGGTCTCCTCGTGCCGTACAAAAACCGAGTGGGGGACGACGGCTTCTTCGGCAAACTAGTCAAAGTGGATTTGGAGGCGTTTACGGTGGTCGGTGTCTTGGATCTGACGCGTTTACAGATCGACTCGAAGACGACGGAGATCTCGGGAGATGCCTTGCGGGGCTTTGTGGGTGGCGTCAGTTTCGGCAAGTACGTGGCGCTCGTGCCGCACCGCAACAACCGACGGGACCTCAACTACAACAAACGGGACCACTCGGCGCTCGTGGTCCGCGTCGACGTGGACGACTTCACGATTGCCACGGGCGTGAAAGTCGTGGACCTCTCGAAGGTGGTCCGGCAGCAGATCCCGGGCGAGCCGGATAATGAACTGCGGGGCTTCCTCCACGGCTTCGCGGCCGGCGAGTACCTGTACCTGGCCCCGCACTTTGGCCGGGACTTTTACGGAAAACTCGTGCGCATGGACATGCGGGATTTCGAGAAATTGAGCGACTTGCAGGCGATAGATGCGTCGACGGACATCGCCGTCGGCACGGTGGGCGCGTACACGGGCGTGCAGTACGTCGATCTGGAGCGGACGCACCCGAACCTCGTCGGGTTCAGCGGGGGTTTCGCGGCGCGAAGCGCCGAGCCGGAGATCTCGAAGCCGCTCGATAGTCCGGCGAAACGGAGCGAGTGGTGGGACCAGACCCTTTCCGTGCTACTCACCCCCGGCGTAAAAGCCGCCACATCTTCGAAAAGAGTGGCGCACGTGACCCGCCGCGAGTTCTTCGCCGACGCGCACTGCTCGGACGAAAAGGTGACCCGGTACGACGGCGAGGTCGAGGATTTGTACGTCGTACAGCGCGAATGTGTGCAATATCGCGTCGACCTATCGGGTGATATCGACGCGGACGAGCGCTACTGCTTCACGAACTTCCTCGTGCCGGAATGCGGAGGAGAAAGCCGGGATGAGTGCCACACCAAGAACGAGCCCTACACCTACCTCAGTTCGACCAGCCAAGAATTATTGGATCGCATCGAGCTGGACCACCGCAAACGCTGTTCTGCCTTCCACGACAAGATTGGAACCGATGTCGCGCCGGACTTTTCCATTTCTTCGGATACAAGCGCATTACTCGAGGCGACGCCGGGCCTCGTCGAGATCACGGCGGAAGCTAACGGCTTCGAGCCGGTCTTCCCGCGCGTCGTGCTGACGTAAGGATTGCGCGTATTCTAGTACTAGTGGGTCAGGGTTGCATACACGAGTCACCCCGGGCTATATGTACCAGGGCGGCATAGGCTACATGTACTACGACTTAGGACACCATCCGCACTAGGTCGTCGCACATGATGGCGCCCTCCATGCGCTTGGACTCGCGGCCGCCCTTGAAGGCGATAATCGTCGGGAGGCCCCCGACGCGGAGCGTCTCGGAGAGCTGCGGGAAGGCGTCCGAGTCGAGCTTGGCCACGCGCGCGTTAGCCCCGAGCGCCGCCGCGGCCTTGCGCAGCTCCGGCGCCATGAGCTGGCAGGGCCCGCACCAGGTCGCGTAGACGTCCAACAACAGCGGCGCACCGTCGTGCTGCAGCTCGAGCTCGAGCTGCTCGGCCGTGAGGTCCGCTACGAGCCCGGGCGCCATGGCGCCCGAGCCGCTGAAGCCCGCGGCCGCCTCCAAAGCCTCGCTCAGGGCCACCACCAGCTCCTCCTTCTCGAGGAAGGTCTGCCACCGGATGTTGCGCAGGCCCAGCTCCGCCTGCAGCTCCTTGACGCGCAGCTTGTGCAGCACCTCGCGGTCCGGCGAGAGGACCGGGCTCGGCGCAATCGCCGGCGCCGGGGCGTCGCCTGGTCGCGGTGCGCAGCTGTCACCCTCGGCCGGGCGCGGTGCGCACCGAGCTACGCCCGGTCGCGGCGGCGCGAAGCCCGTGGCGAGCGCGCAGAGCGTGAGCGTGGCGTACGCATTCCTGGCGCAGTGCAGCATCGTTGGGCGTATCGCTCGGCAACCGGCAGCGAGTGTACAACTCTGGGTGATGCTTACTGGCAAGCTGCGGACTGCGACAAAGTGAAGTTAGCCATGGGGGGAAAACCCGTACAGGAAACCCGACGGATGGGTCCCGAGGGAGCGGCAGCGCCTAGGGGGGCGCGCGCCGTAATTATCCCGAACCCGAACCCGTTTTGCGAACCACCCGTCCCACGCGCACGCGCGGCAGGGCTGGCACGAGAGTAGGAATTAGGTCTAAGCACACTATCACACGCCACCGGATAAGCATATCCCCTTCTTACGAGCCCGCGCCTACATCATGATGTCGCCGAGGTACTCCTTGGCGCCCTCGCCCTTGCCAGAGAAGGCGCCCGAGGCCCGCGCGAACTTCGTCGAGGCCTTGGACTTCATGGCCTTGACCACGCTCGTGATCGTGTCCGGCGACGACGCGAAGAGGTTCCCCGAGAAGGAGCCGAACTTGTACAGGACGTCCGAGATCCAGACCGCGTCGTAGCCCGCGTCCCGTAGATCCCAGGCCTCCTCGGCCTCCTCGAGGCCCTGGTCGTCCCGCGCGTCGACGCGCGCCACCAATACGAGGTCGTCGGACCGCACCTCTTTCACGGCCGCGGCGCTCGCGTCGAAGCTGACGCCGCCCACGATGAGCACGGACGCTTTGACTTCGGTAATGGCCTGGTTGAGCAGGGGCACGAGCCCCTCGGCGCCGGCCGCGCGCGGCGCGCAGACCACCAAGACCTCCAGCCCGTATTTGGCCTCCGCTAAACCTTTCAGCTCGACGCACCGCTCCACGCCCAGCGTCTCCAGGTTGAGCGTGACGGCCTCGCATTCAAAGACGGCCGCTCTAGCCAATTGCACCTCGTCCACGACGGCGTCCATCCACACGATAGGTAGAGGCCCGGGGAAGTCGTTGAGAGCGGTCTGCTGCTCCCGGACCGCCGCTTGCAAATCGGTCTCCTCGCAGCCGCCCGCCACGCTCTCCATGTTGATGGCGAAGACGTTGGCGCCCGCGGCCCGCAATTCATCGGACACGAGCGTCGCGTCCGGTTGCTCGTAGTCGGCCGCGGACATCTTCAGGGCCGCGGGCACGCGCCGGTTGTACTCGGCCACGACGCCCAAAGCCCCGCGCCCCGTGCGCTTGAGGATCCGCCGGCAGTTGTTCCGCGGGCCCTCGTTCTTGACGCCGTCCTTGAGCGCCAAAGCGACGGGGTGGTCCGCGGGCAGGCTCTCCAGGTAGGCCCGCTGCTCCTTCTCCTTGGCCTTGCGCTGGAGCGCGGCGAAGCCCGCGTTGAGCGGCGATATGCGCGCGCGGCGCACCGCGGGTTGCACGTAGCACTGCGTGTGCACGGCCAGGGCGGCGACGACGGCGAGCCGCGCGGCTGGTCGCCTCCGAACCATGACGATGGGTGCTGCTCCTAGACGCGTACGAAACGACCGGTAGGCACGCTAGCCAGTGGAGAGCTGCAAACTCAAGTGAAACGCGAAAACCCGTGCATTTCGACCGACTGAGTTGCGGCTCAAGACGGCGGTTCTGCACTGGAAGAGTGATCGCAGGACCCTTATCATTGCCAGAGCGGCATCTCATATGTTTGCTAAGGTTGCTAATCCGGGCTTGTGCCTCGTTTCACAGCGCCGCGCATTGCCACTACGAGCGAGTTCCCGAGCCAAGTCACACGTTTAGAGTGCTCTGGACTATACATCTTCACGAAGCGAGAGAGAATCGCGCGGCCGAGACGTGCACGGAAACAGTGCTGGACGTTGGCCAGGATCACAGAAGTGGCCGCGGGCGCTCGTCGACACGAGACGCTCGGCGCGCGTTCGCACGCCTCACGCCGCCGCCAGCACAGACGGACGAACGCGTCGCCCGCGCAGGCTCATGGCACGCGACGCGCGCAGCGGCGACACGCCACGAGCAAGCCAGAACCACAACCAAAATGTTCCGCCGCGGCAGCAGCAAGGTGGCGTCGCCCAAGCCGAAGAGCAAGAAGAACGAAGAAAACCGGTCGCCGCAAAAAGTGAAGAGCCTCGAAAAAAACACGGCGCCCGCGCCGCGCCCAGCGGACGGAGGCGGAAGACGACGAGCGCGCTGAACCGCAAGTAGTGGCTTGCGTGTCCCCCTCCCCCTATCCCTCCCCCTGTTGCCCTCATGTAACCATATTATAGAAACTTGAACACGTGTGGGCCCAGGTGCGACTACTTATGCGACAGCCCACTCGAAAAACCCGCCCGATCCATGCAGATTTTGGCTCCGGAGCAACTCGTTTTGCACTTGGAATACGCGACTCTCGCGGAGCATTGCTGCATCAGTCGCAGCAGCGGGTCACTTTGTCTTTATCCGATCCAGCCGGCCAACAATCAACATGCAGCGCATCTGTCTCCTCCTGCCGCTTGCAAGCGCTCTGCTTGCCCCCATCTCTCCTGCTGCGCGCTCCATTGCTGTGCGGCCATCGTCCTACCTCGACGACTTGGAACCGGCCGCGCCGGCCGCCGCGAAGCCTGCGGCGTCCTACCTCGACGCCATCGCGACGGCCGCGCCGGCCGCCGCGACGAAGCCGGCTCCGGCACCGGTCGCGGCCGCGCCGGCGCCCGTGGCCGAGAAGTCCGCGCCAGCGACCGCGCCCGCCCCGGCCGCCGCCCCGGCGACGCCGGTCGCCGGCGACGTGCCCGCGGTCATCGTTGGCAGCGGCGGCCGCATCGGCGGCATGCTGCTCAAGGAGGGCGACGCCGCCTGGACCTCGACCTCGGGCTGGCCCGCGGACGCGCCCAAGGAGGGCCCCATCTACGTCTGCACTAGAAACGACGCGCTCGAGGGCATCATTGCAGCGACGCCTGAGAATAGACGCAAAGATCTCTGCTTCCTCCAGAACGGCATGCTCGGGCCCGTCCTCGAGGCCCAACACTTACCGGACGCGACGCAAATTTTAATGTACGTGGCCGTGGCCAAAAAGGGCGAAGAGCCCACGGACGGTATTACCGATGCAAATCCGGAGGGGCTCACCACGGCCACCGGGAAGTGGGCCGACGCGTTCCGCGCGCGGTTGGTCAACCAGGGCCTGACCTGCCACGTGAAGAACGGCGACGCCTTCACGGTCGCCATGCTGGAGAAGCACGTCTGGATCTGCGCCTTCATGCTGGTGGGCGCGACCCACGGCTGCACCGTCGGCGAGGTCGAGTCGACACATGCCGCGGAGTTCAACAAACTGGCCACGGAGATGATGACGGCCGGCGCGGCTGCCCTCAATGTGGAGGTCGCCGACGGCTTCCTGGTGCGCCTCAAGGCCTACGCGCGCGCCGTGACGCACTTCCCGACGGCGGTCAAGGAGTTCGAGTGGCGCAACGGCTGGTTCTACAAGCTCACGTGCGACGCGGTCAAGGGGGGCAAGGAGGACCCCCTGCCCCTCCACACGCAGGCGCTCTACGACCTGAAACTACCACTGCCCATCGCGTGGATCGAGTAGATGCATATCAGCCTTCGGCCTTAATCCCTCGACGCACGCGTGCTGCGGCGGCCGGTCGTGTGGGTTGGTGGGGTCTTTGTGTGAACAGGCCGTGTGCCATCTACGGGAAAAATAGGGGTTGGCTCGCTTGGTCCCGCCAGACGCGCCATCAGGCGCTAGGTCATCACAATAAAAATTACTATGCGCACGTCGCCATCGGCGGCAGCGGGCGAGCCAGGTCCAGCAGCCCCTCCAGGATCATGAAGACGAAGAGGTTGAACGGCGCCTGCCGCCCGTACATGGGCCAGAAGCCCTTGTAGAGCGCGCGCGGCCCTTCCGCGCGCACGGTCTCCACGACGCAGTGGAGGGGGCCGCGGAACGTCGCCTCCGCCGCGTCCTTGGCCATCAACCGGGTCTTGACGCAATCGAAGGGCGCCCCGACCGCCGCCGTCGCCACGCCGCTGGCCAGGGCGGAGACGAAGCGGCCCGAGAGCGTGTCCTCGCCCGCGCTGACCCTGCGGGCCAACGCCTTCGAATAATCATAGACGAAGAGGCCGGCGCCGTTCACGACGCTCGCTCTAGCTACGTTCGGCCCGAGGCCGCGCCAGAAGGCCCGCTCCGCGACGACCGCGCGGAACGCGCTCCCCACACCACTATAGCGCCGCGGCAGGCCCTCGAGCGCCCGGCGCCCGTCGGCCTGGAGCCGGAGCTTGACCACGTCCGTGGGGTTCGCGACCGCGGCCGCGCAGCCGCCCGATATCGCCCCGGCGGCCATTTGCGTCGGGACCGTGGCCTCCTGGCCGCCACTGAGCGCGTCGCGCACGAAGGGGTACGCGAAGAACGAGAGCCCGCCGTAGCAGGCCTGGCGCGTCGCGGCCGCCGGCAGGCCACTCCAGAACGCGAGGACGCCTTCGCTCTTTATGATTTGCCGCGCCATCGCCACGACGCCCAGCCGCGGCGCCGAGGCGGGTAGCAACTCGTTTTGTAGCTGCAAACGCACCTTGAGCAAATCGGCGGGCAGGCACGCGCTGTCGGCGAGGACGCAGGCCATCGACGTGCACGCGAAGCGCAGGGCGGGCGAGGTGGTGCTCGTGTTCTCCATGGCTTAGCGGTCCCCGCAACGACTGCGTGCCCGTGGCAGCTTGTATCAAACGCAGCACCTTGCAGCAGGTGGCCCTCGAGCTATTGCGTCGTTTTCCTCAGCAAAAAGCAGCCAGCATTTGCGGGATATGACACGAGCGGGTCTGATGTCACGCACGCGCGATCTCTAGGTCCGCGGTGTCTCGTTGACGGCCGATATGATTTGATTTTTCGTTCGGACGGGTTTTCCAACAAAATAGAGTTGGTTTTGCCAGGTCTCAACAGCAGTACTTGCTGCAGCTGTTCGGCCACACCCAAGGGTGCCAGCGATCGGCCTTTACGCACCGCTGCGACGCGGTGTGCTCGCCACGCAACCGTTTACGCCCAGGAGGCGAAGAGCGGGATGGACGAGCAGCGCGCGTTGCTGGACCAGCTCATGGGCTCGCAGCGCGACGTGCCCGAGGACCGGAAGCGCCAGGTCCATTTTTATGATAAGGAGATCGATAAATTTTGGTTGCTGGGCGTGCAGCCCTTCGACCTCTTCCGCAACACGTCGTGGTCGCCGCGGCTCTCGTCCATTTATAGGGGGAGCATGGGGTGGGAGATGAGCGCGCGCATGGGCCGGGAGCAGCCGCTCGCGCTATTGCCGGAGTGGAACGCGCTCAGTCAAGACAAGCAGGACAACTATGGCTACGAGCACGAGCTGTGGTTGTTCTTGGAATCGCTGATCCGGTCCTGCGACAAGAACGTGGAGAAAGCCCGGGACGCGCACGAGCGCAACCCCATGGACATTACCGCTCAGGACGCCCAGCAGCTATTGGACCTGGAAACCAAGATCAAGGACATCCAGCAGCGGAGCGAGGCGGCGGCCGAACGAGGCGACGTCGACGTAAGCCTGGCCCTGCTGGCCGAGGTCGACGGTTTGGAAAAGCAGCGGACGGACGTGTTAACACCCCAGGACGATAAACTAGGAAAGAAAAAAGTGCTCGTGTGCGAGGTCAGTGGCAACGTCGTACAAAACACGGAAATTAGAATACAAGAACACTACCAGGGCCGCCTTTACCTGGGCTGGAAGTTGGTCCGGGACCGCGTCGAGGCCATCGGGCACAAGTATAAAGATAAGCCGCACCCGAACCCGCACTGGCGGCCGCGCGGCGCGCAGAAGCTGGTGGATGCGGAGCGGGGCGCGCCGCGACCCGCTCCCGCGGACGCGGCGCCGCGGCCCGCGGACCGGGAGCGCCCGCATCGACGGGACGACGGGCCCCGCCGCGACCGGCGCGACGGCGACGATCGGCGGGACCGCCGCGGCGACGACGACGACCGCCGGCGCCGGGACCGCCGCGAGGACCGCGATCGGCCGGCCTACCGGCGGCGCCGGAGCCGGAGCCGGTCGCGGGGGCGTTCGCGGTACCACGAGGAGGACGACGACCCGCGGTCGCGCTACTACGAGCGGCGGAGGGACTATCGGTAAGTTTTTGTCTGCTATCCCCTCGCGCCGACAGCGTCGAGGTCGTCCCAGCGATATGGGATATACGGTGCGCCCCTTTCAGGCGCGGGAAGGGAAAGCTTCGGCGATCGCCGTGTGCGGTCTAAGGATTCGAGGGCGCCTTGTGCGCCCCCGACGATCAGGCCAATCAAGCGTCGACCGCGTCCACGACGCCCGCCGCCGTGATGGAGAAGAGGCAGTCCCCGTAGGGCATGAAGTGCGAGTGCTGGAGCACCGCCTTCTTCTGGCCGCGGCCCGCGCGCTTGAGGAAGATCTTCGTGTTCGTGTTGTGGGCCATGATGGGCCCGCCGCAGGACTTGAACTGGGGCGCCCCGAGCGCGAACTGGTCGGGGACCGCCATGACCTGGTTCGTCACGACCACGGCCACCTTGAAGGCCTGGGCGATCTTCTTGAGCTCACTGAGGTAGCCGTTCAGCGTCTGCTGGCGCTCGCTCAGGCGCCCCGGCCCTGGTACTCCGCCCGTAAGTGGGCCATGACGCAGTCCACAATAACTAAACGGTACTCGCCCTCGGCGGCGTCCGCCAGTTCGTTGGCCGCCGCCTTCAATGCAGCACATTGCATCTCGAAGTTCGCCTCGCGCGTCGAACGGATGTTGTACATGCACTGGTCCGCGTCGACGCCGCTCGCCTCCGCGATCTCCTGCACGCGCTCCGTGCGGAACGTGTCGTCCGTGTCTATAACGTTCACGGGTGCTCCCGAGCCCAAATAAAACACTTTTTTGGGGTGCTGATCGGCTCTCGGACTCCCTATGGGCTAGGTCTGATGGTGGGTAGACGCCTACACCGCATGCGCAGGATCTTGGGGCAACCCATAGCCCTCAAAGCTCTAGATCAAAAACATTGGCAAAGCATGCTTTGGGGAGCTGGATTGCTGAGAGAATTGGTAGATACGACCCAAGCGCCAGCGTGTGCGATGTAGGCGATTGCACACGTCTAGTACCGACCCTAGGCGACCCCATGGAGACCTGCGGACTACGAATTGACAGCATTCCACCGGCGCGACTGACCACTTCAGCACCGCGAATCAAGAAATTATTTTTTTCGCCCTCCAGTAAGTGTCCCATTGATCTCTTTGGACCGGTATCCAGCCGAACGATACTCAACCAACTGCATGCCGCGTTTCATCATTGACTAAAAAGCACGGGTTTCACCAAGTTCAAAGCAAGTTTAGAGCCCGGCTCTCTGAGAGATAGCGCTACGCAGCACCTGGACGTGTGCTACCCACGCATTAATTTACGCACAGCCCAGTCGCAGCGCTGCGCTGATTCTTGCTTTGGAGGTAAAGCAGCAGCTCTGCGAGCAGAGCTCTGTTAGAGCCGCGGCAAGAGGCAGCATTTATAAGCGTTAGCAGGAGCGCGCGCGGCGGCATCCATCGATTGCAAATGCCATGTCGAGCGATTCCGACGACGACTTCGTCGACCTGACGCAGGACGACGACGACGCCCCGCCCAAGCCCAAGAAGCAGCCGGCGGCCAAGAAGCCCGCCGCGAGGGCCAAGGCGCCCGCGAGCGCCAAGGCGAAGGCCCCGAAGGCGTCCGCGAAGAAGGCGCCGAAAGCGGCGGACTCCGAGCCCGCGAAGCCCAAGCCCAAGCCCAAGCCCAAGCGGCCCGCGGGCCCGCGCGGCGACATGCCGCTCGTGATGACGGCCGGCGCGGGCCGCGACGGCAAGCGCACGCTCCTGGTCGAGCTCGACGCCAAGGCCGGCGCCTTCGGCGTGGACACGGGCGCCATCGGCCGCGCGTCCTTCCCCCGCGTCGACGGGAAGCGCAAGTTCCGGCTCGACTTAAGAGGCCAGGAGTACGACGCGACGATC
>Ga0114994_10001031_pt1 | contig 19651 bp, 15 predicted proteins | sample ArcticOcean_MG_C_9_FD_87043 | JGI IMG/M metagenome (GOLD analysis project Ga0114994, IMG submission 87043) | Marine microbial communities from western Arctic Ocean - ArcticOcean_MG_CB2_152 | ecosystem: Environmental > Aquatic > Marine > Oceanic | place: Arctic Ocean: Canada Basin | collected...
ACCACTCATATCTATTCTAGTTCTAGAATCTACATTCCAGTCCTGAGCAAAAGATACAGTTGTCATTAGACCTAATGCAAGGGCTAATATGTTTCGTAAATTCTTTTTCATAGTTATTATTTAATTAGTTAATACCCGGCAAAGATAAACTACTCAATTAAAACAAGCCTAATAGAAAGCCCACTTTTTTAACATTACATTGTGGGTATCATTGTTAAAAAGCTTATAATCAGAGTTTTAACTTGTTAATTTTTTTTAAAAATAAACGTGTTTTTTTATGAAAATTGATAGAAAAATGCATGTTTTTAGTCAAAAACAGTATAATTAGCCCTTATAAGTGAGCCATTTCCATAGCTCTTTATAGCTTATTTTTTTACCGTACATTAGTATTCCAGTTCTATATATTTTTGCAGCTAAATAGGTAGTTATAATAAAACCTAGTATTAGTAAAATCATTGATAATACAAGTTCCCATATATCTACACCAAATGGTAACCGAACCATCATAATCACAGGAGATGTTAATGGATTCATTGAAAGCCAAAATGCCAATGTTCCATCTGGATTATCCATAACTGGTTGAATTAGTATAAAAGCTAAAATTAATGGAATAGTAATGGGAAGTACAAATTGTTGTGTATCAGCTTCAGCATCAACAGCTGATCCTACAGCTGCAAATAATGCACTGTACATTAAATACCCAAATAAAAAAAAGAAAATAAAAGAGAGAAATATTTTTATTAAATCAATTCCTCCAGTTAATTTAGTAATTTCATCTAAGATCAAAGATTGATTTATAGTATCTGTGTTATTAGTAATTTCTGTAGCATCTATTAAAAATAATTCAGCAAAAGAGGAAATAATGATAGTAAGTAAAATCCATAAAATAAATTGTGTTAATCCTACAAGAGCAACTCCTATTATTTTACCCATCATGAGCTGAAATGGTTTAACAGAGGATATTATAATTTCGACTATACGATTTGTTTTTTCTTCAATTACCCCTCTCATTACCATTGTTCCGTACATAAATATAAACATGTATATTAAAATACCTGTAATAAATCCAATCCCGATACTCGCTTCTGTATTGGAATCAGTTGCTTCACCTTTAGTATCAATAATCTTTGTTTCAATGTTAATTTTAGTTTTTGAATTTTCAATAATTTTAATATCAATACCAGCTTGTTTAAGTTTCTCTCTTTCAATAATTTTTTCAAGTTGATTTTGAATTGAATTTCTTATATTTAATCCTATTTGTTGCGATGCATAGAGGGTGAATGTTTCATTTTTAATATCTAAAACCGCGTAGTATGGAGAGTCAGTGAGGTTTTTCCTTATTTTTTCAGATTCATCTTCAGTGATTATTTCAAAATTAATATTATCAGTATCATTAATTTTACTCGAGTATTTAGTATCATCTTCACTTACAGCGATTAATCTATTTTGTTGATCTTGGTTTGCTAAGAAAACTGGAACAATAATTAAACTAGCCATTAAAATAGGTGCTAAAATTGTCATTATAATAAATGATTTCTTTTTTACCCTTACCAGGTATTCTCTTTTTATAATGAGAAATATTTTATTCATCCTTTATAGATTTAATGAAAATATCTTCCACACTAGCAGAATCTTTTTTGAAGGATACTATTTTATGTTCTTTATTTATGACATCTATTGTTTGCTTTACCAAAAACCCTTCATTAATCTTAATTTTATAAGTGTTTTTATCATTCGAAAGGATCTTAAATAGATTAGAAGACACTAAATTATTGCTGTCCAAACTAACTTCATAGGTATTGGGCTGAAAGTCTTCTTTAATTTTTTCTATTGGACCTTCTAAAATAGTTTTTGAATCATTAATAAGCGCTATATGGTCGCAAATTTCCTCTACAGATTCCATTCTATGTGTAGAAAATATAATCGTAGTCCCATTATCTCGTAGCTGTAATATTTCTTTTCTAATAATTGCTGCATTTATAGGATCAAAACCACTAAAAGGTTCATCAAAGATTAATAATTTTGGTTTGTGAATGACAGTTACTACAAATTGAATTTTTTGAGCCATTCCCTTTGATAATTCTTCAACTCTTTTGGACCACCAATGTGTTATTTCTAATTTTTCAAACCAGTATTTAAGTTTTTCTTTTGCTTTATGATATGACATACCCTTTAGTTGTGCTAAATAGAGGGCCTGTTCACCAACTTTCATTTTTTTATATAAACCTCTCTCCTCTGGTAAATACCCAATATCTTTAATGTGATTCTTATTGAGTTTTTCACCATTAAAGATAATTGTCCCATGATCTGGAGCAGTAATCTGATTAATAATTCGCATAAGAGTAGTTTTACCAGCTCCATTAGGACCAAGGAGTCCATAAATGCTTGATTTAGGAACGGATATATTGACTTTATTTAAAGCAGTATAATCACCATACTTCTTTATAACATCTTTAACAGAAAGTAATATTTCTTTTTTCATTTATCCAAACATTTCTCTAACTCGATCAAAGAAGGATTTGTCATTTTTGGTAGGTTGAGGTTGAAAGCTTTTTGATGATTTAGCTTCTTCAAAGAATTTTTTCTCATTAGAACTTATCTTTTGAGGTGTCCAAACATTTACATGAATAAGCAAATCTCCCTTTCCATAACTATTTACAGATGGAAGTCCTTGTGATTTTAATCTTAAAATTTTTCCGCTTTGTATTCCGTTTTCTAGTTTAATCTTTACCTTTCCTGTAATAGTAGGTATTTGAGTAGATGTTCCAAGAGCTGCATCAGAAAAACTTATATAATGGTCATAATGAAGATTCTTTCCATCTCTAATTAGTTTTTCGTGTTCTTCTACTGAGATTAGAACTAGTAGATCGCCATTTATACCATCAAAAGGAGCTGCATTTCCTTTACCACTTACTTTAAGCTGCATGTCATCTTCAACTCCAGCAGGAATTGTTATTTTAACAGTCTCTTGCTGTTTTATCATTCCGTTACTATCACTCCCGCTTGGTCTATCTTTAATTGATTTGCCTGCACCGCCACAAGTTTGACACGTGCTAGCAGTTTGCATTTGTCCTAAGATTGTATTGCTAATACGTGTAACCTGTCCTTTTCCTTGACAAGTACGGCAAGTATCATATGTAACTCCTTCAGCGCTTATAAGTCTATTAACTTTAATCTTTTTATCTACTCCCTCAAGAATTTCTTTTAGGTTTAATGAGAGTTTGATTCTTAGATTAGATCCTTTTATTACTCTTCTACCACTGCTTCTTCCACCGCCAAATCCTCCAAATCCACCACCTCCAAATATGTCTCCAAATTGACTAAAGATATCATCCATATTCATACCACCACCAAAACCTCCTCCTGCATTTCCTCTCATGCCAGCATGACCAAATTGGTCATATTGTTGTCTCTTTTCATTACTACTTAAGACTTCGTAGGCTTCAGCAGCTTCTTTAAATTTATCTTCAGCCTGTTTGTTGTCAGGATTTTTATCAGGGTGGTATTTGATTGCAATCTTTCTATATGCTTTTTTAATTTCTTTATTGTCAGCACTTTTACTAACTCCTAAAACATCATAATAATCTCTCTTTGACATAAGTTATATTTTAATTTGCTACTACTACTTTAACATATCTAAGGACTTTACTTGATAGTAAATACCCTTTTTCAATTACATCAACAATTTTGCCTTTATCTTTTTTCTTTTCTGTAGGTATATTTGTTATTGCTTCATGAAAATCTGTATCAAGTGTTTTTCCGATTGGATTTTCTATTTCTTTTAATCCCTTCTTTTCAAGTTCAGCTTTAAGTTGATTATATATCAATACAATACCATCATCATCTTTAGGATTATTTGCTTTAAAGGATCTTTCAAAATTATCAAGTATTGGCAGTAAAGAGGCCATAATGTCTTTACTAGCCGTGCTAAAAAGTTCAATTCTTTCTTTTGCTGTTCTTTTCCTAAAATTATCAAATTCTGCAAATAATCTTAAGCTTTTATCTTTTTCTATTAATAACTGTTCCTCTATACTAATAGTTTTCTCCTCATTTTTTGAAGATTTTTTTTCTTTCTTTTGACTTAATAAAGATTTCTTTGTTTTTTTTTTGGTAGACATTTTTTAAATAATATAGTTTTAATATCAATATTGCAAAAACTTTGCCAACAAGAAATGTATAGACAATTTGACAGTTATTTTTTTTGAGAGTCGAGAAATGTATGTAGTGCTTTGCCTTTAAGGTTTTTTGCAATAATTATTCCTTTAGCATTAATCAGAATATTTGAGGGGATACTACGAATACCATATTTTTGAGATCCCTCGGATTGCCAGCCTCCTAAATCTGAGACATGGTATTCCCAAAACAGCTGATCTTGATTAATAGCTTTAACCCAAGCTTCTTGTTTTTGATCTAATGACAAGCTGTAAATCTCCAATCCGTTTCCTTCTTTAAATTTTGTTTTATTATATTTTTTATAGGCGTCTACTAAGTTAGGGTTTTCTCTTCTGCAAGGTTTACACCATGAAGCCCAAAAGTCTATAAGTATTAATTTATTTTTAATATTTGATAAGCTCATTTGCTCCCCATTTGGATTGTTATATGAAAGTTTAGGAGCTTTATCACCAATATTTGTTCCAATTTCTTGACTGTAAATTAAATTATTACTTAATAATAGAATGATTATTATAATCTTTATTTTACTCATTTTTTTAGTTTATTCGTGTAATTTTAGCTCCAAGAGCGTTTAGTCTTTGATCAATATTTTGGTAGCCTCTATCTATTTGTTCAACATTATGAATTGTACTTTCTCCATCTGCAGCAAGAGCTGCAATCAATAAAGAGACTCCAGCTCTAATATCTGGGGAGACCATAGTAGTTGCTTTAAATTTAGAGGCATGATTTAATCCTATTACTGTTGCCCTATGTGGATCACATAATATAATTTGTGCTCCCATATCAATAAGTTTGTCTACAAAGAAAAGTCGTGATTCAAACATTTTTTGATGTATTAAAACACTCCCTTTTGCTTGTGAGGCTACTACTAGTATGATACTCAATAAATCAGGAGTAAATCCAGGCCATGGTGCATCTGATATTGTTAATATAGATCCATCAATAAAGTTTTGAACAGTATAATTTTCTTGATAAGGGATATATATATCGTCTCCTTTTCTTTCAAGTTTTATACCAAGCTTTTGAAAGACAGAAGGTATTATTCCAAGATTATCATATGATACATTTTTGATAGTAAGTTCCGATTTAGTTATTGCAGCTAATCCTATAAAACTACCAATTTCAATCATATCAGGAAGGATTTTATGTCTACATCCAGTAAGGGTTTTAACGCCGTTAACCTTTATAAGGTTAGATCCAATACCAGAAATATCTGCTCCCATACTATTAAGCATTTTGCATAATTGTTGTAAATAAGGTTCACATGCTGCATTATATATAGTTGTAGTTCCTTTAGCAAGAACGGCAGTCATAATAATATTAGCTGTTCCAGTAACAGAAGCTTCTTCTAAAAGCATATAGGTTCCTTTTAACTCTTTGGCAGTTACTCTATAAAACTCTTCTTTACTATCATAATCAAATTTTGCTCCAAGTTTTTCAAATCCATGAAAGTGGGTATCTAATCTTCTTCTACCGATTTTATCACCTCCAGGTCTTGGTATAAATCCTTTTCCAAATCTAGCAAGAAGCGGTCCAATCATCATTATTGAGCCTCTTATTGAGCTGCTTTTTTCTTTATAATCTTCACTAGAAAGATAGTTTACATCAACATTATCTGATTTAAAACTATAAGTTGAGGGTGATTTTTTTTCTACCTTAACATTTAAATCTTTTAAAAGATTAATTAAGATATTTACGTCTCGAATATCAGGGATATTCTCCATTATTACTTCTTCTGAAGTTAATAATACTGCACATAATACTTGGAGAGCTTCATTTTTTGCTCCTTGCGGATAAATGTCTCCACTTAATCTATAACCCCCTTTAACTTTAAATGTAGTCATTTAACGTCTTTTCTTGAATTTCTTTTTATAAGGCTTAGGTGTGTTTTTATTTACTACACTTTCAGATCTAATAAATTCAAAATCATCAGCAAGTTTTAGCTTATTTTCTGAAAGTTGATAAAGGTGAAGTTTAATAGTGTCATTACTAACAGAATGTTTGTTAAATAGAAGATAAGATTTTTTCATATGATTTGCAATCATTCCTGTCATGATTTCTTTTTGGCGACCTTCATCCATAGCTACTGCAAATCGAATCATGTTTTCTAGAGCAGCTCCATAGAAAGGGAATCGAATTTTATTTTTAGGGTATGGCATTTTTGCAGGTTTTTCCTCAAGTTTTTCAATCTCAGGAATTGGATATGGTGATTCTGCATCTATTTCAAACTTAGACATTATGAATAAATGATCCCATAGTTTATGAGTAAATTCTTTCACATCTCTAAGATGAGGATTCATTTGACCCATAAAATCTATTATTGAATTGACACACTTATTCCTTTCAGCTTTATCAGCTATCTGAGTAGCATGTTCAACCATCTTTTGTACGTGTCTACCGTATTCTGGAATAATTAAATGATTTCTTTCTGTATTGTATTCCATATGTTTTTTTATTATTATTTACAAAAGTAAGAAAAAAACTCAGCTCCATAATTAATAAAGCTGAGGATTAAGCTCTAAAAACCTAATGTTAACCCAAATAGGTAGTTCCTTGTAGCTTGCGGAAAATATCCAGCCATATTATACCTAGTGTCTGAATCTTTGGTAACGTAGTGATCACTATCTCTTGGGTCAAAATCTTCTGAGATAAATCTATATAACCATGCATTACCAACGTATTTATTATCAAAAATATTATTTATTAATATACTTATTTTAGCAGTATTAAAAATTTTGCTTTTAAAATTATAATCAAGCTGTAAGTTGCTTATTAGATAATCATCTAGTTTTCTATCATCAGAAGAAGTGTTATCAATATACTGCTCTCCAACATATTTAGATACAAAGTTAAGGGATGTATTATTATTAATCTTATAAGATAATTGTGAGGCCCATGTTATATTTGGAGAAAAAGAAAGGTCAGTATTTTTATGTTTTACTGCTTCTTGAATACCGGTATCCCAATTGTCAATAAACTGAGTCATGGTATCAAGTTTATTTTGACTAAATGTTAGGTTAGCCGAACATGAAAATTTTGTGTTTATAATATAACTCCCCTCAATTTCTATACCTCTACGAAATGATTTTTTAATATTTGTACTTGTGAAATAACCAACATCATTTATTTCTCCCGTTTTGATTAGTTGATTATCATAATTCATTAAATACACATTTGTATTAAATCTTATTTTTTTATTTTGATATCTAAAACCTACCTCTGTATCATATAATGTTTCATGTTTTGGTCTAGAATTAGGACTACTATCTACATAATCACTTCTATTAGGCTCTTTACTTGCAATAGCAAAAGAGCTATAAAATAATTGTTGATTATTAATCTTTTGTGTAAATCCAAATTTTGGATTAAAAAAATCTAACTTAATATGTTGTATTTCATTATTTCCATTAATATCATTTCCATTAAATTCATAATCAATATTTCTATTTTGTAGATCAATAAAAAGTGATGTTTTGGATGAAGCTTGATAGTTTGTTTTAAAATATATATTGTTATCATATTTAGTTGCAATATTTCTGTAATATTCATGATTATATTGACTATTGCTAGTGTATTCTGCCCATATAATATTTCCATAATGTTGGCCGCTATAGATACTATTTGCGCCTCCCATTGTTAGGTTAATGTTTCCGCTATTATGTTTAATAGAATATATAATTCCTGAGAAATCATTTTTCAACCATTTTCTTCTAATTAAATCTGTGGAGGTTATAGTGTCGTTACCAATTATAATATTATCCAAATTATAATTAGAAAAAATTTGATTTAATTTTTTCTGTTCATAATAACCCTCTCCATGAGTATAATGACTTGCAAAATTTACATTTGTTTTTGAGTTTATTTGCTCGCTATAATGTAATTGATAATGTGTTTGATTGTAATTATCAATTTCATTTTCATAGTTGTAACTATTATATGTTCTGTTGGTGTCTAAATATCTTTGAGGAACACCATTCCATGCTTGATATGTTCTTTCGTTTCCTGAAAAAATAATTCCTTTTAAAACAGATTTTTCTCGAAAGTAAGAGCCTTGAACATAAAGAGATTTGAGATCTGAACTTGCTTTATCTATATATCCATCTGAAGCAATTCTTGAAAGTCGTGCATCAAAAGAAAAATTATTACTTATTAGACCTGATCCAAATTCAATATTGTTTTTTAATGTATTATAAGATCCAATAGTATTACTTGTTATTGTATATGGTTTTTTATTAAGCCCCATAGTTTTTAAGTTTATACTAGCTCCAAATGCAGCTGCTCCATTAGTTGATGTACCGACACCCCTTTGTATTTGGATATTATCAATTGATGATGCAAAATCAGGCATATTTACCCACCATACACCCTGACTTTCAGAGTCGTTAAGTGGGATTCCATTAACTGTAATATTAATTCTTGAAAGATCTGTTCCTCTTATTCGAAGCCCAGTATATCCAATGCCTGCACCTGCATCTGATGTAGTTACAACGGAAGGCGTTAGTGAAATAAGATATGGGAGATCTTGACCATGATTATATTGGTTAATTTCTGATTTAGATAAATTTGTAAATACAAATGGAGATTTTTTATTTACTCTAATAGCATTTATACTTACTTGATCTAAAATCACTTTGAGTTTTATTGAATCTAATTCTTGAGAATATAATTGAGATGAAAAGAGAAATAAGATTGATAGGTATTTAATTTTATTAACCATTTTTAGTTTTATTTATTAAAAAAATCTAGAAAGAGGGTTAGTAAAAACTATTTTTTACTCAATTCCTTGCTAGCATTATCTGGCCAGGTTCAATGGGTTTAATCTCAGCCTTTACTTTTTGGCACCCCCTTTTAGAAAAACAAATGTAATTAAGATTTTTTTAATCTATAAAGTTTTTAATTATTTTTTTTGCTTGCACCAATCTATCTTGATCTTTAATGATAAAATAATCGTGATTTAGTGTTTGCAATTCGCACTTATAAATTTGAAATATTTTATCTCTATCAAACTGATTTTCTCTTTGTGGATCAAACTCCCATTTAATGTCTGGATTACATAAAAGATACAATCTGCTCTCATCTTTTTGTTCATTAATCTTATTTATTATCCATGGATCACATTTTTTATATTTAAACTCGGACCAAATTTTTAGAGTTATAAGGTCTGTGTCAAAAATAGTAAGGCTTTGATTTATTGATTTCTCTTTTCTCCACTGTTCTTTAGCAATCTTAATAAGATCACTTTGTTGGTATTTATATTTAATTTCTGAAATATAATCTCTTGCATACTCAGCTATAACTGGTAAATTAAGTGCATTAGATAAATCGTTAGCTAATGTTGTTTTACCACTACATTCTGGGCCTATGATTATTATTTTATTCATTTCTTATATGTAAACGACTCCATTTAATATATCCATACACAGCAATAATTGTATATAATAAAAATAGAATTGAGCTGAGATGTAAATCTCTACTAAAATAAATATAAATTGAAGCTAAATCAATGATTATAAAGTATAACCAGTTGGATAATACTTTTTTTACTATCATATATGTTGCCAATATACTAAAGACTGTAGTAAAGGAATCTATTATCGGCATTTCAGCTTTGCTGAATGTACTAAAAACGAATCCTAATATAAAGGTGATTAGTGTGCCAAAAAAGATAATTTTAAGATGTTTTTTGATTGACCATTCTGATATTGTAAGTTTTTTTTTATTGTTTTCCCAAGAGAAATAACCCCAAATAGCCATAATGAAGTAAAAAATTTGTAAAGCTGTTTCAGCATATAGCTTTGCTTCAAAACATATATAGATATATAAGCTTACACTTACAAATGCTGCTACCCAACAAAAGATGTTTTCTTTAGCTGCAAGAGCAACATAAATAATACTGAATAAAACAGCGAGTATTTCAATAAGACTCCAATTAAATTCGTTGATGATTGAATTAAAAAATTCATCCATAATTTAAAAGTTCAATTTAATTATGAAATATACTATAATTTAGAAATTATGGATTGCTTCAGCAATTTGGCTAATCAATCCGTTTTCTTTTTCAATCGCATTTCCAACAACAATGATATCAGCACCAGCTTCACAATTTTCAATGGCTTTTGTTGCGGTTGTAATACCACCACCAGTAATGAGAGGGATATTTATTTGATTACTAACTGCTTTTATCATTTTAGTAGAGATAGCTTTTTTAGCTCCACTTCCTCCATCAAGAAAAAGTATTTTCAGCCCTAGCATCTCTCCAGCAATTGCAGTAGCAGCCGCTATGTTGTCTTTGCTATAAGGAATAGGCGTTGTGTTACTCATATATGATACTGCTGTTGCTTCGCCGCTATCAACTAGCATATATCCAGTTGAAATAATTTCTAGAGCAGTTTTTTTAAGAATTGGCGCGCTAATTACTTGCTGCCCAATTAGCATATGAGGATTTCTTCCAGAAATTAATGAAAGAAATAAAATCCCATCAGCTTTATTACTTACTTGCATAGCATTTCCAGGAAATAAAAGTAAAGGAATTTTACTATTTGCTTTAATAGTTTTAATGCATTGATCAAGCCTATCATCTATTAGTAAACTTCCCCCAACAAAGAATAAGTCCACCTTTGCATCATTTGCTTTTTTAATAATTTCAGTTAATTGATAATTATCTTGCTTATCAGGATCAATTAGAATAGCAAATAATTTTGAATTCTTCTCTTTACTTGAAGTTATATGTTGGTAGATATTCATTTGTATTTTTCTATTTGCAAAAATACACTAAAAAGTGATTATTTATTTCTTCATAATTTAAAATTAATTCTTGATTTTGAAATTTAGTATAAATTTCAAAATTTGGATCTTCAATGATTTTGTTAATTTGAATATCTTCTTTAAAGTTAATATTTCCTTTTTGATGCCATTTTAAAACACATTCCTTAGCGCTCCAAGCTAATGTGAGATTTTCTTTGTTTGAAGCTACGTTATCATTATTTGAGATAAACCGAGATTTAATTTTTAATAGTTTTTGTGAAATCAGCTCTAAATCAGCACCTACTTTATTTTTACTTATTATAATAGCAATTAATTTTGTAGTGTGTGAAATGGAAATATATTTATTATTGTTAAGTATTGGAGCTCCATACTTGTTATAACTAATTTTTAATTTTTCATCAATTACATTTAGTAATAGTCTAGTACATATATATTCTAATTTTCGTTTAGTACTTTTAAATTTATTGATCTCATTTTGGTATAGTTTGATATTTAAATCTTCAAATGATTCTGTAATTTCCCAGACTGCAATTGTTGATTTTCCTTCTGTCTTTAAAAACAATAAACCCATAAAACAAATGTAATAATATTAGTATATTTGCCATCAAAATTTTAAGAACATAATCATGAATTACAAAGTAAAAGATATTAGTCTTGCCGAATGGGGAAGAAAAGAAATTGTTTTAGCTGAGGCTGAGATGCCAGGCTTGATGTCAATTAGAGATGAGTTTGGAGATTCAAGACCATTAGAAGGAGCAAGAATTGCTGGTTGTCTTCATATGACCATTCAAACAGCGGTTTTAATTGAGACATTAGTTCATTTAGGAGCAGAGGTTAGTTGGTCTTCATGTAATATTTTTTCAACACAAGATCAAGCCGCCGCCGCTATTGCTGCTGTTGGAATACCTGTATTTGCTTGGAAAGGCATGAATGAAGAGGAGTTTGATTGGTGTATTGAACAGACACTAAATGCATTTAGTGATAAAAAGCCTTTAAATATGATTCTTGATGATGGTGGAGATCTTACAAATATGGTTTTAGATAGGTTTCCTAAGCTTTGTGATGAAATAAAAGGTTTATCTGAAGAGACAACAACTGGTGTTCATAGACTATATGAGAGAATGGAGAACGGTACCTTGACACTTCCAGCAATTAATATTAACGATTCTGTTACTAAGTCTAAGTTTGATAATAAATATGGGTGTAAGGAATCATTAGTTGATGCTATTAGAAGAGCAACTGATATTATGATGGCTGGTAAAGTTGCTGTTGTAGCTGGTTATGGAGATGTAGGTAAAGGTTCTGCAGCTTCATTAAGAGGGGCTGGAGCTAGAGTAATTGTTACTGAAATTGATCCTATTTGCGCGCTTCAAGCTGCCATGGACGGGTTTGCTGTAAAAAGAATGGAGAATGTTGTTGGAGATGTAGATATTGTTGTTACTACTACTGGAAATAAAGATATTATACAGGGGCATCATTTTGAGGCTATGAAAGATAAGGTTATTGTTTGTAATATTGGTCATTTTGACAATGAAATTGATGTCGCATGGCTAAATGATAATTGGGGTCACACTAAAAATACTATTAAACCTCAAGTTGATATGTATACTGTTAAGAATAAAGATATTATTTTATTAGCTGAAGGTAGGTTAGTTAATCTTGGTTGTGCAACTGGACATCCTTCATTTGTGATGTCAAATTCATTTACTAATCAAGTTTTAGCTCAATTAGAACTTTGGCAAAATACCGATAAATACGAAAATAAGGTATATATGTTACCAAAACATCTTGATGAAAAGGTTGCTCGTTTACATCTTGCAAAAATTGGTGTAGAGTTAGAGGAATTACGTAAAGATCAGGCTGATTATATCGGGGTTAAAGTTGAAGGGCCATATAAGCCAGAATATTATAGGTATTAGTTGAATACATGAAGTAAGCTATTATTTAATGTATAGTTATATTGTTTAAGAGGAAGTAATGCAGGGCTATTAGCTGCTACACCATCTTGATCCAGTAAAAATGCCGAAGAACAGCATCCGCATAGCGCAATAGAAGATTGAATAGAGTCTATGTATGAGCATTGTAATGAAGGTTCATAGCTACAATTTCTATCATATATTTTATACTCAAAATTAGCATAATGATATATGATAATTCCTTTATTTCCCCCTTCAATAAAAATAACATTTCCAACAGTATTTATCTCACTAAATTCAGGAAGGCTAAGATCAATATCAATATCTACATAAACATTTTTAATATAATCATTACTATCGCTACATGATATCATAATAATGGAGAATATGAGTATTATTTTGTGTTTATTCATTAGTGCAATTTTAAGAAAAAGAAATGGATTTTATTTATTTTTTTTTAAGGTTTTTTTAATATATTTACGAACTTTAGAATTTATTAAAATTATATTTAAACGAAACATTATATTATGTGGAGAAAAATTTATTCAATTGTTGCATTAGTCTGTTTTACTTCTTTGGCTTTTGCTCAAACCGGAACACTGAAAGGGGTGATAAGTGATGTAATGAGTGGCGAGCCAATTCCTTTTGCTAATATTATTATTGAAAAAGGAGGAAGTCAATACGCAGGTACAACAACTGATTTTGATGGTAAATATACAATCAAACCTATTGAGCCTGGGAGTTACTCAGTAAAAGCTACTTTCGTAGGTTATCAAACAATAGAAATAACCGGAGTTATTCTCTCAGCAAATAAAATAACTTTTCAAGATGTTAAACTTCAAGAAGGTGTGGCTCTGGGTGAAATAAAAATTATTGAGTATAAAAAACCTTTATTAGATCAAGATAATTTATCTGGAGAAACAAAAACTGCTGAAGAAATTGTTGCCTTACCAACAAGAAGTGTAGCTTCAGTAGCTTCAACTACTGCTGGTATATATCAAAAAGATGAGGGAGATGCTGTTAATATGCGTGGATCCAGAGAAAACGCTACTGCGTACTATGTTGATGGTATTAAGGTTAGAGGAGCGCTTGGAGTTCCTACTTCTGGAATAGAACAGATTACAGTTGTAACAGGAGGTCTTCCTGCTCAATATGGTGATGCAACTGGTGGGATTATTGCAGTAACAACGAAAGGTCCTTCTAATAAGTTTGTGGGTGGAATAGAGTTAGAATCATCCTCTTTATTTGATAAGTATAATTACAATTTATTAGGTTTTGGTCTATCTGGACCTATATTAAGAAAAAGGAATTCTGATGGAACTAAAGGTAGCTCTATTCTTGGTTATTTTATTTCTGGAGAATTTAGAGATGTAGACGACACAGACCCTTCAGCAATAGGAAGGTGGAAAGTGAAAGATGATGTTCTAAAGGAATTACAAAATAATCCTTTTAAAATTGCCCCTAATGCAACTGCTGGTTTTTTAAGTACATCAGATTTTTTAACTTCTGATGATTTTGAAAATGTTCAAGCAAGAGTAAATTCTAATGAAAAGCGATTTAATGTTTCTGGAAAAATAGATTTTAAACCATCTAATAATACTTTCCTTTCTTTAGGTGGAACGTTTTATTCTAGAACTAGTAGAGATTTTTCCGGATGGCGCTCTATGTTCTCTTCAGCAAATAATAGAGAGTCATCTCAAACTACATATAGATTATTTGGAAAGTTAACTCAAAAATTTGGATCAGAAGAATCTAATGAAGATAATAGTGCGGCAACAATTAAAAATGCTTTCTTTACTATACAGGGTGATTATACAAATAATCAATATACTTTTACTGATGCTGATCATCAATTTGATTTATTTAAATACGGATATGTTGGGGAATTTAACACTTATACGCAAAAAATTTACGGAAATTCTGCTGCTATTGATTCTACAACAGGTATAATTTACACAGGTCAAATTCATCAAGGTTGGGGTGATACTCTATATACTTTTACAGAAAATCAATTTACAAATACTGATTTATCAAATTATACTAATGCTTATTATACGATGTTTAGTGATTATGGTTTAACGTCATTTGTAGGTACTCAAAATGATGGAGTTATTAGAACTGCTGCTGATTTAAAAGGTCAAGGCTTACGAAATGGAAATCTACCCGCTTCAGTGTATTCTCTATATGGTAATCATGGGACTATGTATACAACAGCAGCTAAACAAGAAAATACTCAAACTACATTTAAAGCTTCTGGATCTGCTGATATTAAAAATCATGAGTTTTCTTTTGGTTTTGAATTTGAACAAAGAGATGATTCTTACTGGGGTATGGGTCCAATGGGAATGTGGGGATTAATGAGACAGCAAACTAATAAACATATTTTACAAAGAGATTTAAGTAAACCAAATCCTGTAATTGATCCTTTAACTGGAGTTTATCAAGATACAGTTAATTTTGGCAGACTATATGTAGTAGATGAACAATCATGGTTCGATAGATCTTTAAGAGAATCTTTAGGTTTAGACGCTACTTCAACACTTTTTATTGATATTGACTCTTTACTACCAAATCAATTTAGTATTGACATGTTTAGTCAAGATGAGCTTTTAAATAGTGGTTCAAGTTTAGTGTATTATTATGGATATGATATATTTGGGAACAAGTTAAATAGTAACCCAACTCTTAAAGACTTCTTTGAAAAGAAAGATATATATGGTAATTATACAAGAGAAGTAGCATCTTTTAATCCTATTTATACAGCAGGATATATTCAAGATAAGTTTGCAATAGAAGATTTGATTTTTAATATTGGATTAAGAATAGATAGATATGATGCAAATCAAAAAATATTATCTGATAAATACTTATTACATCAATCCTTTACTAAAGGAGCTCAAAATGCCTCAGGAACTTTTTGGGATGATTTAGCTCCTAGTGGTCATCCTTCCACAATAGGAGATAATTATGTTGTATATGTAGATGATGTCTCTAATCCATCGTCTATTGTTGGTTATAGAGATAATGATACATGGTATAATGCTCAGGGACTTCAAATTTCTGATCCTAATTTACTAGCAGAAGCAGCTGGAGGACAAATTCAACCATATCTTCAGGATCCTGAAGCTGCATTAAAAGGTGAAGTTAATGTTGATAATGCTTTTGAAGATTACACTCCAGAGACAATATTTATGCCAAGAATTGCTTTTTCTTTTCCTATTTCTGATGAAGCTCAATTCTTCGCTCACTATGATGTCTTAACTCAACGTCCACCACAATCTAATAGATTAGAGCCAGTAGATTATTTATTTATGGCTGATAGAGTAGGAGCATTATTAAATAATCCTAATTTAAAGTCAGAGAAAACTGTAGATTATGAATTAGGTTTTGCTAAGACGTTGTCATTGCGTTCTGCATTAAAGATATCTGTATTTTACAAAGAATTAAGAGACATGATACAAGTAGTCAATGTTTTAGGAGCTTATCCAGCTCAGTATTTATCTTATGGAAATATTGATTTTGGAACAGTAAAAGGAATGTCTGTTAACTTTGATTTAAGAAGAACAAATAATATAAGTATGACGGCTAATTATACTTTGCAATTTGCTGATGGAACAGGTTCTAGTGCATCATCTGGTCAAAGTTTAGTAAACACTGGTCAACCAAATTTAAGATCTACGATTCCTATGGCATTTGATCAACGTCATGCACTTTCTGCTTCTGTTGATTATCATTATGGTTCCGGAAAAGATTATGATGGTCCAGTTTGGTTTGGAAAGAATATCTTTGCAAATGCTGGTGCTAATATGGTTCTCTCAGCAGGTTCTGGAACACCATATAGTAAGCAAGCTAACATAACACAAGAAGCTGCAGATGGAATTAATGATAGATCTACTTTACAAGGGAGTTTAAATGGTTCACGTCTTCCTTGGCAGTTTAGAATAAGTGCAAAAATCAATAAAGAATTTGAAATTAAATGGTCTGATAAAAAAAGTTCTAATGTTAATGTTTATGTTCAGATCCAAAATTTATTGGATGCAAAAAATATAATTAGTGTTTATAGAGCAACTGGGAACCCTGATGATGATGGTTATCTATCTTCTTCAGCTGCTCAAAATTCTATTGATGCACAAAATAGTCCTGATGCATTTAGGTATCTTTATTCACTGGCAGTAAATAATCCTAATAATTATAGTTTACCAAGAATGGTAAGAGCTGGTTTAAGTTTTCAATTTTAAATAAAGAAGAAATTAGTAATATGAAAAATATAGCATATATGATTAATAACTCAAAGAAAATAATTTCTTTGACATTGGCATTAGTCTGTACTAGTGTTTTTGCAAAAGAAAATATTCCAAACCCAAATATTAGTACTGTTGTATATACAAAAATTGCTTCAGGTTGTGCTCCATCTATATCAAAAACAGATTTAGATGTTAATAATGTTAGAACAACTATTATGGCTGCGGGTGATATGTGGTGGAATTTAGATGATGCGAGATATGAGATTCCAAAAGATGGTAATAAGCATTCTATGTTTGCTGGAGCTTTATGGATTGGTGGTGTAGATGCAGGAGGACAACTAAAAGTTGCAGCAATGACTTATAGACAAGGCGGAAGTGATTTTTGGACTGGCCCTTTAAACACAACTACAGCTACAATATCTCCTGAAGAATGTAATGAATGGGATAAACATTTTAAAATCAGTAGAACTGATGTAGAAGAGCATGCAGCTAATTATTTAGACCCTACATATGTAATGCCAGATATTATAGAAAATTGGCCAGCACATGGAGACCCTGCTTTAGGTCAAGATTTTAATCTAGCTCCTTTTTATGATGCTGGTCAGGACGGAGGATTGTATAATCCTTATGATGGTGATTATCCTGATTATAATGTTAGCGGATCCAATGATGATGCGCGTTTGTTTGGAGATCAAACTTTATGGTGGGTTTTTAATGATCAGGGTAATATTCATGGAGAGACTGAAGCTTCACCTTTAGGATTAGAAATTCATGCTCAAGCATTTGGATTTACAGCCGATAACGAAGTTAATGATATGACTTTTTATAATTATAAAATTATTAACAGATCTACACTTCCATTAAATGATACGTATTTTGGTCAATGGGTTGATCCTGATTTAGGCAATTATCTAGATGATTATGTGGGCTGTGATGTTGGTCTTGGTTTAGGTTTTTGTTATAATGGAGATGCTGAAGATGAAGGTGCTGCAGGATATGGTTTTAATCCCCCTGCAATTGGAGTAGATTTTTTTCAAGGACCATTAGCTGATCCTAATGATGGTATTGATAATGATAGAGATGGGACTATAGATGAGAATAATGAACAAATCATTATGTCTAAGTTTGTTTATTATAATAATGATTTTACCGTTATTGGTAATCCTTCTCAAGGAACACATTTTTATAATTACTTAAGAGGAATTTGGAAAGATAATGTACCTATGACATATGGGGGTGATGGTCATGGTTCCGGACAAGGGTCAACTACTGATCAATGTAATTTTATGTTTCCTGGAACTTCAGATGATGCTTTTTCAGGTCTTGAATGGACTGAACAAACTGCGGGGAATATTCCTGCAGATAGAAGATTTTTACAATCAGCAGGTCCTTTTACACTACAGCCTGGTGCGGTTAATGAAATAACAACTGGTGTGGTTTGGGCACGAGCAAAATCTGGTGGTCAAACAGCCTCTATTGCTCTGGTTAAGATCTATGATAGAGAGGCACAAGCATTATTTGATAATAATTTTAATATTCTAAATGGTCCTGATGCACCAGATTTAGAAGTTAGAGAATTAAATAAAGAACTTATCTTTACATTATCAAATGGTTCAACTTCTAATAATTTAAATGAAAATTATAGAGAAAAGGATCCATATATAACTAAACCAGCAAATCTGCTAACTGATTCTGCGTATACTTTTCAAGGTTATTTAGTATATCAATTAAAGAACAATACTGTTTCGGTGACTGATCTAGATGATCCTGATTTAGCAAGATTAGTTTTTCGTTCTGATGTCAATGATACAGTCACTGGTATTGTAAATCAATATTTAGATCCTTTACTAGGAGTTTACACACCAATAGAAGAAGTTTCATCAGTTTTAAGTGACGGTGTTAAAGGTTCTATTGATCAAGGAACAGAATATTCATTTCAAATTACTGAAGATAAATTTGCTTTAGGTAACACTAGATTAGTAAATCATAAAACTTATTATTTTATGTCTTTATCATATGGATATAATAGGGCTGAAGAAAATGCAGATCCATACAATGTTAATGCATCTGATTATGATGGTAGAAATCAACCTTATATAGGGGGAAGAAGAAATCTAAAAGTTTATAGTGCAATACCTCATTTCACTGAACCTGACGAGGGAGGAACTACACTTAATGCTTCTTATGGTGATGGTGTTTCTATAACAAGAATTGAAGGAACAGGAAATGGAGGGAATGATTTAGAATTAACTCAAGAAAGTATAGATGAGATTTTAAATAGTGATGATCATAGAGTTTACAATCCTACTTATATTGCTGGTCATGGTCCGGTAAATATTACTGTTGTAGATCCAGTTAAAATACCTGAAGGTGATTATACTTTTAAGCTATTTGATCCAGAGTTTAACGGGAGTTCTATTTCATCATATAATAGCTGGGAGTTAATTAATCAACAAGATGGTTCAGTACTAGGCTCGTCAAACCAATCCATTACTATTGGTTCAGAACAGTATATTCCAAGTCTTGGTTTAAATGTTAAGGTAAAACAATCTC
>Ga0114994_10001032_pt1 | contig 19644 bp, 15 predicted proteins | sample ArcticOcean_MG_C_9_FD_87043 | JGI IMG/M metagenome (GOLD analysis project Ga0114994, IMG submission 87043) | Marine microbial communities from western Arctic Ocean - ArcticOcean_MG_CB2_152 | ecosystem: Environmental > Aquatic > Marine > Oceanic | place: Arctic Ocean: Canada Basin | collected...
ACCCAGAGAAATAAAAGGTGTTAATCCATGTCATTGTAAAGATATTATGTGGGTCGTGTGGCACACTATCCTATATGAAGCCCGTGAATATTCAGAAGATATCAAACTGCAAATACATAATCTATATTTTCTTTACAAATCTCATTACTCCCCGGGAAAAAGAACGACCAGAATACCTCTTATTTATCTGGCTGTAGCATATCTAACACACCCTAAAATACATTTCAATATCCCCATCAAGAATAATATATCGGTTTTTATTCAGACACAAGCACAGATAAATCTCATGTTTTTTCTAAAAAAACAAAATGAAGTAAATAACTTTGTTCATGTAGAAAAAGATAAGAAAAAAAAATCAACCATCCAAGAAGAAAAATCTAATGATGTCTTTAACATACTTAACGAAATACGAACGATAAAAAAATAATTATCTCACAAACTTCATACCCCACCCCCCACAATAACTTTGATTACTGTACGTAATATTCCCCCCACCTACCTTCTTATTTACCTTTTTAATTAAAGACTTTAATGCCTGAACGTTTTTATCTTCATCCACCTCATCCTCTGAATCGTCATCCTCATCTTCAGATTCACTGCTAAAAGATATATCGTCCCCCAATCCTATCTCTGATGCCGATCCTTCGTCATCTGAGTCTTCTTCATCTTCCATACTCTCTTCTTCTTCCTCCTCTTTCTCTTCCGCCTCTTCCTCCTCTTTCTCTTCCTCCTTTTTTTCTTGTTTATCCTTTTTTTCTTGTTTATCCTGTTTATCCTGTTTATCCTTTTTATCCTCATCCTTATCTCGATCAGACTTCTTTCTCATATTCTTTAAATGTGTCTTGTATGTTTTATCATCCTTCCAGACAATACTTTCACCGTCCCACGTCCCCACATCGTCATTCTCTTCTTCATCCATCACCACATCATCCTCAAAATAATGAATGTATCTTAGACCATCGTATATAAGTATTTCTTTAGCTTCTTCCTCATCTTCATCTTTTTCTTCTTTCTTACCTTTATCTTTCTTACCTTTATCTTTCTTACCTTCAGCTTCATCTTCATCTTCAGCTTCATCTTCAGCTTCATCTTCATCTTCACCTTCATCTTCAGCTTCATCTTCATCTTCATCTTCATCTTCTTTCTTGCCTTTTTCTTTCTTACCTTTTTCTTTCTTACCTTTATCTTCATCCTTTTCATCTTCATCATCATCATCCTCTTCTTCATCCTTTTCATCTTCATCATCATCATCATCCTCTTCTTCATCCTTTTCTGCTTCATCTGCATCATCGAACAATACTTCTTTGCTCGATGATTTTTCTCCAGTCTTTTCCTTTTCAAACCATTCCTCCGTCCCACCCGGATACAAAACCACATTCATAAATCCACTCTCGTAAATAAGATCCACGAGCTTTTCACCCGAGGGACACCCCTCATTCAGACAATACACGATTATTGGGACGTCGGTTGTTCGGTGGGATTTATCATCTAAGAACTCTTTTATTGGGGGATACATTATAGGTTTCTTTAAAGTTTTCGCAACAAGTGCCTTCACAACTCGGTATCTTTGTGTCCTAGTTTTCCCCTCCAAATCTTTGTAATAGAGATTAACACTATTAGGTATATGTCTTTTTTCAAACTCTTCCGGGGGGAGCGCATTAATGATAACCTTGTTCTTACTCTCAACTATATTTTTCATAACATCATACGGAAACTTACATATCACTTCCAGCGTCCCAATGGTTTCGGACCAATTGTTGTCACTATCAAGGACGCTATAGTGAACATGACGAGGATACAGATTACCCTCATCTCTATAAACATCAGGACAGTTTAGGATTAATTTAGCATCACCCGCCGAATCGGTTTTCACTAGCCCGCGATTATTCTCATTTCCGTATCCGTTGTAGGCCTCTTTCGCATCTTTTACAGGGCTGAGGTCCTTAATATCCAACGGATCACTCGCCCAGTAAAATACCCACGAGTCACCCTCATCAATTTTAAGATCAACCTCTAGTTTAGTATCTTTTATCTTTGGGTGCTCTTCTTTCAGACTGTTCTTATGGGCGTTGTATTTATCTTCACACGTAAGTGCTCTGGGAAGCATGCTGTATATACCTTCCTCTTTCATCCATTTTGATATATTATGAGTGTTCTTTTTTGAGGTGCAAGTTAAACAGGTTCTTTTTTTTGACTGCATTATAGTTAATCATATATATTAATCACAAACACCTGACATAATCTACCACAAAACATCAATATGATCCTTTAATAAGTTCTGACTTTCAACGAGAATATGACTATAATCTTTATCTTCTGTTAATACCCTGACTATATCACCCTCATCCTTAACGCTTATACAATTTTTACCATCTATAAATGTGTTCCCCTTCTTTACCCAGTCCTCATTCAATATAAGCACACACCCATTATAAATAGCCTCTAAGAATGTATACTGAGTTCCCCCCCCGTCATTCTTAATAGTTGACATATCAATCATATATTTAGCACCCCCTAATATGTCTTTTTCAGCGTGTAATAATGGATACGACTTCTTAAACTTACCCCGCCAATGTTTTTGTATATCCAACTCTTTGAGTTTATGATGAACATATAATCTATTTTCTGCTCCAAATATGCCTATTTGTGTTTGCTCTGGTAGTTTCATATTCGCTTTTAATAATATATCGGTATTCTTATCAAAATCTATTCTCGAAATGGAAACACATTTTATGTCAGAGGGAGTATTACCTCTTTCATACTCATAAAAAGGATGTAGTTTAAATGTAGACTTAATATCGTGCTGCTTTCTTAAGAACTCACAAACAGTTTCTCTGATAGTTATAAATCTTAGTTTATCTTTGTATTTCAGGATGGGATTGTCCTTGGCTTTTAGTTCAGTAGGATCATGAATCACTATAGTTGTCCCATCGGGGAAATGCTCTAAGTATTCATAGTAATGTTTGTCAATTGCCGTTATAAAAAGATTGGGGAGTTTCACAATTTCATCTATACATAAGTTTTGATACTGGACACCATATCCATAATCTCTCTTATTTTTCTCACTCCTTTTCCCTATCTTATGGATATCATAACCATATTTTAGGGCCATATGCGCTGTAAATGTAACCCATCCTCCATATACGGGTTTCGCCATATAAACCATATTTACCTTATCCTCTCCATAATTATTAATAATATCCATCTATACTATGAAAAAAGAAAACTATTTACTTCTTTTTACGAGGGCTCTTTTCATTTGATTCTAAAGCATCGGTCGTTATGGTTATTTTCTTTGTATTCTTTGATTCTTGTAATATCTCTCTTGTCTCATTCTTAAAGGTGGCCGAATTTGCTATTTTAGTTTCCTCTGGGTCTTTTCCAGGTTTTGAAGCGAATAAAAAATCTTTTTCATTATCATCTACTAGATTCTTATTTGGTTCAGTCACATCTTTATCTTCTTTCTTATCTTCTTTCTTATCTTCTTTCTTATCTTCTTTCTTTAATGATTCCTTTAATGATTCCTTTAATGATTTCTTATCCATAAAAACTATATCTTTAACTTCCGGTGGAGGTTGATATGCAGCTTTCCCAGCATCTATATTTATGATTGCGTCTTCCACCACTTTAAACCTCTGTCTTGACTTTAATACTGAATAAATATCTGTATCAAATGCACCCTTTATCTCACTATAATTCATAGTAAAATTATTTCGTCTTTCTATAAACCTTGAATATTCCAAGGCATTTAAAACATTACTCATAATTTACTATAATCATATATATTTAATATGAATCAATATCACACAAAGGATAAGTTAGAGATAGGTATCGATGAAGCTGGCAGAGGATGCTTTTTGGGTCCGGTATGCGTGGCAGCCGTTATATGGCCCAATGAAGAACCAGACGAAACCATGGAAATCAAAGACTCTAAAAAATTGTCAGAAAAAAAAAGAGATATTCTGAGAGAGTACATTGAAGAAAATGCTATCGCTTACTCGGTTAAGTTTATTCACAATGATGTAATAGATACGATAAATATCCTGAAAGCTACTATGAAAGGTATGCATGGATGTATTGATGAAATCAGAGAGAATATGGAAGTAGACAGTCTTTTAATAGACGGTAATCAGTTTGATATCTATATGGACAATAATTTTGAATATATCCAACATCACTGCATCGTTGGTGGAGATGATAAATATAAATGTATTGCCGCCGCGAGTATTCTCGCGAAAACATATCACGATGAATATATTAGAGATCTTGTTCTAAAAGACCCACCTTTAGAAAAATATGGGCTATTAAAGAATAAAGGATATGGAACTAAAATTCATAGAGAAGCGATTAGAGATTATGGATTAACAAAATATCACAGGAAAAGTTTCAATATTTAATCAAAACTTACTAAGATCTCACCCTGCGAAGGAGATTTTTTTAATTGCTTTGAATTATCTATCTCTATTAATCTATACAGTTTTATTTTATCCCCATTGATTGATTTATCACTTGAGATTAATGTATAACCGTGAGTTTTTATGAATTGTCTTAGAATTGTGATGCATTTTTTATCATCTATTACATCCAGATATACCCGCGCTTTGCACGCTATGTAGTATTTCCTTAATTCATCTTTATATGCATCTATTTTTTTACAGGTCTGTAATTCTTTCATATTTAATTTATTAAAAGAGTTTGTATCTTTAACTCCCCCCTCTAGACCAAAATAAGTAAGTAACTCCTCAATTATATTTAGTTCTGGAACACAACTAAATAACTGATTTCTGATCATAGTATAATACTAAATATAAAAATATATTATAATTTATATTTATACAAATGAATGAACCTTTAAATGTTTGGAATATAATTGATACTTATTTTAGAGATAACATCTATTACAAAACTCAACACCATATTGACTCATTCAATGAGTTCATTTTTTCGGAAAAGAATGGTATAAGACATATTATTAAGAGACAGAATCCATTACTCATTTATAAAGAAGAGAAAGAGGGGTCTTTTCTATACGAGATTAAGATATATTTTGGTGAGACTATTGAAGATGATCCCGAAAGCATGGATTATGGAAAAATAAAAAGAGTTGATGAAAATATATTCTTATCATCACCCAGTGAAATAACCAACGGTGAAAGCAAATATATGTATCCCAATATCGCCAGACTAAAGGGTTACACATATGGTTCTAATATATTCTGTAATGTGGGCGTCATCTTTGTTGATAATCAAAACGATAAAATGACAGTCATCAATCACCCTAAAATTAATCTAGGAGTAATTCCCATTATGGTTCATTCTAAAATGTGTATCCTCAACGGACTCGACTCAACACAATTAAAAACCATGGGTGAGTGTCCGTATGATCAGGGTGGCTATTTTATAGTAAAGGGAAAAGAAAAAATCGTCATTTCTCAAGAAGATAAAATTGATAATATCATGTATATTAATCCCTCATCAGAAGATGGTATTATTCTGCAGGGCGCCATTAAATCTGTATCAAATGAAGGGTACCAATCATCCAGAACAAACCATATTTATCTCACTGAAACCAAAATAGATCATAAAAAGTCTTATAAGGTGAACAGATTGCTTGTTAGAATATTAGGATTGGAAATAAAGATACCTCTATTTATTCTTCTCAAAGCATTGGGTATGAAAAATGACAAAGAAATTATTTCTCACATCATTTATGATGTTGATAGTCCAGATATAAAGAGTAATATGATGAATATATTACGTTATGCTGTAAAAGATTCAGAACCCATATATACACAGAGTGCCGCTTTCATGTTTATGAGCGTTAATACGAAAGGTAAAGAAGTTATAAACGTTATTGATTTACTAAATAATAACCTTTTACCACATTATAAAGATCATAAACAGAAGGCATTCTTCTTAGCTTATTCAACGCGAAAAATACTCCTGACTCATTTGGGAGTCCTTTCTACCACGGACAGAGATTCTTATGCCAACAAACACATCGATCTAAGTGGTTCGTTGCTTTTAGAACTTTACCGAGAGCTGTGGGGTAATTATCTGAAAAACACCTCTCTGACGATTGATCACGAATATAAGTTCAACTTTAAACTTGGTGATGAAATAACCAATGTCATCAATGAAAGTAATTACAAACGTGTATTTAATTCAAGTATTATGGATCGTGTTTCAAAATCTTTCGGCGCGATGTTTGGAACCGGTGTCTCCGCGCGACAGGGAATTGTTCAAGATCTGAATCGCCTGTCCGGGCTTGGAACGCTTTCTCATATTAGAAGAATTTCTTATCCACTCCCCTCTGGATCAAAGACCATCGGTCCGAGAAAATTACATAATTCACAGTGGGGATTCGTCTGCCCCTCTGAGTCCCCCGATGGAAGCAATGTTGGAATAATCAATCATCTTTCTATTATGGCTAAAGTCTCGTCAAATATTAACTCCGAATCAATTATAGAGGTTCTGGGTGAATTAAATTATATCCCCCTCAGTGCTATCAGTAAAACCGATTTTAATCATAGATGTAAAATATTCTTGAACGGTAAATGGATCGGTATTCACTATAGTCCCGATATTCTGTATAGAGTTTTAAGATTATATAAACTAAATAGTATCATCAATATTTTCACGTCCATCGTTTGGGAAACCACGCTTAATGAAATGTATATTGCGACCACATCTGGTAGACTTATAAGACCTCTTTTCGTTCTTAGGAAAGATAGAACAAATAGTCTTATCAGTGGAGACTTATCAACCATTAAAGAGTGGAATAGAGCTATTCATGGGTATTTATATGATATTTTAGATAAGAAGGTATCCATTTACGATGATATATATCATAAAGATATTGTAGATAATCTTAAAACTTCTCACAAAGATTATTTAGAGTTTTTAGAGAGTAAACAAGCTGTTATAGAATATATTGATCCAAGTGAATCCAACACGGCATTAATAGCGAGAGATTATCGCTCCATAGATAAAGATTATACCCACTGTGAAATACATTCCTCTCTGATACTGAGTGCGGTCGCACTGAATATACCCTTCCCCGAACACAGTCAGGCACCTAGAAATGTATTCTCATGTCAACAAACAAAACAGGCCGTGGGAATATACTCTACAGCATATAATACAAGGTTCGATACATTTGGATATATCCTTAACTATCCTCAAAAAGCTATAACAACCACACGATACAAAAAATATACACACGTAGACAAATTGCCCTATGGAGTGAATTGTATCGTCGCAATAGCTAGTTACGGTGGTTACAACCAAGAGGACGCAGTTATCGTTAATAAAACTTCTGTTGAGAGGGGTATGTTTCAGAATGTATATTTTAGAAGTTATGAGGATTCTGAAGAATCCACAAACGGAATAACTACTAAGTTCTGTAATCCCAAATATCAGAAAAATGTAATGAATACAGGTACTAAAAATTATGATAAATTGGATGATAATGGTTTCATACGAGAAAATACTATTATCACCGATAACGATGTTTTCTCATGTAAATGCACCGATGTAAATACCGAAAATGGAAGAATGACAAAATTATCGGGTGGCACTATTAAAAAGAATACATATGGTGTTGTTGATAAAGTAGTCGTTTACGAAAATAAAAACGGTCTCAGAACCTGCAAAGTCCGTGTCAGGAAAAACAGAATACCTGAAATAGGAGATAAATTCTCAAGTCGTCCGGGTCAGAAAGGTGTTTGTGGTATGCTCCTTGCGCAAGAAGATATGCCTTACTCTAAAGACGGTATCGTCCCCGATCTTATTGTAAACCCACACGCCATTCCCAGTCGCATGACTGTCAATCAGTTGTTAGAAATGATACTCGGTAAAAGTTCTTCCATAGGTGGGTTTCTTGGCGACGCTACTCCTTTCCAAAATAATGATATAAATGATCATACAAAAATATTGGAAGGATATGGATACGAAGGTAATGGCAATGAAGTCCTTTATAGTGGTATCACCGGTGAGCAAATACACACGTCCATATTTATGGGACCAATCTATTACCAAAGATTAAAAATCCAAGTCGCCGATAAAGTTCACTCTAGATCCACCGGGAAAATGAATGGTCTTGTTCGGCAACCTGTTTCGGGTAGAGCCAGTGGTGGCGGATTCCGTATTGGTGAAATGGAGCGCGACAGTATTATCTCACACGGTATATCTAAATTTATGAGAGAAAGCGTTATGGAAAGATCTGATAAATATCAAATACAGATAAATGAAAAAACTGGTCTAATAGATCATGGCGAAAATGATTCCAAAGTAGTTACTGTTGAATTACCCTACGCTATGAAATTACTTATTCAAGAACTACAAACCATGAGTATCAACCCAAGACTTATAACAGATACTGATATTCAAAACCCCGATGTTTTCTTACATATGACCAACGAGTGGGGTCCCAAAGACGCAGTCATCTACGGGAAATTATAGAACATATTCTATTTCAGAGATAGGTGGGCATATCGCAAAAATAACCTGAAATGCATTCTTTACTATCGTCTTTGACACCATGATATACGTCTTTTTTAAAACGCCCTGAGCTCTAGGTTTAATGTTTAACAAATTGTGAGAAAAATCATACAAGATTGAAAGGGGGATGGTATCTATATTTCGTGTATCTATCGTCATTAATATCTCTACATTATTTTCACCTTTAACGGGAAAAATATCGTTGAAATCATTCTTAAATGTAATATATTCCACATCTTCATACTCATTTAAGCTATCAAATAGCAACGTGTAATGTTTTAATCCGTCTTTACTGCCCTCCTCTATTGATGCAAACCCCATTATATAGTTTTATTATATAATATTTATATATATACACGTTTAATGAAATATATAAAGGGCATAATTATCGTGGCTATGATATTATTTTTTCTCTTTTTAATTGATAGCAACGAAAATGTCGATAATATGAATGATGACACGCATAGCACAACTCTTAGAGACGCTACAATTCTGAACAGTAATAGTCACGCCGACGCAATCAGAACTCTTAATGATTCATTTACTGATACAACATCCGAAACAGAAGTATCGGGTGTCGGTCTAATATATCCTAGCTTTCCAGCGGATATAAGACAGTTTAAATATATCAGGGGTGACAAAGATTCCACAAGTATAAGTTTCAAAGGAAACTCATATAATATCCCGAGCGAAACTGTTTCTCAGGATGCCGCAGATTCTCAACAAGAATATCTCATACATAACCCCAACAAGATGATCGATATATCAGACATTACAGACGGTGCGTGGATAACAAATGATGACAATGAAAATAGCAATGCTGTCCTATCTATAACTGAAGATGACAATAATATACAGTCGGGAATAGATCTAGTATATGTTTCTGGGTGTACTCAAATAGCCGGTCGGGGGGAAGAAACCGGCCAATGTTCGGACCCTGATTTGAATGATATAGATAAGTGTCATGCGAATAACGGAGACGGTCAAACGTGTGTCTGGGATATAATATGTGAACAACCTCACCGACCCGATGCAGAAAAAAAAATGGTGTATACACCTCAAGAATGTATTGATCGTGGGGGGGTGGTACGAACCGACCTATTACAAAAAATCAAAACAAAGGGGACCAATGGAGGATATGTTTATTCTATTCTAGAAAACACAGTTCCGAGCTATTTTGAAAATATCCGATATTTCCTTAGTAGTATGGGAGATGGAGGAAACTCCAGTGACAACTGTAATTGGTCAGGGACATCAGACAACACAGGGAAAAATTATGAATCGTTTTTTGATGCGACATGCCAAGCGCCGCTTGTTTCTCTTATGGGTATAAATGCCAACTCGTATCGTTATTTAGGATCTAACGTTGACGATTATCTCACACAAACCGACACGGGTTACATGCGAAAAGACAATAAATATTATAAATCTGCAGATATATTCAAGTGGGATTTTTCTGATACAAACTGTAAGTGGTCTTCGCGAGTGTCAAACGCCGAGGAATATAACCAATGCTCAAAAGAATCAACCTATAAGGATGGAGCGAATACAGACTGGGAATATTATCGGAAATTAAAAAATGAATCGTATGAAAATATAGAGACTTTGACGGATATTTATGGGCAAACGAGCTTACTCAATCTGATGCAAAGTCTTAAAAAGACATATACATTATTTACCGGTTCTAATAGTTCGGATGACTCTGAAAATGACACATGGGAACCTGATATGAAGTGCGATACCTGGAATCTTCAATATCCCTGTAATAGCGAGGACCCTAATGATAATATTATCGGGGACTTCCGTACAGCTGATACAGACTGTTGCCCGTCCCTAAATCTCTCCGATTTTAGAAAACTTACTAATATAATTAAGTCCCTCCCAAGTGATCACAACACAAGCTTCTTTGGTGACAACAATGTAAGTATCACGATACCGGTGAACAACTTAAACGACCTGAATAATAACCCACATAATGAAAATATTCTAAAAATCAGCGTTGAAATAAGTGGCTTTGACTTGCAGTTTTTCCCCTCACCAGAAACAGATGCGCAGGGATTTTCATGTTTCACAGGAGTTCCCCCCACGAACAACACCGTCTATAAATATGATTTCACCTTTGGAATTATTAGCGATGAAGTCGTGCTCAAGATTGAGTCCTTTGAAGGGGGTGATAATATCGGAACATCAATAATTACTATCGCATCTGTAGTCCAGGGTGATAACGAAAGCTCAGAATCTGAAAGCGTTATTCATTTTCAGATAGACATAGATTCCTTATTATCCGGTATAGCGGCTGAATTAAATGATAACACACACGTGTTATCATTTTTAGGTTTAATTAATAAACTACTCATATTAAAAACTGACAATATATTTTCAGAACTGTTTAAGGGAGACTATAACCTCTCCCCAACTTATTCACTGGCTCTTGATTTTCACGCGCCCGTATTCACTGTAGACGGATTATTTAACAAGATATGTACACTCGATTTAGATGTTGCTGGGGTATATCCACTTACGGTGAACGGCACCACAGATGATCTATTATTCGCTGCTGCTGGGTTGGCGGCGTTCGGGGGCGAACTCGCTAAGAATACGTCGGGTTTGGCAAAAATCACGACTGCTTCGTGGGGATTTGGAAGGTCAACTATAACCATTTCTAAGTTGTTCAACGGATGTGATGATACAACCAATGAGATAAAATTTACAGGTCCGAGTCTTTTGAAACGAATCGTAAATATTTTGGATATAATTAATCATATAAACCACGGCAGCTTGCCGTCAACACCCATCGATATATGCACTCTAGATGGATTTACAATAGATGATATCGAGCACCTCAGAAGTGTTCTAATTGATATGAATCTCGGAATTATAGAATCGTCAATGTTTGCCAATTATTCCGAAGGCCCAATCACCGCATTTTTTAATCCTTTGTCTACAAGGATAGAATTGGATGGCTGATATTATTTTATATGCTATATATAGATAATGACATATGAAGAAGCAAAGAGCATTATAAATCAACCATTAATACAGAAAATAAAAGACGAAACAAAAGAATATCACGGTTTCACTTTTATATTGAGTTTCATTAAAGCAACATATGGTGTCAACGTGTATGCGGGACATATCATACAAGATAAACTACTAAGTGATCTAAATGAGTTAATACGGGAGTATAATTCTAATTATACAGAAACCAAATGGATTACAAAAGACATACAAGCTGTCTGTGATCCATCTAAAAAATATAAATGCTACCCCAAAGTAATCTTCCAAATAAAGGATATACCCCCTTTAGATGGGAGATTGAGTGTTAAGAATAAAATGGTGGAGTTGTGTGGTAATAGATGCGGTCCAGATTGTGTGGGCTCTTGTTTTTTCGTCCCCCAACTAACAGATCCATCTCTAGGCGCATCAAAATATTTTAAAGATACAGTGAATACATGTCATTGCATACCCTGTTACGATTATATTACCACCGACGGAGATATAAAATGTTTTCAAAAAGATGTCATGCCATCTATATTACAGATACTGTTGGATAATTTTAAGAAAATATATGCCGCCTCTAATGATAGAAACCCAAGGACTGCCTATTATATTTTTTCCGATACATTTTCAAATGAATCGGATGTTAAAGATGATATCAGAAAAATGTGTAATGATCTTCAAAACTTCATTCATAAATGTAGAAATACAGGATCATCCGACGTCCAATCTGAATGTGCATATATGAAAAAAACAAAAACCGCTGCAGATTCATCGTGTATAAATGGTAAGAAAATGCTATGCTCCAATGTAGACCCCGATATTCCAAATACTGATATTAATAATTGTATAAATAAGAAACACACTCTCACAGATGTTATCAGAGATAATATCAATTACTATTTGAAACCAACCATCTCTACCAGTTGTCATTGCTCCACTATTAATCCCGTAGATGGGAGTAATATAGATGAAGGCAAAATGTGGATGCCCCGTGAAAAATGTGCGGGTCTTAATGATACATCTTCCAACTTTCACGTGTGTAGTGATGATTCATACTCAATGGCACTTATTAACCACATCAGGGACACATCATCTGAAGTGAATCCAGATAATGGTCCAGATAATGGTCCAGAAATATATGACAGTTATACGTTTGATTTTACTTACACAAATGAAGGGAGTACCGTAGAAAATTGTGATTCTGACACGTGCTTGGATTACACTTCGAGTGGAGATAAAACAGATACAACTTCGAGTGGAGATGAAACAGATTATGATACTAAGATAAAGAAATTCAAAGGTGAGAGTGAATACCGCCATGTCATTAAGAATTATTGCAAGTGTATTCAACCTGATCCCGATGAGATGTGCAACACAACTGAAACGTGTTTTGGAGTTCCCCCCGGTGATGATGGTCCGGTATACCACCGAAAGTGTAGTGATGTCCACAGCAGTTTAATAGATATGCCGCCTGAATCTCTTGAATGGACCGAAGCTGATATCTCTTTGGCTAAGAATTATATTATAGACAGAGATGTATGTGAACAGAAATTAAGATGTATGGGGTATGTATGCGATACCGGGGGTGAAGATAATCCATACGGTTCTGCATATACCAATGAACAATCATATTTAGCTTATGCGAGAGACCTTTTTCATCCACTAATCCCATCGTATACTGGTATTTCTCTAAACTATACTATGTGGGATCAGATTACCATACCCGGAAATAGTAACGATCAGAAAGTAGAATTAAGTATGAAACCTATTATAAAGGCCCTCACGGGGGGTGAGAGCGATGATACACTGAGTTCTTATGTGAGTAAACAGCTTTGCAATTCTGGAAACGTTGTGGAGCAATATTCCGCCATAGACAAAAATATGGCTGCACTTGAAAGTGCCGAAACCGAAAAGGCGAGGATAGATATGTGGCAGACCATGAAGTCCGGCTCACTCACCGGGTGTATCGGTGGTTTCATCGAATCGGCCGCGAAAGCAGCCACTGTCGATCTTTTTTCATCAAAAAAAATGACAACACCAAAAGATTGTACAAAACTTTCCGATCAGTATACATCCTTTCTAACGGATATAAGTAAGACTGTGACCAACACTATAGATGCTACGGAAAACACGGTGGTGGCCGGAGCGCTTGGTGCTGTGGCAGGCGGTTTAAAGAGTACGTGCCGTTCAGCTGAAAACAATAGGGGTTATGAGTTTGAGTATTCTGGTTTATTGGGCTATGTCACATACGCTTTATACCTAGTCCTGTTATTTGGCGTTGGTCTATTTGCAGGCCCACTTATATTGGTTATCGCCGGGATACTATATATTACGGGTTGGATATATGATAAATTAGTTCCTCCTAATGTGTTGGGAGATTCAGATTCAGATGGAAACTTTATGCATAGATATGTAATCTATATAATCATTATATTATCATGTGCAGTCCTACTGAAAGCGACAACTCGGGGACGTCGGGTAAATACTGGAATCAAGAATGTCTTTCGGTCACAATCCTGACGGCAAGCGCTGACCGAAGCCCGGTAGATGTTTAATAAATAATATATTGATATTCTATAATGGTAGAGTTCTCTATATCGCGGATATTGTTTATCAACGGAGTTTATTCAGTTCCGTTATTTTTAATGTATCAATTGTCACAGAGTACATATTTCACCTTCCTCATTACTTCGTTTATAATCACATACTCTATTGAGCTATACTTTCAACGATTCGGTACAAAATTATTACATTTGATCGTATTTCTATTGGTGTTTTTATTTATGATGAGTTATCTATATGAAAAAATGAAAGTTATAGAATATAGTGAATATTTCATTATTCTAACTACATTAGCAATCGGGATTTATTATTTGGTTAGCATATTAAAATTGGATAATAATTATACATTCAATAAAGGATACCTTCTATTTACGGGGGTGAGTTTTCTTTATTTCTCATCAATCCCAGGATTGTCGGATACTATTTAAATATATATTATTATTCTATATAATAACATGAGTAGCCTAAAATCAGATTATATTAATAAGAATGATGCGTTTCAAATATTTTTTGAAAAGTATCGCAATTTTAAAGAAGATGACGTCAGGTCACTCACAAGCTTCTTCGACGGACTGGAACTGAATAAAAATTACTTTAGAACTGGGCTAAAAAATAATCATAAGTTTAAAGCCAACAAAGACACCGACACATACACTATTAAGTTACTAAATAACAACCTTAATAAGATATCATCCATTAACAAAGATTCTATAATTTCTGAAATTATGAAAGAATGTAAGGGGAAAATACATTTATATCCATATTATTTTGATACAATCCTTCAAAAAACTATAACACACTCCAACTATATCGATTGCTATGCGCAGATAATAAAAGATATCGTAAGTGATTCCACAAAGGGAGAGCTTATAAAAAGCATAGACAAGATGAAGGAACAGATTAATATATCTCACAGGATTGAACGCAAATCTTACGATAGTTTATGTGATATAACACTCTATACTGAAAAGATATATGGGCTGAATCTTTTACTCGTAAAACTAGAAAAATATAACGTCCTGGAAGATTATATTGAGAATAATATAAAAGAGTTTTTCTCTCTTCTGAACCATACCGAAGACGATAATATTATATATCGGATCCTATCGTGTATAGACCAGATTAATACTGAAATTGGTAATATTCTCGGTGAAGAGGAAATAAATATGCTTATATCCTTTAAAGAAACTGTCAGGCCCAAAAATAAATTTAAAATTATGGATATCCTTGCTAAATATAATTAAAGATAGGGTGAGAATACTCATTATGGCAAGTATAAACGATGAAGATTCCGACACTATGTGTGGTGGCAACTATTCATTTTTAGACCCAAACAACTTCAGTCACACCCTACCGGTATGTTCTCATAACAATATAGATAAACTATTGGATGTTAAAGCCGACCTATTAAACTTCTTGGATACTGAAACTATCAAATTACACGATCCCAGAGACCCATCTAATATGCATGGTATCATTCAAGAGTTTGTACAACGCGGAAATGTATTAAGAGAAGAATTAAAAATAGCCGAAACAGAATATCAAGTGTATAGAGATGACGTCAACAGTAATCTGGAAAAGATTACTGCCTTTATGGTGTTTGTAACCACATTAAATAGTCTACCCACAAATAACCATAAATTACTAGAAGAATCTATTAGTATTCTTATAAGAGATATAAATGATAAAGTAAAGATGGATCAAATTAAAATCAAATATACAACTGCCAGAGAAAAATATATGATATATTTAAATGAACTCTTGAATATCAATCAAGTTAATATGATGAATAAATGTAGTATATGTCTAACAAATATAGTCTCATCTTATTACGATCCGTGTGGACATACAATATGCGATGGCTGTGATAAGTTTGATACCGAAGAAAATGTAAGATGTCCTATTTGTAGAACCTCTATAACCTTTAAACGGAAATTATTTTTCATTTAATAAAACGCATCCTTATTATAACATTTAGGACACAATAACTTCATTTTGTTTTCACCATCTACATCTATTTGGGATCTATCAACCTCTGAACCCAATATGAAATTTATACAATTATAACACCTCCCACCCTGTTTGGAATGCAGTAGTTGCTTATGTGATATCTGTTTTCGCAGTGGCATTAATGGCTGAATATCATACAAGGGCTTTTTATTCGTCTCATATATTTCTTTAAACATCTTGTATACATACTCGGGATAAACGTAATATAGGAATAAATAAACACTGTATATCCCTGTAATTCCATAAAAATAATATTTACTCTTATCTTCCAACTCAATATATTCTATGATCACTCTGTATATCACTATTACGATTATTAAAAAAATTAATCCATTCATATATTATTCATTATTTTATTTCGTCTTTAACAGAATCACCCTCGGTTAATGGCGTGTCACCCTCAAAAACTTGCTCTTCTGAGATTTTATCATCATCATCATCTGTGGATTTTTCGTCGGGTGCTATTTTTTTAGGGATGGGTGTCTGAGGCGGGGGCGGATACACCACTCTCTCTCTCTCTCTGTCTCTATCCCTTCGTTTTTTTGGTTTATCGCTTATAACTATTTCTCTATTGACGGTGCTCTTATTGTATATTTCATCCTTTCTAGCAAAAGCATTCACATCTTTCTCCTTATTACCCACTATGTAATCGTATTCCTGGTTGCTAAGCTCCTCAATATAGTTCTCTATAGCTACAGAAAATTGAGGAAACAAGCAATGAGTATCTTTTACTTCAATGTCATTGTATTTTTCTGTATAAGTTATAAATCTCCTCATCTCTTGTTTTAATTTATTATCATATTGAGTATATAAACTATATCTCTGATTTACTTTGAAGAAAATAGTAAGATTCGTAATAATACCCATTATCACCGATAGAAGAATAGCGGAATAATCCATTGTCTTTTTCAAATCCGGAATATCATGAACATTTATATTGTCTTTTATCGCTATTAATGTTGGTAATATCACTGAGCCCACCTGTAGAGCACTATTAGAACAACAAAATAGTCGCTTGAACTTCATCTTTCTGCGCTCGAGATATCTGAGTTTAGAAAGATATTCATTTCTAAAAATATTATATTGTTCTTCCGTTAATTGCATCTGGTCTACCGAATATTTGATAGAATCTATCTCATTGAAAGTTATCTTATTAAATAAACAACACCGCTTCTTATTACTGTAAAATTCACGCTGATCTTTTGGCATCTCTCTGTAAAATCTTGTAGGGTAGTTGTCTAATAATAACTGAATATGATCCTCCGCCGAATTCTTAAAATTGAATAGCTTCTTTTTGATATGCTTCCCTTCTTTATCCCCTATGTTTTTATCCCCCCTCTGAATACCATCATTCACATCGTTAAAATCTACTCTGTAATCATAATAATAAAGAACTATCTCTTTCAATTTAAAAGAAAGATATTTCATAGCATTCGCATAGTCTAACTTTGATTTCCTTTTGTGTATGTGCCATATATTCAATAAGTCAGTTGTATTGTAAAACCATGATCTTAATTCCATAAATTCTATATCACTGTCTATATTCAATGTTTTGGGAAACATAGGTATTACGTCTATGAAGCTAGTTATGTTACTAATATCTTCTATCTTGTATGTTTTAAGATATAAATCTTTAGAGTTTATTTCGTCTGGTTCATAATTTTTGATATGTGTATTGAACTCTAACGTCTCCTCTCTCGTACGATAGTCATCTTCCTCATCTGACGATATTCCCTGCGTTATATTATTTTTACTCGGATTATACTGTGATGGGTCTATGTACACCATCTGCTGCATCGGCTGAACGTATGGGTTATAATTTGATCTCATATAGTCCTGCGTGGGGGGATACTGTTGAGGTGGAGCCCCCCCATGATGTGTATATGTTTTAATTTTATACTCTTCAAAATCGTCTCTATCTCTATATCTTTCTCGATCTCTTTCTCTATCTCTTTCTATATCTCTTTCTCTCTCCCTAAACTTTTCCCCAACCCTATCTATATCACCCTCTATGTTCTTCTCATTACCTTCATCACCACCTTTAACACCCTCTTTATAACCGAAATATGCCCACATTATAATTATATTATATTCTTTTTTTTTAGTTCTCCTAGAGCTTCTTTTATAGACGAATACTTAAAATCAATGTAATCTTCTTCATACAACTCAGGGTTTATAAGCACAGTTGTCCACCCCATCCTCTTCGCGGTCTTGAGATTTATAGGGAGATCATCAAAAAAATAAATCTCAACAGAGTCAAATATAGATATATTCTGTTTGTGCAAAATATCCTCTTCTACATATCTATATCCCATAATGTACGGTTTCATACGAACATTTTCTCTCTCTCGGTGATAAATACCAGATTCACGCCCGCGGATCAAATACAGCAAATCTTTTCTCTCCAGAATGTCAACCGCATGCTCCAAAATAGCATTGGTGTATATATAACTCGGATGCCCATTGTCCAGCAATCTATAAAGTTCATCGTCATATACTATCTTTTTTTTATCGTTCAATAAATTAGTATCATAAAGAGTATCATCTAAGTCATATATTAATATTTTCATGATTTCTTTATTAAATATCATATAATATTTAAGTATTAATTATTCACTAAGTGATGAAATATTTGGATTCCGGTTACTATAAAAATACACTCAATTTAAAGGTTATATGAAGTATATATATGTATTACTATAATGTCTGAATATCTACTCACTGAAGAAAATAAACGATATGTTGTCTTTCCCATTCAAAATGATAAGGTTTATGAAATGTACAAGAAAGCTGTTGCGTGTTTCTGGACCCCCGAAGAAATAGATTTAGAAAAAGATCTTACCGATTTTTATGCACTCGGCGACGATGAACAATACTTTATTGAGAATATCTTGGCGTTTTTCGCCGCGAGCGATGGCATAGTCAACGAAAACTTGGGCGAAAGATTCCTAAATGAAGTGCAAATTAAAGAAGCTAAAATGTTCTATGGATTCCAAATCGCGATGGAGGATATTCATGGGGTTACATACTCTCTCCTTATTGATACATACATCAAGGATAGTGTAAAGAAAGATAAATTATTAAACGCAATCGAAACTATCCCCTCTGTCAAGAAGAAAGCCGAGTGGGCGCAAAAATGGATCGAAGATAAAGACTCAACCTTTGGAAAGCGTGTTATCGCATTCGCAGCAGTTGAAGGTATATTTTTCTCAGGAGCTTTCTGTTCTATCTTCTGGCTCAAGAAACGTGGCCTAATGCCCGGTCTGTGTTTCAGCAATGAACTCATTAGCAGAGATGAAGGAATGCACACAGAATTTGCTATTCTCATGTATTCAATGCTTGAAAATAAGCCAACCAATGAAACTGTTATACAAATTATATCCGAAGCCGTTGAGATTGAAAAAGAGTTTATTACCGATTCTCTACCATGCTCCCTTATAGGTATGAATCAAGATTTAATGAAACAATATATCGAGTATGTCTCCGATAGATTGCTACTTATGATGGGTATCCCCAAGATTTACAATACAGTTAATCCATTTGAGTGGATGGAACTTATTTCAGTTCAGG
>Ga0114994_10001036_pt1 | contig 19606 bp, 11 predicted proteins | sample ArcticOcean_MG_C_9_FD_87043 | JGI IMG/M metagenome (GOLD analysis project Ga0114994, IMG submission 87043) | Marine microbial communities from western Arctic Ocean - ArcticOcean_MG_CB2_152 | ecosystem: Environmental > Aquatic > Marine > Oceanic | place: Arctic Ocean: Canada Basin | collected...
CTGGAATCTGACGCGCTACCGTTGCGCCAATGAGTCAGTCTAAATCGGTGTAACCACGGCGGGACTCGAACCCGCAACCCCCAGATTAGAAGTCTGATGCGCTATCCATTGCGCCACGCGGTTAATTGTGAAGGCGGAGTGTTGGACGCTGCCGCGGACATTTGCCGATGCGCATGGTGCTGAAACGCCGCGCGGTGGAGCGCTATTTGGTGTTAGAACGACGAGTTGGCGAAGCTCGCCGTGCGCGCTCAAAAATGAGCCGCGGAAGGTCGCGTTTGCGCTGTGTGGCTGCGCGGCAGGTAGCAGACAGTGCTGAGAAGAGCGCTGTGTCTGAAAGTTGCTGTGCGATGTGTTTGCAGCGACACAATTGTTTCGCTGGAAAGGCAGCAATATCAAGTTTTAGCTAAAGAGGCTAAATACGAGCGGCAGCACTCCGGCGCATTCCTCCCGCCCTAGGCCTATGCAGGGCTCTTCGAAGACCTATGGTGGCGAGCATGGAACCAAGCTGTCGCGCGGGTTTTGTCCAGCTTGGCGCGGCTCGCGTCGTGCGGCTGCATTCAGCTATCACAGCTGCATCGGAACGTCGGCATTGCATATATTTGTGAGCTCTCCGGCCAGCATCAATCGCTGCGCAGCAATCGTGCGTCTCGCATGCCGGGAGACCTTAAGGCTCTCTGATAAGGCTCTCTTGACCGATGGCCGTCGAGATCAGCGCGCCAGCGGACGTCGGCGCGCCAACAAACGTCAGCGAGCCAGCGACGGCGGAGGACGTCGGCGCGCCAGCGACGGCGGAAGACGACGGCGCGGCAGCGGACGTCGGCGCGTCAGTGGACGTCGGCGCGCCTGCGACGGTCGCGGCTGCAGCTCCTGCTAGTCCGGACGCTGCGGTCGCGACGAGCGCGGACAGCGGGAACCGAAGGCGGGACAAGCGCAAGGTCGAAAAAAGGCTGAAGCTCGTGGAGGGCGGCGAGGGCGCGCGGGCACTGTGCGACCGGGACGGCCGTTTACTCGCGTCCGGGTACGAGCGCGTGTGCTACGGCGACCACGGCCCGTACCTGGAACTGACGGACGCGCAGCTCGACGCCGCGAGCGACGCCTTCGGGCAGCGCTTCCAGCTCCGGTGCCGCGGCGCCTTTTACGACCTGTACAAGTCGACCGGGGGCGCCTCGACGGAGCTCTACCACCAGACCCAGACCGTCGCGACCCGACCGAACCCGCCGCGCGGGCGCGACTCCAAGAACCGCGACCGGCCCGGGGGCTACGCCGACTACCGCGTCGGCTACTGGTACGTCTCGCCCAAGCTTCTGGTGGTGGACGGGCGGACGATAGCCAAGGCGCCGTACGTAAAGCCCGTCGGGCGCGGCGACGCCCTGCTCAGGGGCGCCGCCGCGCACGAGGTCTTCCGCCTCGAGCCGATGAAGGGCGTCGTCGCGCGCTGGGGCGACCGGAAGTACCGGTTCCGGCGCCTCGGCGCGCGGGCCCTCGCCGCGGACCACGGTCTTCCTTCCGCCGCCTGCGTCGCGGTCCGCGCCTGGCGCCGGGACGAGGGGGACCGGGACGTGGTCCTCGTCACCGTCGAGCCGCCCGCGGAGGGGGACGCGGCGCCGGCGTCGCCCCTCGTCGCCGCCGCCCGCCGGATGGGGCTTGCGCACCCGGCCCTTTCATCCGAGCTCAGGCGGGCGTCGACGTCCGACGTCGAGCGGGCCACCAAGTGGCCGCGGAACTACGATGCGCTCCCGCTCGCGCCGCGCGCCCCGGCCGCCGCCCTCGTCCTTGTCGACGCGCGCCTCCTCGTCCTCGACGAGCTCTACATCCACGTCCCGCGCGGCTTTCTCGCCGTCGTTACGCCCGGAGCGCTCGTGAAGCACACCGCGGCGACCGTCGTCGACGTCGCGACGGCGGACGCCGGAGACGATTCCGACGGCACGGCCAGTCCCCCGGTGAATGGTATTCCTGCTGCGGCTGCGTGTAGCCACTGGGCAGCAGCGGCACGCGCATCGCAATTGTTGTAAGTAAGTATATGCTGTAAATGTGTACGATTAGATCCGCCGCGCCCGGGGGGTAGATAGAATGGGCAGCGATTCCAATTCATCGCGGCCGCCTATCGAGCAGAGCTGCCCGCGATCACCCGAAAACTGACTTTTTGGGACGCCCCACGGTGATCGTAACTAGAACGTATTAGTAGAATGTCTAACACCACGTGCCCGTCAGAAACGAACATTGTTTTGAAATTCCCGCGGCCGCCCGAAGGCCCAAAAATGGACTTCGGTACCTTCCCTGGTAGGTAGGGTAAAATAAACGAGCTGCCAAATTAAGTTAGCACCATAATCGGTCAGCGAGACCAAAGTTTCACGTGTAGCGGCCGAGACATATATGCTCGCGGCTCCCGGAAATCTTGGGACATTCGCAGATGAGTCTTACAGGTTGCCAAAGTACACCAGCGATTGACAGCGCCATCCGCAGTCCAGTTAGTACAATATAAGTACTCCGGCCTAGTTTTCATAAATATCCGACGGAACTGGGGTCGATAGCCCGCAGTCGGAGGGCGGGAGAAGAATTCTACTAAATACTTCCCTTCGTTAGATGTGTTTCCTGCCCTTTACTAGTGGTAGAGTCCATCTAGCCCACCAGAACGATTACTGAGCTAGGTCATGTACTCCGTATGCTCCGCGCGGTTCCGCGACTCCGCGCCCCTGCGTTTATATATATACGGGCCCAGAACCTGGACCAGCGAGTATCAGCGACTCCACTACCCCGAGGGGTCGTGTCGCCGTTGTTCTATTCACAATCGACCGACTTGCCCATTCTCCGCGGACGACGGTGCGTAGGCGGACCTCCAAAAAGGCCCCAGACCCGTGAGTTATGAAATAAACTTGCGTTTCAGGCGCTTTGCTAGTTGGGTGGTCCAGCTGAACCGCCTGAACATTTACTACATAGGATTACCTGTTCCATTTGCTCGGCACGGCTCGACAAGTGCGCGACCCCACGATCACTTGAATACGGGCACAAGACCTGGACCTGCGACTATCAGCGGTTGTACCATCATCATGGACCTTGGCGCGACCGTTTGTTTTATCACCGACCGACTTGCGCGGGGTTCAGATCAATAATATTCAGACCCGAGCACGGGCAGCCCAAAGTACCCTTCTCGTAGTGTAGATGGCATATACTTGGTTTCCACTATCGGTGGGGTAGTATGGGACCCAACGAGACCGCTATCACGCTTATTGGGGGCCCTTAAATAATTAGCGTAATTGACGTTCACGGGCGCGCGAAAGCCCAAATAAAACACTTTTTGGGGGTGCTGATCGGCTCTCGGACTCCCCATGGGTTATATCCATTGTTGCTCAGACGCCTACACCGCATGCGCAGGAGCTTGGGGCTCCCAGAGAGCTCTGAAGTTGAAAGTTGGGGACTTTGAGCAAGAGCCAGATGTCTGGCTAAGGACTTGATCATATGTATGTGGCGCCGGAAGCATGCGCGTATACGGTGTAGGCGATTGTACAGGCCTAGTACTGACTCTAAGCGACCTACGGGAGACCGCTGGACCACGAGTTGACAGGTTATCCGCCAAGGTGCATCCCAAAACGCCCCGTGTCGTCGCCGGGCCGTCGGGGGTTCTCCGCCCTCAGAGCTGTTCATTGCTTGCTTAGCTCTCCCGAGAGGTCCCGTCGGACCGTAGGGGCCGGTGATACGCGGTATTTTTTTGCCAGTGCGGTTCGGGTTAAAAATTGTTTGCGGATGCGCAGCCGCAGTTCACACCTCTACCGCAGCGTGTATCGATCCCTGTGCCACACAACGCTGTCAGCAGACAGCCACATATATCTGTGCTCAGTGTGGCCCGCTGCAACCACAGCGCCGCTCCTACGCTCGCCATAAACAGTCTTTTACTTGAAGAGCGAAACTGTCGGTGCTAAAACGCTGCGTGTCGCTGCAAGCGCACCACAAACGCCTGCAACACTGTAGCAAATCACAAACGCCCGCAACACTGTAGCAAACCATGCCTGAGTTCACGCCACGCTCCATGCGCGTCCGCGCCCACGCTCGCAAGCCGCTGACCGCCTTGAGCCCCAACGTTGCTGGGCCCACGGGCGCGCAAAAGCCGCCGCGCCCGAAGCCCCGCATCGTGGGCGCCGCCGTTCCCGCGGCACAAGAAGCGCCGACGCCCGTACTAGCCCCCGCGGCGGAAGAAGCTCCGGCGCCGTACGTCATGCCCCCGCGCCAGTTCGGCACACGCGGCGCGCGGAAGTCGTCGTCGCTGCCGCCGGGCGCCCGCCGCGCGGCGTCGCTGCCGCCGGACTACGCGTCCGAGCAACCCTCCATCGCGGGCCTTGCGGGCATGCCGATCTACGACGAGCTGGCCCAGCAGGAGCGGACGCGCCGCGCGTTATCCGTGGCGCTCTACGCGGCCCAGTCTGAGGGCCGCCGCTTGGCCGCGCTGGCGCGGTCGCCCCGGGTAAAGAAGACGCGGCCGGCGCCGGAGGACGACGTGCCCGAGTCGCCGGCGCTGGCCGACTTGTTACGCGTCGCGGACGGCTGGGCCGGGTCGCGGCAGTCGGCGTTGGCGCCGCCGACGCCGAGCCGGTCGGCGTCGGTGCCGCCGACGCCGAACAACACGCCTGCCGCGAGCGCGCCGCTCACGCCGGTCGCCGAGCTCACGCCCATCCGCGCCGCCGCCGTGGCGACGCCCGGGACCCTGCACCGGCTCATCGCGCGGCTCGACGAACCGTGCCCCGCGGCCCTCGCGCGCAAGGAAGCCGCCGCCGCTTTACTCGACGCGCAGCCGATGCCGGACCCGCCGCTCGCCGCGACGACCCAGGCGCTCCTGGTGGAGCTCGACGCGACGACGCTCTCGGTCTACGACGCGCCTTTCATGCCGGTTTCGCCGCTCGACGACGCCGCGACGGCGACGCTCCTAGCGGAACTTGACGCGGCGACGGCGACCCGCAGGGTGTACGCAAGCTGGGAGGACGAAGACAAGGAGAACATCGATCCCTGCGCGCTCGCGTTGGGCTCGCCAAACTCTTCGGGCACCGACTTTCCCGCGCCAAAATTCTTCGAGTCCGCCCCGGCCGCGGCCGCCAAATCGTGGACGCGCGCCGTCGCGCTCCCTTTGTTCGTCCTCGCCGCCGCGATCGGTCATGGCGCCCCGATACTGCGCGGCCCGACCGTCGTCAACGACAGCTACGCGTCGGAGCCGGCGAGCGAGCCCACACCCGAGTTGATGGCCCTCCGCGTCTTCGTCGAAGCGACGCCGCGCCGCTGCGCCTCGACGCCCGCCGCGCCCTCGTGCCGCACGGACAACCTCCCGCCGCAGCACTGATGTGCGCAACCCATATTGTGTCCCGCAGTAGCCAAGAACCCGCGGTGTAATGATAACCTATATAATTACGACCCCTCAATCGACGAAAAAAAGTCGTCCAGGGACGCGCCCCGCGGCGGCGTCGGCGGCGCGCCACTTCCAGTATACCGCTCGACGCGCAGCCGCCGGAAGTCGAACCAGCGGCCGTCCATGTCGCCCTCGCACGCGTCCCGCCCAGCGGCCGCGGCGAAGGCAACGACGACGGCGCCCTGCAAACTCGGCTCGCGCGGCACCGCTTTGCAGGACCGCAGGGGCCCATACTTGGCGCACTCGCCGGCGAACTCGCCCTCCAACTCGTCGAAGAACGCCGCGCCGCAGGCTTCCGCTTCTTGTGTGGTCCAGACGTTGTGCACGATGACGACACAGCACTCCGGCGGCGCGATATCTAAAGACAGCACAACTTCCGTCGAAACACCTCTCATCTGCACGCTCTCCAAATCTTCCCAGCAGCCCCTTCTTTCAACCAGGATCTGGACGTTGTCGAACCACCGGCCGTCCATATCTAGAGCGCATTGCTCAGCACCTTTCACGGTCTCGAAGGCGACGGCCACCGAGCCTTCCAAATCTTTAACGCGCTCCGGCGCGACGACGTGGAACACGGGCCCGTGCTTCGAGCACTCTTGGCGGATCTCCGCCTCGAGCTCGTTCAAAAAGACGCGGTGCGGCTTGCTCGCGACCTGGGCGACGTCGTAGAGGTGCCTCAGTAACACAATAGGCTTGCGATCCGGGTCCAGGGACGCGGGCAAGCCGAGCGGGGTGCTGGCGGCGCCGACGATGGAGTCCCAGTGCTCTTCGTCAGGCCGGAGGACCGGTCCGCCCCTCAACGCCGCGTCCGAGTGGAACGTCGCTAATTCCACTTTGAGCACGCAAGGCCCGAGCGTCGCGCCGTGGCAGCGCGCCGCGGCCTGCCGCGCGCTGCCGCCCTTTGCAAAAGTTACCAAAGCGTCGCCCTTCGGCCGATCGAGCTCGTCCTTGTAGACCTTGCACTTGACCACTTTACCGTGGGGCGCGAAGAGCTGCTCCAAATGGGTTTCCGACGCAAACTCCCCCTCCAGACCAGTGACGTACACGGACCGGTTCTCGCCCTTGTTCGCAGCGACGCGGTCGCCTTTGGCGAAGCCCTTGGCGAAGCCCTTGGCGCCCAATCCAGCGGTGGTTTGCCGGCGGCCGGGCACGTCGGCGTAGGCCGGCCCGTCGTCGCACGCGAATAAAGCCTCCGAGTCCTGGCCCTCGCCGTCTAAGCGGGCGAGGAAGGCCAAATTCTTCTCCAATGCTTTGGCCTTCCGTGCTCGATCCTTTTCCAGTATGGGTAAGCGAAGACCGCTCGTGGCGGGCTGGGCCTCCATCTTCGCCAGTAACTCAGCGACGGCGCTCGACGGCTGCGCGGCTGGCTGGTAGTACTCGGACGGGGGCTTGCCCGCGTATATTTCGCCAAATGAGGAGAAGCCGCCGGCCGGGGCCGCGGAGAAGCCCGAGGAGGCGCCGCCCGCGGGCGCCGTCGGCAGGCCCGCGGCGAGGGCCTTGGCTCTTTGGAGCGCGGCCATCGTCGCGGCCGATAATCCCGGCGGGGGCGGCTGGCGGCTCAGGGGCGCCCGGGTCGTCGGGCCCGGCGCGCCGAGGAGCCGGGGCGGCGCCGACGACGCGGGCACGTGCGCCTGGATGATCGCCAGGGCTCGCGCGCGCGCCGCTGCTGCAGAATCCGTCGCCGGCGGCATTTGCGGCGGCATTGGATGCGGCGGCGGTTGCGCCACGTAGCCGGAGGGCGGCGCGGGCACGCCGCACGGCGGAAGGCCGCCGGGCGGTCCGCGCGGCGGCGCGGCGCCCCAGGGCTGATGCGTCGGCGATGGCGCGCCGTACGGCGGCGCGCCGTACGGCGGCGCGGGCACACCTCGCGGCGGGAAGCCTCCGGGCGCGCCCCAGGGCGGCGCGGCGCCCATCGGCGGCGGCGGCAGGCCCGGCGCGCCGGGGTGCGGCGGCGGAGCGGACGACTGCGCTTGAGCGGCCAGCGCGGGATCTGACATCCACGCGGGCTGTGTCGCTGCTCCGCGACCGCGCCCGAGGCCATGCGGCGCCGGCGCGCTAAAGCCTCCCTGGCCGTACATTTGTGCTGCTATCGTCTCTGCATCTGTCCTAGCGATGCGAAGAGCTGTTGAGAACACGTGCTACTCGAGTACACGATACACAACCGGCCCGGACCGCAGCTTTTTTATAAGATGGTCTTGCGACGGGTTTTCCATACGGGTTTTTCCAGCAAGCGGGCGAATTTTGCACGCGTACCGCTGCAAGGATAGCAAGCGACTAGCACATTTGTCGCCAGGCACGTGAACCATGCTGATCGCCCGCCGTGCGGCCACCACCCTGCGTTCACGTGCCCTCACGAGCCGCATTACCAAGGGGCAGGCCGGCCGTCTTCTTTCGCCGCCGGGAGCGCCGGGCGCACGATGCGCTACGGGAGGTAGACGGCCAGCAGCGCTCGCCCGGCACCCACGCACGACGAGCGGGACGAGCAGCAGCGGCTCGCGGCTCGGGAGCGCGGCCGCGCGGCCCCTGAGCAGCAGTGACACTACTATGGCCGACGACGACGCGCACCCGCGCGACGGCCGGCCCTCGATCTTCTCCAAGAAAAACGTGGACTTTGCCGCGGTGCTGGAAGAGTACGAGCACCCGACGCCGGCCCGGATCAGCCAGAAGAACCAACGGCGGCGCTTCAGCGAATTTTCGAACGAGACGCTCGCCGTGATGTCATCATTAGGCGTGCACGGGGCCTCGAAAGAGCGCATGCTGCGGGAAATCATGCGCGTGGACAAGTGCAACTACATGGAAAGCCACGCCGTGCTCACGAAAATGAACGAAAATTTGGAGGGGGGCACGACGCTGCACAAACTGCCCTACCAGGCCATCATCGCGGGCGCCTGGGCCCTCGGCGTGGTCATCATTCCCTTGGGCGTCTTCCAGCAGGACCTGGCCATGTGGTTCGCGACTGAGCACGTTGGCGTGGAACTGCCACCTCCACACGAAATCGACACGGTCTGGAAGGTGGGGACCTGGTCCTGGGCCTGGATGGAGCCTATTATCGGGACCTGGTCTTTTGTTCTGTTGGCGTTGCAGCTGATTCGGTCGAACGGCCTCATGATCGACGCGAAGCCGTTCAACGAGCGGATCCTCACGGCGCGCGCGGACGGTTTATATAAAAAGTTCCGGCAGTACGAGCGCGAGATCGTCCGGGACTACTCGAAGTCGGACCCGTTCGGCCGCGACTCGTACCGGGCGCGGTACGGGTACCCGGCGAACTCGGTGCTGCCCCTGAACCGGTTCTCCCGGTGAGCTCTGCACGTAATATATGGTTTTATATTTGAATTACCTCACCTTCCACCACTACCCCCCTCCCACCACCTTGCGGGCATCGTCGACCGCCGCTTGTGCGCGCGCGCCGAGTCCCGGGTCCGCGTCTGGATGCATGCCGCGTCGAGGGCCTCCCCGAGCTTCGCGACCTCGGCCTCGAGGTGCATGAGCTTGTGCTGGAGCGCGGCATTCTGCGCCTTGATCATGTGCGCGCGGAGCGGGTCCCGCGCCGCGAGCAGGAGCGCGCGCGCGAGGTCGTCGAGCGCATCGTCGTCGACCTGGCCTCCGTCGCGGCCGCGGACGATGAATACGTCGCGCACCGACCCCTGAACGGTGCCGGCCCGGACCGAGGCCTCGACCAGGTGGACGCCCGACGCGCTCAGCGCCGCGGACAGCGAGGCCAGGAGCCCCGGGAGGTCCGGCCCCTCGACGACGAGCGTCGTGGCATCCGGGAGGGCAGCGTTGTCGGCCTCGATCTGGAACGTGCCAGCCTCGGTACCGGCCTCGGCGTATTGTCGCGCCTTGAGGTCTGAGCTCTGCCGCGTGTCGACGATCAGCAGGTTGAGGAGGCCCAGCGAGCAGCCCGCGATGACGCCAACGAGCGCCCCGAGGAGACCGACGCGCCGCGTCGCCGGCATCGCGCGCTGCGCGGCCGTGAGCTGCGCAGGTTTTAAACCAAGCCGCTTCGCGAGCCGGTCGAGCGAAGCGCCGAAGACCACGCCTGCCGAGTCGCTACAAATTTGTCCGCACGCCGCGGCGGCCAGCGTCGAGAGGCCGAAGGTCACGCCGAGAGTGCAGTCAATCAGGTTGCCCGCGTGGATCATGATCGTGTTGTCCATGAGGCCAAAGCCGACCATGGGCACGGCGCAGACCAGGAAGTGGCGCGAGAGCTCCCGCCGGGGGGCCGCTGCCGCCGACGACGCGCGCCGGAGCGCTGCTACCGGCGCATACCTCTGGGTGCGTAGCCGCCTGGCCACCGCGAGGCCACGGCGCATTGAGCAGTCGAATTGAGTCGGTCCCTAACGCTCGAAACCCGTTGAACGAGCTATCGGTGCAGCTCCAAACAGCGTCTTCCACGTCGCGTTTTTCGGTTTAAATGATTGAGGCCCGTCGAACTGGTAGCTACCCGCTGGCCAGGGTGCCGCTAGGACACAGGACCCGGCAGTGCAGCAGCAAAAGCAACTTTGTGAGAGCGTAATACCCGTGCAAAAAACCCGTGGTTTAAATGTGATGTGTGGCTTCCTTGTTTTGCACCTCATCAAGAGCAGCAACACCGAAACACGACACCACACCTTTACATTAGGACGCCACTGCATTGCAATCAGCAGCTCTACGCCGCCGACGCGCCGCAGCCATGGCTGCGCACGTCGACGCCGACATGATGACGGCCGAGCCCGCCGCGGGCGAGCGCCTCGTGATCGTGGGCACCTACTCCGAGGACCTGGGCTTCGTCCAGGGTCAAGGCAAGGGCCTCTACGCCTTCCGGCTGACGGGCCAGGGCACCTTCGCCGCGGCGACGTTCCTCAACCAGCCGCTGCTGGGGACGGACGTCGTCGGCGCGAACCCGACCTACCTCTGCAAGTCCGCGACGCGCGACGACGTGGTCTACGTGGTGGACGAGAGTGCGTTGGCACGGGGTGGTCGCGTGCGGGCGGTCAAGGTCGACACGAATGCGTGCACGGCGGAGCCGCTGGGAGCGAGTTTGGCGACGGGCGACTCGTCGCCGTGCCATTTAACAGCGACGCCGGAGCATGTTTATGTAGCGAACTACTGTGGCGGGACGGACGGCGCGGGGAGCTGCGCGTGTCTGGACATTGGCGCGGACGGCGTGATCGGCTCGTGGAAGACCACGGGCGCCCTCGACGCGACGCTGGCCCAGGACCTGCACGTGTCGGACGCGTCAGCTTTGAGGCGGCTCTCGGCCCTTGAGAAGTTCGCCGTGCCCCGGGACGGCGGCGCCAACGTGGAGCGGCAGGAAAAGGCCCACGCGCACATGGTGCTGCTGTCCAGTGACGGCACGCTACTTGTGCCCGACCTCGGCTCGGACGTCGTCTGGAGATTACGCGCGCCGGACCTGACGCCCATGGCCGTGTGCTGCACGTGCGAGCCGGGCGACGGTCCGCGGCATGTCGCCTGGCACCCGACCTTGGACGTGCTCTATGTGTTGACGGAGCTGAAGTGTAGACTCCTAGCGTTCCGGGTGGACCGCTCAACGGGCCAGCCTTTGGACGCCACCAAGGCGCCGTTCGCCTCGTCGCGAACGCTCCCGCGCGAGTGCTACCCGCCCTTAGGGAACAACGCGCCGCCGACGCGGCCCCAGAGCTCGTGCGCCGCGCTGGTCGTGCACCCCTCGGGCCGCTTCGCCTACGCCTCCAATAGAGCGGTTGGCGTCGACGGCCTCGTGTCGATTATTTCCCTGGGCGTGGACGGGGCGCCCTTCACATCAATGCACATGTCGACGGGCGGCCGGACACCGCGCGACATCGCCTTCGCCGGGTCGGAGCTGCTCCTCGTTGCGAACCAGGACACGAACTCGATCCTCTCCTTCGCCATCGACGCGGCCACGGGCGCGCTGGCGAAGCGGCACCAGGTCTCCTGCCCGACGCCGGTGTGTATGTTAGCCTTGTAGTAGAGGTGGCTGAGTAAATGAATTGGTCAACTTCGGTTTGGCGGCCGGTCGTCTTACTCCTCGATAGCGTTTTTAGACTATGGTATTTACTTTTGATTGATTTTTTTTCGTGTGCCGCGACTTTCTCGGAAGCGGCGGGTGGCGTCACAGGCGAGCTGTGCGCCGCGACGCGAGGCCGCGGGTATAAAAACATGACGGACAAAGCTAGAAGCCCTGGTTGTCCGGGTGGCTGATGAGCCCGAGGAAGTCGTCCTTGATGGTCCCGACGGCCGTGATCTGCGTCGTGTCGCACATGACACCTAATAACCGGAGGCGGATGACGCAGGCCTTCTTGATCTCCACTTCTTTATCGTCCGAGAGCCACGCGTCGGCGTCGGCGTCGAAGCCGTTCTGCAGGTCCTCGGGCATCGCGTGCCGCGACACGAAGACGTGGAGCGGCCCGATGGACGTGAAGACGCCCAGCTCGCTGACGTCCGTCACGATCGCATCTAGAACTTCGTTCTTGAACGGTCTTAAGAGAATAGCCGCGTATCTCACATTAACCGCGACGCAGCCCGTGTCGTACTCGACGACGCCCGTGTCCACGTCCTCGTCTCTTACCGAAGTGACCGCGACGACGTAGCCCTCGCGCCCTAGACACTTGCCCTCAACCTGCTTATTCACCTCGTCTTTGATGCGCGTCTTCATGCGCGGCCCGAAGTACTGGGGCGACAGGAGCATTTCGTAGATGAGGTCCGTCTTGTAGAAGAAGACCATGGTGGGCCACGCGGCGGGCGACGCGCGCGCGCTGTGCTGCGCGGCGCGTGGGAGCCCGCCTGCTCCTGTTTGCACACGCAGGCGACGTCCAGCTAATGCCACTTGCAGCGCGTCGTTGTCGCGACTGATCAGTGCGTCAGGAACGGTGCAATAGTGTGCAGGCTGCTTAGCGCAACTCTACACAGGCGAAACAGCGGCGCCGGCGACATGCAAAACCCGTTTTTGCCGAGTTGATTTTGGCAGGAAGCCTCGGCCTCGGAGGCGGTCGCGACTGGTCGGGGAGCGCGAGAGATAACTATAAGTGGAAATGCATCGCGCAAAAACATCTTCAAAAAGGAGATGCCGAGGGGCCAGTCGACGGCAAAATAAGCTGGTCCTCGCTCTGCTTGGGCCGGTGTTTGCTATCGAAACGCGTACCGTTGCAACCGCATCGCTGCACGCAGTCGACGCGCAGCCACTCCGCACGCAGCCAGGTCTCTGAGTTTGCCCTCTCCCTGCATATTTGTACATACAGCTCCTCCACAACCATGAACATGAAACCGGACCACGCCGAGGTGCGCAAGGAGGTAAGTGAGTACTACGGCGAGACGTTGGCCAAGACGGAAGATTTAAAAACGAACGCGTGCCTGACGTCGAAAGCTCCTTCGAAAGCTATTCGGGAGATCCTGGCGACGGTCCCACCTGAAGTAATAGCCAAGTACTACGGCTGCGGGTCGCCCTTGCCGCAGGGCATCGAGGGCCTCAGCGTGCTCGACCTGGGTTGTGGGAGCGGCCGCGACTGCTACGTCGCGTCCAAATTAGTGGGACCCAAGGGCAAAGTCACGGGCGTGGACATGACGCCGCAGCAATTAGACGTCGCGAAGCGGAACCAGGCGGCCTACGCCGAGACTTTGGGATACGCGAACATGACGTTTGTCCACGGTACGATCGAGAACCTCGAAAGCATCCCGAGCGATAGCATCGACATCATCATTTCGAACTGCGTGGTGAACCTGAGCCCGGACAAGCCCGCGGTGCTGCGGGAAGCGTTTCGCGTGCTCAGGGCGGGCGGCGAGTTCTACTTCTCCGACGTGTACGGCGATAGAAGATTGCCGAAATCTATAGCAGAGCACACGGTCCTCGTGGGCGAGTGCGTCGGCGGCGCCCTGTACGAGCAGGACTTTTTGCGCATCGCGCGCCTGGTTGGTTTTACGGATCCTCGCATTTTAGATAGCGCGCCTATTGATATAAAAGACCCCGCGCTCATCGAACTGGTCGGCGAGGCCAACTTCACCAGTGTGACCTACCGGCTCTTCAAATTACCCGAGCTACTCGAGTCGCTCTGCGAGGACTACGGCCAGGTCGCCGTGTACAAGGGGACGATTCCCGGCCATGCACACGCGTACCAATTGGACGACCACCACCGCCTCGAGACGGGCCGCCCCATGCTCGTGTGCGGCAACTCGGCGGCCATGGTCGGCGACAGCTGGCTCGGCAAGCACTTCACGGTGACGGGCGACCGGTCGACGCACTTCGGGCTCTTCCCGTGCGGGCTGGAGCCCGTCGCCGCGGCGGCGGCGCCGGGCGGCGGCGGGAGCTGCTGTTAGGAAAGGTATATTACAAATTAAAAGAGCGCCTCCACAACAACACCGGGCCCCTCGTCCTCGCTCGAGGACTCGCCGCGGGACGAGCCGAGGAAGGCGCGCGCTTCGGCCACGCAGCGCTCGCAGTGGCACACGAACTTCCAGCCGCGCGCCGCGAGTTGTGTGCGCCGCGCGCGGAACTCGGCGTCGAGCTTAAGGTCCGGAAGGTAGCAGAAAGTGACCTCGTCGCCGGCCGCGATGGGCTGCAGGGCCCGGAGGCGCAGGCCCACCTGGGCCTGGCGCACGCGGTCGCCCTTGACTAACGCGTCCGCGACCGTCCCGTCGGCGCGCAGCAGGCCCTGGACGACTTCTAGAATACAATTCGGCGCGCAGGAATGCGCCGCCGTCGAGGCCCGGTCGAAGATCTCGAGCGCGTCGTCGTCGGCGCGGAAGCCGTTGTACTCCCACGCGAGCGTGAGCCGTGCCACCAGCGCCGCGTCCGGCGCCAGCAGCCGCAAGGCCGCGTCGGGGTCCGCGACGAGGCGCCGCCGCGCCTTCGCGGCCGCCGCCGCGGACGGCTGGACGGCGACCGCGACGTGTCCGGTCAGCTCGAGCGGCGGGACGGAGCGCAGCGCCTCGGTCTGCAGGAGCTCGTTGGAGTACGCGGCCTCGACGCCGTCCGCCGTCGAGATGGTGATGTGCGGCGCGCGCCCGTCTCTTAGGAGCGCGGCGACCGCGGGCGTCTCAATAACCACCGCCACCGCCTGGCCGCGGGCGTCGGACGCCTCGGACTCGATCCGCAGCGTGCAGCGGGTGCCCAGGAGCGGCAGCCACGCCGTCGTGGCGGGCTCGAAGACGAGCGTGAGGTGCCGCTGGCCCGTGACCGTGGGATGCCGCGGCGGCACGGCGGCGGCGAGGGCCGCGACGCTGGCGGGATCGAGCACCACGCCAACGTAGCGCGCGTGCCATGCACTAGTGACTGCCGCGAGCTCCTCGTCCAGGTTCGCCGCCGCGGCCGGCGCCTTGGGGGCCGCCTTGGCCGCGATGGCGTCGATGACACTCTGCAGCGCGCTCTGCAGCGTCCACAGGGCCGCGAGGTGCGACCGCGCGTGCTGGAAGCCGAACGGACTCCGCCGGTGCGCGGCCTCGACGCGCGCGGTGAGTTCCGCATCGTCGTCTAATCGTGAGCGCACGAGCGGCCGCTCGTCGGTCACCGCCGCGCCGGTTGCAAAGACGCGTGTGGCGTAGAGGCAGTTGCCCTTGAGCGGTGTCGCGCGGACCTCGGTCATTCTTGCACCCGCCGCCTCGTGCAGCAGCAGTGCAGCCACTGCACAGCCAAGTCGCATGCAGCGATTGCGTCAATCACCCAGCGAACAGATTGTGAGCTCAGCACTGATGAGTGCAAACAAGCCACCGGTCCGCTCCTCGATGCCTTGTGCCACGGCAGTCCCTTAGTGCTTCGAGGAGAACGTATTTTGCATATGATGAAAGCTGAGTGAGAAACCCGTATATTGTGGCATTTGCCTTTTTTGCTCGCGCATAACTACGAGCCTACAGGTTTCTGGGCCGGCCCCACATCCGATAATAGCGACAAGCCCGGCGGCCCTAGTAACTTTTGCAAACCCGGCAAAATAGCGCAGCGGCCGCCGCAAAACGCCCCACGCCGTAAAGCAGGAGAGGCAGCACACCATGGGCCAGGTCGGCAGCCTGCCCGACGGCAGCGAGCTCAAGGCCCCCGAAGAACGGGTGGGCCACGACGAGGCGGTGCGCGCCAACATTGGACTCGTTTTTGTCAAGCCCCACGCCAAGAAGGACGACGTCGTGGCCTTCGTGAAGGAGGAGCTAAGTAAGAAGGTCAAGGTGCTCGGGGGCTGTGCTGTCGGCGCGGACGCGATCAAGGAGGGAGAAATCATCGACAAGCACTACGCTATGATAGCCGGTGCGGCGGACACTGGCGTCGAGGGCGTCAAACCCTCCACAGAAGCTAAAGAGGAGTTCCAGGAGGCTTTTGGGTGCAACTGGGACGACATGCTTGCTGCGGGCAACGTCAAGTCCGCGACCGAATGTGCTGCCGAGCTAGGGAAAGGTGATAATCCGATGCCCCCCAAGGACCTGATGAATATTTGGTCCACGTGCGGCGCGACCGTACGAATGGCCTCGGGCGTCTACGTCGCCCGCCTGAAGGGCGGCGAAGAGGAGGAGGAGGAGGAGGACAGCGACGAAGAGGGCGGCGGCGGCGGCAACACCTCCCTCTTCTGTGTGAACGGCTTCTACCCCGCGTTGAAGGCGGCCTACGAGAAGGACGGCGCGGAGGTCCATTTATTCGTGGTGGCCTGGGACCCGGCCAAGCTGAGCTGGGCGGCCTTCAAGAATGACGTGATCGGCGCCACTGACCCCGCCCAAGCGAACGCGGGGTCCCTGCGGCAGAAGATCCTAGAGCAGTGGGAGGACCTCGGCTTGCCGGAAGCGCCGAACGGCACGGACAACGGCGTGCACGCGAGCGCGGGACCTTTGGAGGCCCTCAAGGAGCGCTTGCTGTGGTGCGGTTTTGAATTAGAAAAAGACCCGACGGGCGCGCGCCTCGTCGAGCTCGCGGTCTGGGACGAGTCGCGGCGGCCGGCCCTCGACGAGCTGCTGACGAACCCCGACGTCGACGTGGCGGGCTTCAAGGGCAAGGCCTTTGATCTACTGGAGAACAAGGACACGTCGGACCTGTACGTCCTCGCGAACAACGTCGCCTTCAAGGAGGAGCTCGCGGGCGTCTGCTAGGCGGGTGCGGGCCTAAGTTCCGGGCCGGGAGAGGGTGGGGTCCGCCGCGCCCCTACGCCGCGGCGACACGTCAAACTAAAACCCGCGCGCTTGCATGTCGAATTAATTGCGCACTGTCATGCGAGGGAAGCTTGTGCTAAGAGCTAGGGTAATGCGCCGCAGATAACCGCACCGATCGATAAGATTGTCGCAGCGCTGCGCCTACGTAGTTGCAGCACACGCGAGTTGAAAAGGGCAGCCTCGCATGATCTATTATATATGATTTATTACTCACCAAGGAGGGGAAGCTTATGCTAAGAGCTAGGGACTAGAGCCCCCCACGTCGCAAGGGGATCACGGATGCGCTGGCTCGCACCGCTGCTGCTACTCGTCGCGGCCGCGAGCGGCACCAGCGGTGACCAGGGCACCACACGCCAGACCTCGCCACCGCCGCCGCGGACGGGCAACGCGACGGCGCGCGACAGGACGCTCCTCCGGCGCGCCGCGGCTATTGACGCGTGGTTCGTGGCGCACCACCGGCAAGCGCGCAAAAAAGAAAAAGTCCCAACCCCCAAGGCCTGGACCGTCACCCGAAAAGAGGACGTCCGGGGGCCCTGGCGCGAGATCGGCAACGAGAGCCGCATGAAGCGCGTCTTCCGCGCGCGAATTGGGGACATCCCGGTCATTGTGAAGCGCCAGCACGGGGCCCAGTCCGGCGCCTTCAAGGGCGACGACAACGGGGGGAACACGCTCTACCGCGAAATCATTTATCTTGAGGGCTCGCGGGGCGAGCCGGGCATCCCCAAGTTGTACGGCGCCTGGTTCGACGGCCCGCACGTGCTGTATGTGACCCAGGACTGCGGCGCGCCCCTCGGCGACGGGCCGCCGACGCGCGTCACGGCCCGGCGGGGCGAGGTCCACCCGCCGGCCGTCATCGCGACGGCGTTCGCGCGCCGCGCGGCGACGGACCCGCTCGGGCTCGCGAGGGCATTGCTGGCGTGCTTCGGTTCCTGGACGGCCGCGGGCTGGCTCCAGGACGACTTCCGCGCGCAGCAGTTCACGATGGACGGCACGGGTCGCGTGTACCTCGTCGACGGTCCGCAACTCCTCGCGAACTGGCCCCTGGGCCGCCAAGTCCTCCAGACCTGGTCGTCGCGCCACCGTGGCACGAACGCGGATTCGGCCGCGCGCGGACGGGAGTCGGTCCGGGGGCGGGACCTCAATTTGTACCGAGAGCCGTGCGGGCGGGATGCTGACTGCCCGTTCACCCGGGAGAGCCATAGCTGCCACACCGCGGGCATCTGCGAGCGCGGGTCGCGGGGGGCGCCCGAGTCGCGGGGGAAATGCCGCCATGGCTTTTGCCTCCCGCTTTCCGACAAGACGCACGTGTGGGACGTGGCGAACCGGCCCTGGCTGTTGCCCTTCATCGCGGAGAAGGCGACGGGCGCCGAACGCGACTTGTTGCGGAGCCTCATGGGGGCAGCGAGCGCCGAGCGACCGGAGGACCGGCCGTCGTTCCAGGAGCTCGTGCGCCGCATCGACGTCTTCGCGAAGCAGGCGCGGAGCCGTCGTCGGCGACAGTTACTAGTATAATTAATAGAACTTCAAAAGCCGCTACTTACGCGTTTTGTAGTTCTCGGAAAGCTTCTTCTTCGAAAACAGTCCCTTGAGAATGGACCCCGACGCCTTCTGCTGGTCGGGCGCTGGCGCCGCGAGCATGCGCGCATCTAGCGCCGGCGCCTTCTCCGTCAATTGCCGCCCCTTGGCGCGCGCCGCGGACCCGTGGAGCGTGCCGACGGCGACGCCCCGTAGTAAGAGCGGCTCCTCGAAGTCGACGGCCGCCTCGGACCGCAGGATGCGTCGCGCGAGCGCCCGCCCCGAGAGGCGCGCGGCGCCGATTAACACGCCGCCGTCGTCGAACGCCTTCTTGTCCTCGCGCCAGACGCGCCGGAGCACTCGGACCGTCACGTGGTCCGCGTCGTCGTCGGGGTCCGCCAGAGTCCGCAGGGCGTCGAGCTTCGCGTCGTCCTGGGCCGTCCAGCGCGCGCAGGCCGCGGGCTCGGGCGGCGCCTCGTCGAGGGACTCGGCGTCGGCCGCGAGCGCCCGGTCCGCCGTGCGCGGCGGCGGGCTGGATGCGGCTCCCGTCGACGCGTCGACGGAGACCAACAGGGGTCCGACGCCCTTCGCGGCCGCTTGGAGTTCGGGCAAGCTCGAGGCCTCCAACCGCAAAGACACCTTGAGTAGAGGGAAGGCGATCTCCACCGGCCGCGGCCGAGGCGCCCTCGTCGGCGGCGACAGCGAAAATGCGGCCACGACCGCGTCCCGGCCGAAGCCGCGGTCGCCCAGGTCCCTCGAGGCGTGCAGCTCGAGCCGGACGCGGTCCGCGAGGCCCGGCGCCGACCGCCACAGGACGCGCTCGCGCCAGCACGGCGCGCCCCCCGTCCGCAAATGGGCCGTCGGCGCGCACCGCGGCTGCGCGGCCTCCCAGCCGCTTAAGGCCTTGCGCGCGCTCTTGCTCCGCAGGAGCTCGTCGCGCTGCGCGAGCGCGGGCCAGTCCCGCGCCTCGACCAGTTTTTGATCAGAATCGACGCCGAAGCCCAGGTCCCCGATCAAGAAGGCGTGGTCCGCGCCGTAGGCGCAGTCGAGCGGCGGCCGGCCCGCGTCCTTCGACTCCGACGGCCAGAGCACGTCCTTTGCGCTCCTCACGGCCTCATGAACATCGAGCGGCGCCGCGTAGTCGCCGCAGCAGACGGCGCAGAACGCGAGCGTCGCGCCGCTGAGTAACGTAGCTGTCACGACCGCGGCTCGCGGCGCCTCAATTGCTTGGACGCCGTCCTTGACCACGGCTGACGCTCTCACAAAAACGAAGACGTGTGCCCGGTGGCACGTGGCGTGCGTCGCCCGCCAGGCCTCGCCCCGGCCGGGGAGGCGCGCGAGTAACGCCGCGACGCACTTCTCGCCATCCAAAGAATCGCCCTGTAAAGACGCGCACACGACGTCGAAGCCGGCGGCTCGTTCCACGTCGCTCTCGCATTTTTTACCTACCGGTAACGCGGCCGCACAGGCGGCCCCCAAGTCGTCGCCCTTATCTAAACGTATCGTACCGCACCAGACGCGCGCCTGCCTATCCGCGGGCCCCTGGTGCCGCCGCGGCGCTTGAGATGAGACCTGGCGCTTCGACCCACCCACGGTATCCTCGAGGTGCTC
>Ga0114994_10001040_pt1 | contig 19568 bp, 12 predicted proteins | sample ArcticOcean_MG_C_9_FD_87043 | JGI IMG/M metagenome (GOLD analysis project Ga0114994, IMG submission 87043) | Marine microbial communities from western Arctic Ocean - ArcticOcean_MG_CB2_152 | ecosystem: Environmental > Aquatic > Marine > Oceanic | place: Arctic Ocean: Canada Basin | collected...
ACCTCGTGCAGGGGCGCTTCAAGCCGAACGTGGCCGTCGTGACGGTCGATTTTTTGGTGCGGCGGGGCTTCCTCACGCCGGAGATGGGGGGCTATCTGGACCTGGTGGCGGCGCTGCGGTCGGGGGACTGCTCATAAGTTAATGTTATTCACTACGGTGCTTCGGGGATATCCGCGGGCGGGACACGCATGTCGGTTCGCCCCCCGAGTACGCGCCTGAGACTGAAATTCTTACTTTGGCGAGCTATCCGAAATGAGCTGCTAGGTCATCGGCCGTCTGGAGAACTTCGGAACTCCCCGACGGCGTTTCGCAGGCGTCGAGCGCTGCTCGCGATATTTGTATTTCGCGCCCAATCCCAGTTGCGAGTGGATGGTTGCCACCGAACACGCGTCGCGCGATCCGGGCCGTGTCTTCGAGAGTCGCCACGGCCTCGCGGAGATCTCTGAGCGTTGCGCCGTCGGCCTTGTAGAGTGCAATCGCGTCAACTTTCCTCATTCTGAGCGTGAGTTCATTACTCTCTCCAAGAATGCGTCGTGCCATGGGCGCTGTTTTACGTAACAGTACCTTGGCTTCTGCATAGAGCTGTAGATTAACAAGGGACACCGCGTAGTTGTCGGCTGCTCTGAAAGTAGATTCATTTTCCTCGCCGTAATTCCTCAAACATTTGGAGTATACATCCTGCCGTATGCGCAGGGCCGATTTTCCCCGTCCAAGCGATGCATACGTGTTCGCAAGATTGCTTTGCACGGCGAGTATGTTCTTTTCTGGTGCGCCAATGCGCCGCTCCATAGACAATTCGGCCTCTGTCACTGACAACGCGGCCTCGCTATATCCTGCACTAAATAAACCGGTCCCGAGGACCCCAATAGCCAAACCCCGAGCCTCGTCCGCCTCTGGCCACCCCACGTACGTCTTCCAGCACGCCCACCCGAGGGCACAAAACACGATGCCATGGTAGTTTTGCTCACACAGGCTACACGAGTACCACCGCACCCACCTCGCATTTCAATAAACATTGTCCAAATTGTTTGCCTCGGCCTCCGCGACCAAAATCTTCGCCTGCTCCGCCTCGAATGCTTCCGGTCGTGGACGTCGCATGGCTTTTTACTTGACGACTTCCGAGTGAACCAGTTCACGATGGATGTGTCGAGCGCCATCTTTTTAGTAGACGGCCCTAAAGTGTTGGAGAATGCGCCCCTCGGCCTGGCCACCCACCGCGCCTGGCCGCGGTCAAAGCATATGCAGCAAAACTCAAAACACTCATGCGCAAACGACGCAGACTGTCCCTTTACGCATGGAGAGCATTCTTGTAGAGCCGACGCGAGTAACCTAAAGCAGCTGTGCGAGCCCGGGTCGCACGCCGCACCCGAAGCCGTCGGAAGATGCCGCGTCGGTACGTGTCTATTGCTCTCGGAGAAGACGCACGTCTACGACGTCGCGAACCGGCCGTGGCTCCTGCTCTTCAACTGGGACCGGGCCAAGGACCCGACGACGAAGACCTTTCTCTTAAGCCTCATTCGGCTCGCAAATCGAACCCAGCCTGAAGACCGTCCTTCATTCGCGGAGTTGACGCACCGCGTCACTCTCTTTGCAAACCGCGACGCGGAGACTTATGCCGCCCTGGCCCAAGCCGGGGCGGACGAGGAAGACGGCGGCCTCGAGGCGGCGGCGGTAGCGTCGGTGCGAAGCAAACGACAGCATCAACGTGGACGACAACATAAATGCCGGGGTCGCCGCTGCCGTCGTCGAGAGAAGAAGAAGGAAAAATCCGGTCACCACTAGGGCAGCGCATGGTGTCGATGCGGGTTTAGGACTAGTGGGCTAAACCCCTTTGTGATGTAGATAAATGTATGACGCGACGCGACGACCCAGGCCACTACTCTAATTGAATTACAACCGCCGCCGCCGCCGGCTGCGCGCCTTGGCGAAGACGTCGATGCGGCGCACGAGCTCCGCAAAAGACGGCCGATCGTCCGGATCATCGGCACCGGTGAGGCGGATCAACGTCAACAAGAACTCGCGGTCCCGGCCCTTGGCCTTGTCCGCGATGAAGGGCAGCAGCCACGGCCGGTTCGCGACGTCAAACACGTGCGTCTTCTCCGAGAGCAAGACGCACGTGCCCGCCCGACACGTACCTCGCGCTTCCGGGGCGCCGCACGACCCCGCTTCGCAGCCGTCCACGTCGACCCTACACGAGTGCTGGGGTACGGTGGACGGGCAGTTCGCGTCTACACCACAAACAACAGCCGTATTGTTTTGTTGGTGCTTCGTTTTGCCCCACGTGCGCACTACGTGCTCACCTATCGTCGAGCCGGTCAGCAATTTGGGGCCGTCCACCAGGAACACGTCGCCGTCCGCGGAGAGCATGAACTGGTTGGCGCGGAAGTCGTCCAGGAAAAAGCCGACGGACGCCCACGACTGGAAGCAGGCCAGTAACGAGCGCGCGAGCCGGAGGGGGTGCTGCGCCGCGCGCTCGGAGAACGCGGCGGACATGACCGTCGTGCGGCCCCCTTGGCCCTTGCCGATCGGTGCCCCGCAATCCTTCACGACGTACGTGAGGGAGCCGTCGGCCTCGAACCACGCGCCAGCAAGCTCGGGGATACCCGGCCTGCCGTGGAGAGCTACCATGTACATCAGTTCCAGGTACAACAGGTGCCCGCCCCGGTTTGAGCCGTGACTGATGTCGTGTTTGCCTAAACTTTTCAGGACTACGGAGGCATTGCCCGCCCGCGTGCGCGCGCGATAGACGCGCTTCGCCCGGTTGTACAGCAGCTCGCCGCGGATGATGTCCCGCTTCGACCGCACCTGCCACGTCGGAAGCGCGTCGGGCCCGCTCGCGCCGTCGCCGCGCCGCGTCGCGTGCCGCGCCGTGTGCTCGTGGCGCCGGAACCAGCCGTCGAAGGTCGCGACGCGCGCGAGGATGTCGTCCTGGTCTTGGCTCCGCGCGTGCGCGGCGAGCAGCGCCAGGCGTAGGACAAAAGTCATCATTTTTTGGTGAGGCCGTACGCGTGGGAATAGTTGCCCTTACCGATGCCGAGCGCCACTGCTGGTGCATATGTCATGGCTGCGTCAATGATTACGTCTGGGCAGCGTCGTGTCGACCGCATGCGACGATTCAAAAGTTGGCTAACACCCGTCAAACACTGACAAAAATGTGTATAGGACGAACGCGCGCTATTGCGGTCCTGAGCGCGCGAAGTAGCCGCAATCGACTCTCTGGAAAGCGTTGCGCAGCCTGAGCACCGCTTCGGCCAGCGCTGTCGCTACAGACACTCAGTGTCTCACACAGCGGCAAGCGGCTGCACGCCAGCGCGCGACATCGATGGCGGACGCCCCAGCCTGGCGCGTCAAAGCCACGAAGAAGGGCGATTGGCCCATCGCCATCGAGAAAAGGACGCACCACACGGTGACGTGCATCCGCAACGTCACGGGCGCGGAGTTGCTCTGCACCAAGCTGCAGGACGCGCTCGGCACCGGCGGCTACGTGCGCGGCAACGTCGTCGAGCTGCAGGGCAGGCATACGGACCGCTGCGTCGCGTTCCTCGTCGCGCACCTACGCCACGTCTCGGGCCTGCGCGGGGCGCTGCTGCCGCAGGAAGCGGAGGAGGAAGCAATCCCGCTCGAGGCGCCGGCGAGCAGACACGGTGTGGACGGTGCGGCGTCGATGCAGTCCTTCCGGGCGCCGGCGCCGGACCTGGTCGTGGCGCCTACCGAGAAGCGCAAGCCGCGTTGGGACGCGACGCGCAAACTGATCGGCAAGCACGAGCCCGCCCGCGCCACGACAAAGGCGACGGACAATGCCATCCTGAGCGGCGTCTGTCCCCTGGACTTCTCGCTCCTGAGCTTCCGGGACGCGTGCTCGATCTGGTGGCGGTGCACGTGTCCGAAGCCGGACCCGCAGTGGCTCGAGCCGGGGGACGACGCCGCGCCGTTCTACGATCCTAAAGTAGACGATTCTACAACCGTCGCCCGCGACGTCTGCGAGGTCTTCACGCTGTCGACAGTGAGCCGCGGCGAAGCGCCGCTCAAGAGCGAGCGGGTCCGCAAGATGGAGGTGCGCGCGACCGCGCGCCAGGCGGAGCGCGAGCGGCGCGCCTGCCCCAAGCACGACTGCCGGCCGTCGGCGCGCGGCGCGACGCCGCAGGCCTGGGCCAAGGGCGCCAAGCCACTGGATCGGGCCTGGGCGCCGCGCCCGGCCGGCCCGGCGCGGCGCACGGTCACGGCGGCCAAGCGGCACCACGCGTGGTTAGATGATGACGACATCGACGAGGGTCTGGGCCGGTACGAGGACTGGAGCGAGGAGGAGGAGGACGTGTGGGACGACGACGCCGCGGAGTGGCAGGAGGCCGAGGCCGCCGCGAGCGGCGCCGAGGCGACGCGGGACATCGCGGACTGGAACGCGGCGGTCCGCGCCGCCGGCGAGGAGCGCGACCGGGCGCTCGTCGCGCCGGTCCTCGATGACGTGGACGCATCGTCGCTCAGCGACGCCGCGGTGTTGGCGCGCGCGGACGCGAAAGGCTGGAGTGAGACCTACGTCGGGCTGCTGATGGACGCGTTGGGCGCCCGGTTCGAGACTGTGGAGCCCACGCTCTGGCGCAAGGTCCTTTCCCTGGTAGCTTCGGGCGCCGACGCGCACGACGCGGTTCTGGCCGCGCTCGCGGACGTGCTTCGCCCGGCCTGGGCCTGCGCCGCGTGCACGCTGCAGAACGAGGGCGCGGCCGACTTCTGCGGCGCCTGCGCGACGCCGCGGGGTGGGGTGGACGTACCGGTGCCCCCGACGGACGACGACGATCTAGCGCGCGCGTTGGCACTGTCGGCGGAGACTCCGTCCCCACCGCCCGCGCGCCCGCCGGCTCCGTCGTACGAGGACTTCGTCGAGGAGCCGGCCCTCCCGTGCGGGTGGATCTGTGCCGTCTGCACGTTGCAGAACCGCGCCGAGTATCTCGCGTGCGACGTGTGTGGTGCGGAGCGGGACGCAACCTAGTTGGTTATTGTTGTTGGTGGTAACTGTGAATTGATATGTTTCAAGTTACTCAGACTAGTCTAGGTTCCAACCCGGCAGGACGGTGCCGAAAAGCTCAAGGCTATTGATATGCACGCACCTCTCTTCTATGTCGCTGTCGACCAGCAGGATTCGGAAGCGTACGGAGGGGAAGGGGGGGCCAACATAACTGACGGGGAACGTCCGAGCGTCCCTTGCCGAATATGCTTGATCAGCCCACGGACTCCGGTCACACGAGTAGAGCCGGCACCACGCTCCTTGTTCGCTGTCGTATGCCTCGAAGGTCCAATCCTGGAAGCGCTCGCAGCAACAGCTCCCAAAAGCGAGCCTGAAGTCAGAAACGTGCATTGGGAACGGTAGCTCATATTGAACCCAAGAGCCCGTAAGAAGACTGCACTCTCTACCGCCTTCCATGTGTTGCCTGATTTCCGGATCGACGAGTGCTGACGCAATAAAAGATTCGTAAGAGGTTGAGGGTGGGCCCCACCGGCCCTCGTCGGCCATTTCCCCAAGCCGATGGACTGTGATTTGGAGGCTCGGCGGCGGTGTCACTGATACAACCGATTCGTAGTTCTGAACGACTCTGGTCGGCCATTGCTGCGTCCCGAACGCGGTAGCCAGCGCGCGCACAACGCCATGGCCCGGCGGACGTAACAGGTAGCTTACAGACGCGCGTGCAGTTTTGAGTTCTTTGGATGTAGTCATTTCCCGCAACCGTCGAGGGGTTTCACCCGGTTCGCGCGCGCATTCGCTGACCGACAGGAAGGTGAGCGCGCAGCGCAGTGCATCGTCATCCAATGCTACAAGTACTTGCGTCGCACGACGCTGTGCGCGCGTGCGCGGCATCTCTGCTTGCTCCTTATTCCTTGATCCTTGCACGATTAGTGCGAGCTCATACAGCGTTTTTAAGCGCGGGTCAAACCGATGAAAAACCCGTTTTCACTGCACCCGCGCGATAGCCGAAGCGCGCCGAAGCCTAGCCGAATATCCAGCAATCGCAGCACGCGCGCTTGCAGCCTAGCGCCATCGAGCAGAATGCGCAGCACGATAGCAGCCCACGGCATTCCAGCAGCCTTTACCGGCCGAAAATCGCAGCACGCGTCCATCCAGCAGCCGGTCGAAAATACATCATGGGGAGCGGGGCAGCGGGGCAGCCCATGAATGCTAATACGTCCTGGCTCTTCTCCAGCACGACACCGCGGGTGGACAACCATTCGTCCAAGCACGACATCGACCTCTACGTCGAGCCCTCGCCGCGGGACTCGCCGAATGCATTGCCGAAATTCTTCACGACGCTGGAGCCCGTATCCCTCGAGCCCGCGCGCACCGCCCGCGTCGAGGAGACCGCGACGCCGTCGACGGATGATGCCGAGACAAGTTATGCCACGCCTGCGCGGGAGGTGTCGTCGCCGCTGCCGGCTGACGGCACGCCTGCGCGCGACGAGCCGGAGCCGGCGCGCACGGTCGAGTTCTCCCAGACCTCAGGCGTCGCCGACGTCGAGTTTTTCTTCGAGGACGACACCGCGTTGCTTGCCCACGAGCCGATGACGTACGACGAAGTCATGAGCCGGCGGCGACCGAGCGCGCCGGCGCCGGCAAACCTCGTGCCCGGATGGCTGAGTGACTACTGGTCTTAACACTAATAACCCGACGCGTCTTAGCGCCCGACCCGCACCTTAGCTCTGAGAGCAAGAGGTACTAATATAGGATTAGAGCTCCTTGCTGAGAGCGCGCGCTGCATCGGCACCGACGGAGAGCGTCGCACCGCGACCGCGGCAGACCGAGAAGACATTTCGTTAACAGTCGCTGAAGACCACCGAGGCAGCCCCTAGCAGCAGTGGGCGGCAGACGAGACACCGGGCAGCAAGCAAGCCACCTGTTAGCAGACACACTCCCTACGGTGTACGACGCAGACACCTAGACCAGTGACCTGCACCAGCGGGCAGCAAAAACACCCCCCAGGAGCCAGAACGATGGACATGCTCGCAAGCTACGAGGGCCCCACGGAGGCCGGCCGCATGGAGGGCGACGGCGTGTATACATACGAGGACGGCACGCGCTACGAGGGCCGGTTCAAGAACGGCGCGTTCCACGGCGAGGGGAAATTAATCTTCGCGAATGGCGAATTCCGAGGCCTCTGGAACCACGGCCGGCAGGTCGAGGGCCGGTACGTGTTTAAGGACGGGCTCGAGTACGAGGCGGAGGACTGGGACTACGTCACGTCCAAGGACCGTCGGTTCCACTCAGAGAAAAGCGGACAAGCCACGACCGAAGAGTAGGCGTTCGGTCCCGCCCCCACGCCGTCGACGCGACGCACCACTAAATTACACCTCTCCATGCCCGTTTCTGCGAGTGTCATGCGTACTTCTAGTAGGTTCTGCGCAAGAGCCCGGAGGCTGACCCGGAGGCGGCGTGCTACTCGCAAGCTAAGTACCAATCGGATTACCCTGGGGAGGTTATGCTGAAGAGCAGGAGGCGCACACACACTGATCCGTGGGCGCCGCGTCCTCGTCCCCGAGTTGCGCCCACTGGTAGCACTGGGCGCAGTGCGCGAAGCGGTTGTCCGTCTTCTGGGGCCGCCGGCCCAGGCACGCCGACCAGTCCACGCAGCCGCCCTGGCAGAAGGGAAGCACGGTGACCCGGATGGCCTCGCCGCTTATTTTCGAGATGTTTTCGTACGGTAATTGCGCGTGCGGCCGCGTCCCAAAGTCCGCAAACACACAGGTGGCGCGGCCCAGGTCCGTCGGCACCACGAGGGGCCGGGGCGGCTCCGGTTGGGGTAACGGTCGCCTGCTATTTGCCTGGGCCTCGGCGTGCACTTGACTGGCCTTCCGGGCATCCTCCTCGAGCAGACATAATCGACCACCACTGGCGTTGGCGTCGCCCACATTGAGTACTAAAATGGGCGCCACGCCCCGCACGTCGCAGTGCTGGGGCGCGACCGTACCAATATCTTCCACATTTGTCTGGCGCGACACGACGGCCACGTGCACCAGGCATGTGGACCAGCCCGAAGACTTCATGCGGAAGGCCTTGTCCAATTGACCGTCCGTGCGCGAGTCCGGCCGGAAGCGGTCCGCGTCCGGCTTGGGCACGACCGTCGAGGCGGCGACGTGTAAATCCCACATGGCTTCTAATAAAGGTGCCAGGAAGGAGTTCTCCAGTTCCGCGACGTCGTCCGAAGTATTGTTCAGTAAACGTCTTGGCTGACAAAGCGCGCCGGCGGGGCACGTGCCCGCAGCGGGCCCGGCCCAGCCCAGAGCCACGCGCCCCTCCACACCGTGGGCCTCCACGACGTGGCGCGCGCACTCCGCGAAGCGGCTGGCGAAGGATTTGGTGCCGCCGCGCGATTGGCGCTTGGTGGCGCGCGACGGCGCGCGCTCCTTTAATAAGTCATTCAGAGCTCTAGAGGCATTGGCCACGGGCTTCTCGGACCGCGCGTCCTCAGAAATGTCCACGACCAACGCCCGCCCGACGCGCCACGCGTCCGAGACGCCGTCGTCGTCGTAGGTCGGCGGCGTCTCCGCTTCGATGCTCTGCACCAGCACGCCGCTTATCGACGCGCCGCCCTCGACACTAGAAGTGGGGTCGTTCTTGCGCCGCTTCAGAGGCGGCTTCTCCTGGACCGGGGCGCGCTTCGGAGAAGCCGGTTTTGGGGGCGGCGCGGGCGGCGGCGCGTGCACCAGGATGGGCAGGCCGGGCTGGCCGTTCTGCCCCGGCGCCAGGTGCCAGAACTGGCCCTGCTGCAGGTGGGGGGGCACGAGCATGCCTTGCGGGGGCCACGGGATGACGCCGTTGCCCGGTGATAACGGCCAGGGCTGGAAGCCGGGCGGTAGCGGAGGAGGTGGAACCGGCGCCTCCGCCACAATGCCGTTCCTGCCTGGTGCTTGTGCTAACATATAAGGCGCCCTTTCGGCCTCGGCCTTGCGCCGCCAGCCGTCCGCTCGATGGCACCTTTCCGAACAATAGGCCGCACCCACTAGACCGGCCCGCCGTTGGATCCGCAAACCGCAGGTCCCGCAGGGCACGATCTGCGCCGTGTTCGGGTCGTACAGCATCATGACCGGCGGCTGGCCGGGCTGCCCCGGCAGCATGGGCGTGCCGGGCGGGTACAGCAGGTTCGGGGCCGGGGGCTGCGCCATCGCTGCTTCTTGCGGCGTGCGTCGGGGTCGGACCGGGCGCGTCGGTCGCGCCGCCTTTTGCAATGGCAGCTCCGAAGACGGTGGGTGTGCAGCGCTTCCCCCGTCCCGTTCGTTGGGGGCGACAACGTAAGGCGTAGAGCGCTCGCGGAGCCGCTCTTGCGGCGCACTCCTCGAAGGGCACCACGAGCGGACCGGTGTGCTTGTTTTTGTGGAGTCCCCCGGAAACGTGCCTTCCGTACTTGTGTGTGGGTCTAGGCGTGGTCGGCGTGCACAGGGGCCGACGCTCGGAGTCCTGCGGGCGCGCAGGCGCGCGGCACGTGCGGGCGATTTGGTGCGGGTTATGCGTCACCTATTCGTCAGTCATACGGCTACGTTGATGCCCCATCTGGCTTTGTAACACTGACAGAGTTACTTTGTATCCCAAGGATAGCAGCCATAGCAAAAGAAACCGCAGGCGTTACCCTCACGGACGCTACGACTTGATCGAATCTGCTGCCTCAAACACGCTTTCTAAGCGCTGCGGTTGAAACGAAACATGCCGCGCGCGCTTCTACTGATCGCGTGCCTCGCCAGGAGCAGTGCCTTCGTTTCGCCGACGCGCCAGCTTGCCGTGGTGCACGCCGCCGCCGCCGCCGAGGGCGAACAGGCCGCGGAGGTGGAGCCGAGCCTCCCCAAGACGCCGCCGCCCACGCCGAAGCTCGTGCTCCCGGGCGACAAGGGCTCCGAGCTCAATTACGGCTTTACCGTCGTCGCTGCCGCGGTCACGTCACTAGCCCTGCTGACCGCGGCACTACCGGCGGACTGGCAGCAACCGCCCTCAAATAGTAGGGACAGCCGCGCTGCCAAGGTGGAGACCATGTTGAGGGAGGGCAAGAAGCTCGAGAAGGTCAAGGGCCGCGTGGTCGCGGTCGCGGAGCTCTCCGCTACGGAGAAGGCCGAGGCCGTGGCGCTGGGCGCCGCGCCGTTTGTCATTGCGCCAGTACTACTCTTGGCGCCGTACGCCAAAAGGATTTATGATGTTGCGCGCACCGAGGAGATATTGAAGGATTCGCGCGACGGGGGGCGCAAGTACGCGGCCCCGGCCTCGCGCAGCATCGGGCAGGGGATGCGGAAGATGCTCGGCCGTGACCTCTAATGCCCGCGCCTGTGTTGTTGGGTGCGACGCTCCCACAACAAGAACAAATTGTGTCCCTACTCCCTACTGACTCCCTACTAACGTCCATATTGATCATGAATTGAATGGTTAGTAGTACGCCGCGTGGAAGGTGCGCGACTAAACCTCCTCGGCGCCCATGTCCCCGGCGCCGTCGGCGTAGCTGTCGTCCGAGGAGTCCGAGGCGTCCATGCGCCCCTGCACGCGCGGCTTCTCGGGGGACTCGGGCGGCGGCGGCGGCCGCGGGTCCGACGGGCGGCGCGCCACCGCGTCGGCAGAGAAGTGCGCCTTCTTCTCGGTGCGGGGCGTCTTCTGCATGTGCTCCCGCAGCTTGTCGAGGTGCCGCGACGAGGACCGCTGGGCCTCCTGGGGCGTCAGGGAGGACGAGCGCGACGACGACCGCCGTTGTTCCGCCGGGTCCTCGATATCAACGGCGTGGGCCTTGGCGATCTCCCGCAGCAGGGCCATGTCGTCCGGCGCGGCGTCTGGGGACGGCGCACGACTTGTGTCGGGCGCCGGGTCGGCGAGCCAGCCGTTGCGCACGGCCTTCAGGACCAAGTACTCCACGTCGAGCTCCAGGGCCGCCTCCAACGCGTAGTCCGGCGGTAGTTTTTTAGACCGCCGTAAATGCGTGGCGTAGCGCTGGCGGCAGGCCGAGACCTTGTGGAAGCGGGCCACTTCCTGCCGGTCGATCGTGTCGTTACCGTCCCCGACCACGTCGTCGAAGGCGTGCCGCAGGACTTCCAACGCGTCGCAGTCGAGGCGGCCCTGGCGCACGAACTCGAGGACCACGAACTCCCCGAACGTGACACGTTCGGCATCACCTAGTAACGCCCGCACGCGGTCCACCGACGACTTCTTAAGAAATGCATTGGCGAGCTTGGCTCTTTCATACGCCTCCCGGTGCACCAGCGCGTCCACTACACACAATATCGCAAAACCGAAGAAGCAGGCCCCGACCGCCTGGTAGAAGGCCACGAACACTGCTGTTCGGGAATCCGCCCGGTCGTCCGCGCCCGTCATCGGGGCCGCCTCCAGTCCTGCTGTTGTGAGCGCTCCAAGGGCGAAGCGCAGCGCGCGACAGAAGCCCCAGCCCGGGACCAGGCACGCCCAGCCTAGACCCAAAGCGAGCCACAGGACCAATAAGACCGCCGCGGCGGAGCCGCTCCCCGGCTGGAAGCCCTGGGCGCCCTTGCCGTCGATGTCCGAACTATCGTCTAAACCCTGCCGTCGCGAGACCACGCCCACGATGTCCAACGCTCGTCGCCTCGCTTTGCGGTCCAGCTTATCGAGGTCCGTGAACTTGCCCCTTACGTACTGTTGCAACGCTTTAACCAGAAAGCACGCTCCACTCACGACCATCGCAGCACTTATGAGCATCGACGCGTCCTTTGATTCGGGCGCCGCGCCCGAGCCGACGAGGAACCCGACGTCCACAGCGAAATAGATGCTCTGCGCGAAGTTCCAGTCGTTGACGAAGGCGTAGAGAATAGTGCCCACGATCAGCCACACTAAAGCAGCTAACAGTAAGACGACCCAGCCCCGCCACCGCTGCACCTTTGGCCGGCGCTTGCCGCCGGCCTCCACGCCGTCCTGGGTCAGCTCGTACTTCGCTAGAAGCTCATAAGGATCAAAAGCGTCGCGCCGGTGGTGGCGCCAGCTACCTGGACTCAGGTCGCTGCGGAGGCTGCGCTTCTTCAGCGCGGCGCCGGGCGTGTTGCCCGGGGACTCACTCGTGCTGCTGTTGGCCGGCGAGCGGCCGAAGCGGAACATGGTGTGATGGGGCAGCCTTTGCCAAGCGCTGCGCCCAGCGCCCCAGCAATTGCAACAGTGGAGTTGCGGCGGGGCTCAGCGCGAAAAGATAACAGTGGCAGCGGCCCGGGGATTCCTCTGGGGCTGTTTCGAAGCGTGGTGGGTGACGGGAAAAACCCGTGCATAAAACCCGTCACTCATGAGTTTTTTAGGCTCTGACCAGTGTCAGACCCACTGTGCAAAGTTGCAGGGCTGCAAGAGCTCATATACTCCTGCCATCGAGCCATAATTGCAGCAGGCGAACGTGTGACTGCAGCCTTGAAAGTAAACAGCAAAAAGAGGAGAGCAGAGCAATACAAGCTTTTATTCATTAATCAGGAGCAGCACGATGATGTGCAAGGTCGTGCTCGTTTTATGGGTCGTGCAGACCGTGCAGTGTTTGACTACTAAGAGCCGGCGTAGCGCGCTGGCCTGGCCCGCCGCGCTGGTGGGCGCGCTGCCGGGGAGCGCGCTCGCGTTCGAGAACGCCATCCCGGAAAGCGTAAAGTACGCGGACCGCACGAAGCGCAAGGGGCCGGAACCCAAGGACCTCGGCGTGCGGCCGCGCGCGATCTTGGACGCGGAGGACGACCCGCTGAGCGTGATCGGACTCAAGGAATGCGACGGGAAGCCGCACTGCTTCTCGACGACCGGGGACGTGACGCTGGAGGCGCGCCTCGTCAAGGGCGTCGACGGCCTGATCAAACCGTGGCAACCGCCCGCGGCCGACAAGTCGCCGATCAAGACGGTCGCGGCGGTCATCCGGGCCTACGAGCCAGGCCAGGGCGGTGTCGACGGCGGTGGCTTTAAGATAGTGAAGGAGCTAGACGACTATTTGTACGCCCAGTTCGAGTCCCTCAAGGCCGGGTGGCTGGACGACGTCGAATTCGCTGCATCGAAAAGCGGGGTCCTCGTCCGCTCGTCGGCCCGCTACGGCGTCCTCGACCTCGGCGTTCAAGCCATCCGATTGAACGCCATAGCCGGGGCATTGCGTTCCAAAGGCTGGACCATCGACGCCATCGACCAAAAGGCATTCCCCGACTACTTCGTCGGGAACGACGAGGCCCGGGGCTCCGTGGCCGGGGACCAGGTCAAAGCGAGCAACGTGTTCAACCGATAACGCCCTAAGTATAAGCGCATACTTCGTTACGCGCGACGGGGGGGTCAAGCAATCACGCGAGGCCCGCGACGACGGCCGTCACGTACCGGTCGAACACGCGCGGCGCCTGCTGCCGTTCTCTTAACAAAGCGCCGGCCTGGCGCGCCAGTAAATCCGCGTGCTCCTGCCGTAGCGTCGCGGCGATGGCCGCCTCGTGGCAGCCCGCCCACACGCCATTCAGAATAACGCCCGCCCGCGCGATCGGGCTGTTGGGCTGGTTGTACAAAGCACAAGCGTGGAAGACGGCTCTGACATCACAAACGGCCCGGGCAGCCCCGCCAAGGCCGGCGTAGGCCCCGCCGTTCAACCGCTTCTCGATCGTCCCGAGGTCCATGGGCCGCGCCACCACCTCTTCATAACCCGCCAGCAGGTGGCCCGGCACCGGCTCACAAAAGTACTTGCGGAAGGCGTGGTCCCGCACGGCATCTAAAAACAAAAACACGCGCGCCTCGGCGCAGGCCGCGTCGTCTCTGGTGCGCTTTAAAGCTTGCGCGACGGCCCGCGCGGCCACGTACCGGTCGTTGCTCAGGTCCGGCCCGAAGTACCGCCCCCAGTCGAAGTCGCACTCGCCGCAGCGCCAGCACGAGTCCTCTTCGCCGTCAATCACTAGATTAGCGGCAGCACCTTTGGTGCAACACCCCGCGTGCCACACGCGCGGGCAGTAGTCGCAGCACAGCAAGTCGCCGCCCTGGCCGCAGCCCTCGCACGTGTCGAAGGACGCCGCGTCCTCGGCGCAGGGCTTGACGGCGCCGGACGCGATGGCCGCGTCCGCGGTCGCTCTCGCGGCGGCCAGGGCCACCGCCTGCTTGCCGGTGGGGTCCTCCGGTTCGTCCAGGGACGCCTCCGAGTCCGAGGCCGCCAGACACCCCAGGGCCTCATCATCACTATCGCTCTCGTACTTGGGATGCCGGAAGTGGTCGGCGGCCGCGCGCATCTGGTCCGGGACATTATTGCCGCTCGTCTTGGGCCCCGGCTGGTTGTGGCTCGAGATATTCTTGAGGGCCTGGGGCACCCTCAGGGCGCTCTCGGGGATGGGCGCGCCCGGTAGGGCCGAAGGCACGACCGGCGGCCCCGGCGGCGCGTTCTGCAAGAGCGTCACCGGCGGGGGCGGTGGCGGCCCCGGCGCCGGCGGCGGCACAGCGGGTGGCGCGGCGGGCACGACCACGGACGGTGGCGGCGCCAGGCGCTGCGCGTAGGCGCGGTGGGCTCTTAATTGCCGCTCAATATCGGCAGCCACGGCCCGCGTCTGCTCGTTGTCCAGCTCGAAGCGCAGCTGCACATCTAGGGCAAAGGCTTCGGGCGACGCGCACCGCGCGTCCGACGCCTTCCACGTCACCGTCGCCTCGGCGACGCGGCCCCCGCGCAGCGGCACCTTCACCAACACTCTGGGCTCGCCGCTCGGCGCCGGCCCCACGCCCGGCCGCGCGACGACGGGCCCCGCCAACGCGTCCGCCCGCCGCCCCACCAGCCGCTGGATCGGTTTCTTGGGCGGCCGGCCGACCTGGGCGACGCCCCGAGACCCGCCGGGCGCCGTCTTCCGCGGGCGCCCGCCCTTGTTCCCGCTCCCGCGCGGCCCTATTTCCGTTTTCACACTCCCCACTAACCCGAAGCCCACCCGTCCGGCCGTGTCCGGCAGCATGGCCTGCAGATTCTGAATGTGCCTCTCCGAATCCGACGACGCTCTACTCCCGGCGTAGTAGCCGCAGTGGGCCTTCAACGCGTGGCAGGCCTTGGACGGGTCCCTTTCAGCCACGTTCCGAATGGTATCGCTCAGGATCTGGCGCGCCTCGCAGACCTCGCATCTCACGGAAAGCATGCCCTGTTCCCTAAACACGACGAACTGGCGCCGCCGCACGCCGCCCCGGTCGTCGAAGACGTTCCGGATGCCCGGGCCGGTGAGGCCACCACTGGAAGCGACGATGACGTCCCGGTCGACGTGCGCCTGCAGCGAAGCGACCTTGTCCAACGGTTCCTTGACCAACCCCTTTTCGCCCTCCGTCAGGGGCTCCAGGCCGGGCCCGCTGGATAACGCTAACAACTGGCCCGGCCGTTGTTTCGACTCGTACCCCGAACAGTACCGCACCAGTAACCAGGACCCGGCCAACCTTTCGGTGACCAGCCCGCGTTCGGCCTCGCCCTTCAGGCACACTTCTTGACCGACCCTAATAGGTGGTTCCGTCGTCGTCCCGCGGTGCGCTCTTCTAACTTCGCTCCCCTCCTTCTTCGCCCTCTTCGGTTTACGTTCTTTCACCGTGAACGACCCGTCGGAGTCGTTGTCTTCCGCACCGCCGTCCATGACCGCGCGCGTGGCCTGCCGCACTCTTTTCGACGCCTCCCGGGACTCCCGAACCGCATACGCGTCGTCCTCCTGGGCCGGCTCCTGGTACTCCGTCAGGGCGGGCGGCACGAACGGGGGCGGGATGACCACGCGCACCTTCTCCTCGCCCGTGCTCAGCGTGTTGTCACTCTCCTGGATGCCGAGGTCGTCCTCCTCGTCGGCCATCGCGGTTTGCTGCCGAGTGCGGCGGGCGCTTGTCTGCGCGCTGCGCTGTCGCTGCGTGTCTCAGTGGTGCGGGCGCGCTTGTATGAGCGCCTCGCTGTCGCCGCAGGGTCAGGAACGAGCCTGGCCGAAGATGCTTTGTTTTGCTGCGCACAGGTTTCTAAACGCGCGGCGCCGGGTTTGACTGTGTTGCCTGCCTATAGAAGTGGTCGAACAGACGCAAATAAAAGACCCCTATGCTTGTGGTGGTCCGCGGCGAGTTTTGTAGTTGGCGGCTCTCTTATAAAACCCGTCATCGAGAGCCCGACCCGGCCTGCAGTCGAGCGAGCCTTCTGACGACCCTCCAACATCTCAGGACGGGATATGCCGCCATCTCGGCTGGCCGGGTTAAATCCCCACGCAGGAGATTCACAACCGGACGCCGCCACCGCGACGCCTCCACAAGGACAACTACTTAAGCTCCCCGCACACCGGGTGCACCGTCGGCCGCACCTCGCGCAGCATTTTTAACACGCAGGGCGACGCGTACCGCCCCTGGAGCGCCTCCTCGAGCTCGGCGAAGTTGTAGACGACGTCCCGCAGGTCGTCCGAGGTGGTCTTCTTCGCCGGCGCGCGGGCGAGCACGTGTTTATCCACGCGCGGAATGACGAGGGCGCGCCGAATGGAATCCATGACCTCGGCCGTCTCCGTTTGTAGTTGCTCGTAGTAGACCACGAGCCACTCAGCGTGCACCTTATGGCGAATGTCCAGCAAGTCGTTGTTCCGCAGGATCGCGTCGTTGACACTCCGCACGAAAGTTGATACCGTCCAGTTGCCTTCATGAGGCTTCCTATTCCGCAACAACTGCCGACTATGGCCGGCCGTCCGCAGGGCCGTCTTGTCGCCGTTCACGGCCCGCGAGAGCTTGACCACGTTGGTTTTTAAAAACAGGATCGGCTTCGCGTGGGTTTTTGCAATACACCCCTGGAGGATGCCGGCGATGCCCGGCCGCACTTTATTATGTTTCGGCCCCGTGAGCGGGCTGAAGGAGAAGCCGATGGCGTTCAGCTGGCACTTGGCGTCCTTCCAGCACTTCTCCACGTTCGAATCACCGGTCGTCTTCCGCCAGTCCCGCGTCGTCGGCGCCCGGAGGCCCTGCTCGAAGATGCCTCGTAGCGTCTTCTGGTCGAAGTTCGCCGAGGCCGAGACGAGCTCGTCCACGAAGTAGGTGAGGGGCAGGTTGAGTATCAGCGACGAGAGCCACGTGGAGCCGCTATGGCCGCGCTTCAGCACGAAAAAGGCCCGCTTCGGCGGCCGCGTGGCGCACGCAAGGAGCGGCAGGAGCAGCCAGCGCATTGTGGGCAGCCAGTCCGTCGACGCACGCGGGCTTTTCACGATTAGCTCGGCGTCTACGAACGTTCGTCCCGCTGGTCCCCGTCGGCGCCGTGCCTCGATGTGCAGCGGAGGTAATTTGCCCCGCGAGCCGCTGCAAAAGCTGGCGCGTTCGTCGCGTATCAATGCGAGAGGCCGTCGTCTGTGTCTTGTGGAAATGGTGCATGCGACGTCGGCTAAGGCTGCCCTTTCAGCTGCCTCCACGACTGTAGTAAAACCCGCGTCGAATAGAACCCGCACGCCAAATGTTGAAATCCAGGGCGCGGGTTAAGAATTGCTAGGCTAGGGCAGACACAACATAGATTACGACGCCCCCTCCGGATTCGACTCGAGCTCGTCCCGCTTCGCCTGCGCCAGACGCAATACTGCATCGGGGATCCCCGCCGCTTTGGCCGCGTGGAGGCCGAAGGACTCGTCCGCGAGGCCGTCTACCAACTTGTAGAGCATAACGAGCTCCGAATCGACGTCGAGGCGCGCGCCGCCCACGACGGCGTAGGCCATGCGGTACGTCGCGACCTGCCCGGGGCGCGCGGCCTTGGCCGACTTGGCGAGGCCGTGGTAGTGGGTCACGAAGATGTTGGAACAGCCACGGGTAATAAGATCGTCTAAGGTGGCTCCTGCCACGGCCACCCCGTCGTGCGTCGCAGTGCCGCGCCCGAGCTCGTCCAGCACAACCAGCGACCGCGCCGTCGCGTGCTCGAGCGCCACGGCCGCGCGCTCGAGCTCGTGCAGGAACGTCGAGCGCCCCGCGGCCAGCGCGTCCGCCGCGCCCATGCGCGTGAAGACCGCGTCCCGTAGCGGCAGGGCCGCCTTCTTCGCGAAGACGGGCGCGCCGGCTTGCGCGTAGATGGACGCGAGCGCCACGGCGCGCGCGACCGAGGACTTGCCGCCGGCGTTGGGGCCCGTCAGCACGAGACACGCCCCGGCGTCCAACGTCAAATCGTTGGTCACCATGTCCTTCGCCGGGAGCGTCGGGTGCGCGAAGGCCTCTAAAATTAATTCCGGCCCGAGCGTCGGCCAGCACCAGCCCGGCTCACCGCCCAATCGCCCCAGCGCTCTCAACGCATCTATCAACGCGACGGCATCAAAAATATCTCGCAACGGCGCGGTCAGCGCCTCATCCAAAGCGGCCACAAAATTCCGCCAGGACACGTCCGCCGCGAGGTCCGCTTCGGCGACCGCGACGGCCCGATCGGCCACGAGCGCCGCGACGCCCGGCGCGACGAAGCGCCGGACCTTCTGGGTCTCCGAGGCGACGTGCCACGCGTCGTCAATGACGCCCCGCCGCACGAACCCGTCGGCCTCCCCCCGCGGCGCCTCGACCAGGAAATCCTGGCGGCCGCCCGCGCCGCCGTTGAGGTGCGTCCACTGCAGGGCAGGCTTCCGCAACGTCGCGCGGAGCTCCTTGAGTTTTGCATCTAAAGCGGCGTCCGCCTCTTGGCATTGGCGCCGCGCCACGGCGAGGGCGTCGTCGTCGTCGTCCGCCGAGAGGAGCGCCCGGGCGGGCCCCGCGTCGTCCGCGCAGGCGGCCTCGTCGAGGCGGCGGAGCGCGGCGGCCGTCGCCGCCATGACGGCGGCCCGGACGCCTGACGCCTTCATAAGCGCCGTCGAGAACGCCGCCGGCAATTCCGAGGCGTCCGCGGGCACGGCTTCCGCCACGGCATGCGCGCCTTGCAACAACTCGCGGACCTTGGTCGGCCGCGCGCGCCGCGCGGCCAGCGCCGCTCTACCACCGTCCGCTCTTTTCGCAATCTTATCGCCGCCCCGCTTGAGGAGCAGGTCGATGAGCGGCTCGAGCGCTTTCATTTTTTCGTCGTGGAGCAGCTGCGCGGCGGTCTGCCGGGCTTCGACGGCACCCTTAGTAGTCAGCGGCTCGCGGAACCAGTCCCGCAGCACATTGCGGCCGGCCTTGGTCGCGGCGTACCGCGCTGCGACGGCAAAGGCCGCGCCCTTCGTGCTCCCGTCGGAGGCCACAAGCACTTCCAAGTCCCGCAGCGTGGACGCGTCGAGGTGCATGGGCGCGGCCTTGGCGTCGGCGCGCTCGAGGCACCGCTCGAGCGCGTGACCCACGCCCGCGGCCTCGCAGTAGGCCATCAGCAGTTCCTCGGCGTCGCCGTCTGTCGCAAAGGCCTCGACGCGCGCGTTTGTAGAATGCATCAGCTTTTCGGAGGCCGCGCCGACCACTAAAGCTTCAGAAGGCGGGTGCGCCGTGATAAAGGCGTCTGCTGCATCTCTATCACATACCTGTGCGGCGCGCCGCTGGCTCCGCAGCTCGACCGCCACCAAATCGAGCGTCCCGTCGGTGTCTACACAAGCCACGAGCCACGCCGCGTCCTCATTATTCTCGCCGAGCTCGTCGCCGATCAGCGTGGCCTTCGAGTACACGCGGTCGACCGCCCGCGAGAAGGTGCCGCCGCTCTTCTGCCGGAGCGCCGCGACTTCCGTCTGGC
>Ga0114994_10001042_pt1 | contig 19556 bp, 17 predicted proteins | sample ArcticOcean_MG_C_9_FD_87043 | JGI IMG/M metagenome (GOLD analysis project Ga0114994, IMG submission 87043) | Marine microbial communities from western Arctic Ocean - ArcticOcean_MG_CB2_152 | ecosystem: Environmental > Aquatic > Marine > Oceanic | place: Arctic Ocean: Canada Basin | collected...
CACATACCCAGGCAAAAGCGGTGCCAACGGCAGCGTTTGCAGTTTTAATGCCTGGTCCCATTAGGCGCAGAAGGCTAATGAGAACGACGGTGCAAAAAAATGGCAGCAATAAAATTTGCACAAAGGGGATATTAAAAAAAGAAGACATGAAATAGGCCTAACGCGATTCGCCCCTTTGTCAAAAGAGATATTTAGAATATTTACTTCGTTGATTTAATTTTATTGTAAATCGCCGGGATCGATTTGAGATATACGCCAATTGCTCTCAAATCCTCTGGCGTTAATTTAGATAAGTTTTCACTGACCTCGGTCATGCTGCCACCAACAAAGTCGCCGTCTGGCAGCATACCAGAATTGAGGACGTCAGCGATCTCTGAATCTGACCACTTGCCAATACCAGTTTCCAGGTCGGGCGTAATGTTTGGCACGGGGTTACCTTCAGGACCGTCAGGGGTTCCGCTGAGAAATCGACTACTGTTACTTCCACCGAGAATGTTGCGAGGGGTATGGCATTCATTACAATGACTAAGCCCATTGACCAAATAAGCTCCACGGTTCCATCCGTCTCTTTTAGTATTATTGGGTATGTAGCGACCTTTGTTAAAGTAAAGCACTTTCCAGACCCATTGCAGAAATCGCATATTAAACGGAAAGTTGATTTTATGTGGTTTGTTTGGGACTGAGGCTGGGGGTAGTGAGAAAATATATGCGCGTAGATCTTTCATATCCGAAGTGGTCATCTTTGTGTACGCGGAAAAAGGAAAGACTGGGAAGTAGTGTGTCCCATTTGGGGAGATACCATCTTTTAAGGCGCGGATAAAATCATCCTCTGACCAATTACCTATAGCATAGGTTTTGTCTGGTGTGATGTTTGGGGCATAAAATATGCCGAAAGGTGTTTTTAAACCTGCACCACCCGCCAGTAGCATTCCTTTTTTCTGTGTATCAGTGTGACAGGAGCTACAACCGCTTAGATGGAAGATGTATTCTCCGCGTTTGAGTTGCACCTCTTCTGCAGATAAAGTTGGTACTGTAACGAAAGAGAGAGTTGCTGCGATGACAAGGCGATTAATTACAAATGACTTGAATAAAAAAATAATGCTAGCACTCCTGTTCAAGCATCAGGGTCTGATGCTGAACTTTAGTGACGTGTTGAACCTTTGTTTCGGAAAACTTTATGACAACTACCACAGGTTCGCCCAACTGCACTAAACGCTTTTTTTGAAGCACTGAGATCGTCAGTCATTGATATTTCTATCAATTTAGCTGACGCATTTTCTAGTTCTTTAAATTTAGCTTTGAAACCGGCCATATCTTGCCAGATTTCGATCTTAGCACGGCTTTTTTCACCACCAGAACCCTGTGGCCAAAGATCGTCATTATCCAGCCTTTTTGAGGTATCATTGATTATTCTTGCCGCTGCTACCATGCTTGTAGCGTCCGTTGCTTGCTTGAGTTTCTTCATATTGGCGCCTAGTACTTTCATTAATAAATGGCGGTTTTTTGAAGCCGTTTGTGCATCAGCTAATGTGGGTGGCGAGATGCTCAAAATGAAAAAACTAACTGAAATGAAGGTAGTTAGAAGTGTAAGAAGTCGGTTCATTAATTTTTTCCTTAAGTTTTAAAAAATCTTTAAATATGATAGGGTATAGTCTCGAGAATAGATGTTTTGATAAAAAAGATATTCTGGTCTTTTTACTCTTAGAGTAAAAGAAGAATTAGAGGCTAGGTTAAATCTAAAATAAGGATATGGAGAGCTGAGTAAATTATGAGCGATATAAAGTCAATTGCGGTTTATTGCGGATCAAAATTAGGCGCAAAACGAGTTTATGCCGAGGCAGCTCGGGAACTTGGCGCACAAATGGCTGCACGCGGTATTCGATTAGTGTTTGGCGGTGGTCATATTGGTCTAATGGGAGAAGTGGCGAACCAAGTTTTGGCGGCAGGCGGTCAGGTCACCGGTATTATTCCGCATTTTCTCAATGACCTTGAGGTTGGCCACAAAAATGTGACGGAACTCATTACTGTTGAGAGTATGCATGAGCGTAAGCATCTCATGTTCACAAAGTCTGATGCCTTTGTGATTTTACCTGGCGGTCTTGGCACGTTAGATGAATGCATGGAAATAATCACTTGGAAACAGCTTCAAATTCATACTCGTCCAATTGTTATATTGGATGTGGACGGCTATTGGCGTTCGCTTAAAAAACTTTTTCAAGATCTTGTGGCCGGTGATTTTGCTCACCCACAAGCGCTAGAGTTATTCTCTGTTGTCGATAATGTTGGTGGTGTTTTTGATGCTATTTTTGCTGCCGCAAAACCTGACCCAATTGTGCTAGAGAGCCACCTTTAAAGCTCTTTCTATTTTATCCTTGGCCCTAACTAAAATTGAGCATGAAATCTTATTGTTTGCTCAAATCTGATAGACTCAGACTGGATGCAGAGTAGAAGAAGGAGTGAGGTAGAATTAATTTAGATCTGGTCGGAATTATCCTATAATTGTGTTTAATGTTGAGCTTGGGCGCATCGCAGCTGAAATTTTATGTTGAGGCGCATGATAATAGCCACCCAGGTCAACCGCTGTACCTTGAGCCGCAATTAATTCGTCTACAATTTTGGATTCGTTAGAATCAAGTTGTGCGGCAATGTGGCCGAAGTGTGCTTTTAAGTCTGCGTCATCGTTTTGGGTTGCAAGTGCTTGGGCCCAAAATTGTGCTATATAGAAGTGACTGCCTCTGTTGTCAATTTCGCTAACTTTTCTACTCGGTGATTTATTGTTATCCAAGACTTTCTCAATTGCCTGATCAAGGGTAGTCGCCAGTATTAGTGCTTTGGGCTTCTTTTGTGTCACACTTAGAAATTCAAGTGAAGCACCTAAAGCGCAGAATTCACCGAGTGAATCCCAACGTAAGTGCCCTTCTTGAGTAAATTGCTGAACGTGCTTAGGGGCAGAGCCACCGGCGCCCGTTTCAAATAATCCACCACCATTTAGTAGGGGCACTATTGAGAGCATCTTTGCACTGGTTCCAACTTCTAAAATTGGAAATAAATCAGTAAGATAATCCCGGAGTACGTTGCCAGTAACCGAAATAGTGTCTTGGCCATTCTTCACTCGCTCTAAAGAAAACCGCGTAGCATCAACCGGTGACATGATCCTAATATCAAGGCCTTTGGTGTCATGCTCAGGTAGATATTTATCAACCTTTTTAATTAACTCGGCATCGTGGGCGCGGTCTTTATTCAGCCATATAATAGTTGGTACACCTGTTGCCCGTGCCCGGCTAACCCCCAGTTTGACCCAGTTCTGAATCGGTGCATCCTTAGTTTGGCACATCCGCCAAACATCAGTTTCTTCAACATTATGCTCAATAAGTGTTTTTCCAGCAGCATCAACAACTCGAATTTTACCATTTCCAGGCGCTTTGAATGTTTGTGGATGCGATCCGTATTCTTCGGCTTTTCTAGCCATAAGACCCACGTTGGCAACGCTACCCATTTGTGATGGATTGAATGCACCATGTTCTTTGCAAAAATTGATTGTTTCGCCATATATTCCAGCATAGCTACTATCAGGAATAACACATTTTGTATCATGTTCTTCTCCATCTGGTCCCCATGCTTTGCCGCCAGCACGAATAAGAGCAGGTAAGGAAGCGTCAATGATGACATCACTGGAAACGTGAAGGTTGGAGATGCCGCGATCTGAGTTTACCATATAAAGGTCAGGTTGGGCCTTCATGCATGCTGCAATATCATCATGAATTTCTGATTTCTTGTCAGTTGGGAGTGTGCTGACTTTCTCCAGAAGATTGCCAATGCCGAGGTCAGGGTTGACTGAGAGTTTAGTAAACGTATCCGAATGTTTTTCAAACACTGTGTTCAAGTAGGCAGATACTGCATGGCCAAAGATGATTGGATCTGAAATTTTCATCATTGTCGCTTTGACGTGAAGAGAAAAGAGAACACCCTGTTTTTTAGCATCCTTAATTTCTGCATTTAAGAAAGACCTGAGTGCCTTAGCACTCATCATGGTTCCATCAATAACATCGCCATCTTCTAGGAGGTGATTGGCTTTTAACACCGTCGAGGTGCCGTCATTCCCAATAAATTCAATTTTTGCGCTACCAATAGACGTGTCTGAGACAGTTACAGATTTCTCATTTGAGCAGAAATCCCCACTACTCATCGTCGTTACATGGGTTTTGGAATTAGATGCCCATTCACCCATGCTATGGGGGTTCTTTTTTGCAAACTCTTTAACGGCTTTCGGAGCGCGTCTGTCAGAGTTTCCCTCGCGTAGCACAGGGTTTACCGCACTGCCAAGAATTTTCCCATAGGTTTCTCTGATAGCTTTTTCTTCATCGTTTGAGGGGATTTCGGGGTATAAAGGAACGTCGTAGCCTTGGCTTTGTAACTCGGCAATGGCACTACTTAGTTGAGGAACGGATGCACTAATATTTGGAAGTTTAATTACGTTTGCATCACTTTCTTTAACAAGTTCACCAAGTATTGCTAAATCGTCGCTTTGCTTCTGAGAATCTGATAGATTTTCAGGGAAGTTTGCTAAGATTCGTCCAGCTAGTGAAATATCTCTAGTACCAAATGTAATACCTGCGGGTTTCGCGAATGACTGAATAATAGGCAAAAACGATGCGCTAGCGAGTTCAGGTGCTTCGTCAACTTTTGTATAGATAATATCTGGTTTACTACTGGGTTGGTCGATCATCGTAGCTATAACTCCTAAAATTGTCTGTCAGTCAAAGGAAAGCGTTATTTCATATTCTATATCTGCGAGAACTGGTTATGCTTATTCGACAGCCACCTAATCAAACAGATCCTATTAAGCGCTTGGCCCTTTAATCTTGGACACTTTTTATTCGTACTCGTAAAGGGAAGCAACCCCGTTCCCTCAAAAATACTGAAAAGATGATAATCTAGCTTATTAAGGGCTTCACACTCTTCTCTCAATATTTTGGCTGGATACGTTATATTATCATTAGCAGTCTAATTAGAACTGTTCAGAAAACTACCAAAGAAATCATTTCTGGAACCGCTGCTCAGGGAATTCGGGGCCAAAATATCACCTAAAAGATGCTCGCAGCAAATTAGAATAGTTTAAGAATTATATATTAAATGGGCGACGCTTAATCAGTCGCATTCTTTTTTAATTTATTTCTACATCTTAGCATTCTTGGTAGTTCTTTTCCCTGAAACCGCTTGACTATGGCGCAATAGAGCCGTAAATAATCAAAATATTCGCGTAGACTAATTTTAAAAGCCTCGTTTATTTATTTAAGACATAAAGGATTAAGCTCATGGCACGCCGTTGCGATGTCACCGGAAAAGGTGTTCTTACTGGAAATAATGTTAGCCACGCTCATAATAAGACGCGTCGCCGTTATTTGCCAAACGTACAAAAAATGACCTTGTTCTCTGCTGTCCTGGGAAAGGTTCCGCTGAAGATTACAGCTGACGCGTTGCGCTCTATTGAGCACAAAGGAGGCCTTGATGCTTATATGTTAGGTACCAGTAATTTAAAGCTGGCACCTGAAGGATTAAAGCTTAAAAATCGGATTAAGAAAGCACAAGCTAGAAAAGCGGCTAAAGCGGCTTAATTTATTTTTTAGTTCTAAAGAATCCCCTCAATTTGCAGTTCTTTTTTGGCTTAGAAAACACCGTTCATATTAAGTTAAAATTTTTATTACTTAGTTTTAAGATGTCTCAGTAAAAAACTATCTATCGTGTAGGTGATAGTTAAGGTGTTTGTTCAAGGCCTGCTTGCGGGATACATTACCGCTGACATGATTGCTTTCCGCCTCTCCCTTTTTTACATTGCTTATTTTGCTATGGTGGGCATCATGCTGCCCTTCTTTCCGGTTTGGTTGGCGTCGCGTGGACTTACCCCAGAGAATATTGGTATCGTTATTGGCTCTGCAACATTTGTGCGGGTGTTTTTTAATCCTCTTATTGCCCATGCAGCTGATCGGCGTGGTGCGCGTCAGCCAATAATTGCTACACTCTCAATTTTTGCATGCCTGTTTTTCTCACTTTATTTTATCAGCGAAACATTTTTGTCAATCCTTTTTGTGACGATATTCTTCAGTACTTTCTGGGGAGGGATGCAACCCTTGGGTGAAAGCCTAACCATGCTGACGGCAAGGTACTTTCATTTCGAATATGGCCGGGTTCGACTCTGGGGGTCTCTGGCTTTCATCTTAACGGCAATTGCCGCCGGTAAGGTTCTCACTGATACATCGCCGGATTCTATCATGGTGATGATATTTGGGACGGTGGTGCTCATGGTTATAGTTACACTGTTCTTGCCAAAAACTCGGGCCAAAAGGTCTTCAGGGGGTGGTTTTCCTATTCTATCTTTGATCCGTAACAAGTCGTTTGTTACTGTCTTAGTGGCCGCAGCTCTTATTCAATCTAGCCACGCTGTTTATTATGGCTTTGGCACAATCCATTGGCAGAAAGCTGGCATTTCCGATACGGTGATTGGTATGCTTTGGGCAGAAGGAGTGGTTGCCGAAGTTATCCTTTTCATTTTTGGTGCATCCATATTGCGCCATACTGGCCCGATCCGTTTGATAATACTGGGCGGAGTGGCGGGCACCCTACGCTGGTTGGGTACAGGATTAGATGACAGTCTGCTCACTTTAGTTTTGTTGCAAGCGCTTCATGGCTTCACCTTTGGCGCGACGCATCTTGGCATCATACATTTTATCAGCGACATGATACCCGATGAGCTTTCTGCCACCGCGATGAGCCTCTACTCAGCCGTTGCTATGGGGTTTGCTATGGGGCTTATGGTGATGGCATCTGGCCACATATATCGAGCCCTCGGTGGACATGCCTACTTTGTTGTCGCCGTTATGGCAGCTCTTGGAGGTCTTCTCGCGATCATTGCAAGAAAATCAAATATTAAAATTGTGAATAATTGAAAAAGTAGATATCGTAACAATAATAATAGTTTAATAAGGTTTTTTCTTCCGCTTATTTCGCGCTGATTCCTCATCAAAGAGTTCTGTCAAATTTTGCATCATTGTTCCGCCCAACTCTTCGGCGTCATTAATGGTCACGGCGCGGCGATAATAGCGAGTTACATCGTGGCCAATACCTATGGCTGTTAGCTCAATCGGTGTGAATTTTTCAATGTAGTCGATAACATCCCGCAAATGGCGTTCGAGATAATTACCCGGGTTGACCGATAGTGTTGCATCATCGACGGGGGCGCCATCTGATATTACCATAAGGATACGGCGTTGTTCAGGCCGAGCAATAAGGCGGTTATAAGCCCATAGCAGAGCTTCACCGTCGATGTTCTCTTTTAGTAAGCCTTCACGTAGCATTAGGCCGAGGTTTTTACGTGATCGGCGCCATGGTGCATCGGCGCCCTTGTATATAATGTGGCGCAGGTCATTTAGGCGTCCAGGTTTTGAAGGTTTACCAGCTGCAACCCATTCTTCACGAGCTTGACCGCCTTTCCAGGCACGTGTTGTAAAGCCAAGTACCTCTACCTTGACCGCGCAGCGCTCCAATGTTCGTGAAATAATGTCTGCACTCATTGCTGCTACGGAAATTGGCCGCCCGCGCATGGAGCCGGAATTATCGATTAACAACGTAACAACGGTATCTCTGAAATTAGATTCGTTCTCTACTTTGTAGGAAAGCGGGTAGTGCGGATCTGTCACTACTCGCGATAAGCGTCCAGCATCCAAGATGCCTTCTTCAAGATCAAACTCCCACCAGCGTTGTTGCTGCGCCATTAACTTACGTTGCAGTCGGTTTGCTAGGCGTGAGACCACACCTTGCATGTGGGAAAGTTGTTGATCTAACTGAGCGCGCAAGCGTGTAAGCTCATCCGGCTCACACAATTCTTCAGCTAATATAGTCTCATCATGTGCCAGGGTGAAAGCTCGATAGGAATCTACTTTTCCATCACCAAATTCAGGGCGCTGAGGTTGCCCGTGCATTGATGAGGAGGGGTCCTCCTCAGTATCTTCGCTCTCATCTCCGATGTCTTCCATGTCGTCAAGTGCATCTGGATCGAGCCCATCGAAATCCATGTCTTCGCTATCGCCATCGTCTTGCTCGCTGTCTTGTTCAGAATCATCGCCATCTTGCTGATCCTGATCATCCGAGTTTTCCTGGTTTTTTTCCTCCCCTTGTTCACCGTCGCCATCCCCTTCAAACTCAGCGGGAAGGTCCAGGTCTTCCAGTATATTTCGGATGCTCTCACCAAACTTCTCTTGGTCATGTAGACAATCCTTGAGCCCATTAATGCGCTTGCCGGCTTTGTCTTCAAGCCAAGAGCGCCACGTCGCCATAAGCGGTTGAGCTGAATCTGGCGACGGCTTGCCGGATAGTCTCTCACGTAGAAGCATGCCAACCGCATCGGCAATCTGAGATTCTTCGCGTTCGGTTACCAAGTGGTACCCTTTGTCTTTGCAGCAGGCTTCGTGGTAATCCTCTAAATTTTTAGCAACGCCAGCAAGTACCTGTGATCCTAGGGCTTCAACGCGGGCTTGTTCGGCTATATCAAAAAGCTCTGCAGAGTTGCCGCCTATCGGGCGTTGGCGGTTATAGGTAGTGGCGTTGTTATAGCGCAGCCTAAGGGCTACGGCATCGGCTTCGCCCCGCAATATATGCAAATCAGATTGACCAAACGTGCGGCTTGGGGTTGGTAAGCGAGCTTGGCTACCATTTTCAGTTTGGGTAATACCATGCGCGCCAGGTGCAAAAGAAACCGTCAGGTCTTCTCTTGCTGCGACTGCTTTAATAGTCGCTTCAGTGACACGTTTGACCAGGTCCTGGCTATCCTGATCTGCAGACATAAGCACTCCTTAATTTTTTTATTCTATTATGAGAGGGTGACGTTAGCGGCAGATTCAGGTAGTTCCACACCAAAGCAACGCTGGTAATATTCAGCGATAACCGGGCGCTCAACCTCATCACATTTGTTGAGAAACGTCAGGCGGAAGGCAAAGCCTAGGTCACCAAAGATCTGCGCATTTTCGCCCCAAATAATAACAGTTCGGGGTGACATCACGGTGGAGATATCTCCATTGACGAAGCCAGATCGGGTAAGATCGGCAAGCTCAACCATTTTCTTTACAGTATCTTTGCCATCAGCATCATTGTAGGCAGAAACTTTTGCTAGAATAATTGCTTCTTCGGCATCATGTTCGAGGTAATTGAGAGTTGTGACAATATTCCAGCGATCCATCTGACCCTGATTGATCTGCTGGGTACCATGGTAAAGTCCCGTTGTATCACCTAGGCCAACAGTGTTGGCAGTTGCGAATAGACGAAAAAACTTGTGCGGCTTTATCACTTTACTTTGGTCAAGCAAAGTTAACTTTCCTTCAACCTCTAGCACGCGCTGGATTACGAACATCACGTCTGGGCGCCCTGCATCATATTCGTCAAACACAAGAGCTGCGGGGTTTTGCAGGCACCAAGGCAAGATACCTTCTTTAAATTCAGTTACCTGATTACCGTCCTTCATGACAATGGCGTCTTTACCGATTAAATCGATACGGCTGATATGACTATCCAAATTGACGCGGATGCATGGCCAGTTAAGGCGAGAGGCAACCTGCTCGATGTGAGTAGACTTACCCGTTCCATGGTAACCTTGGATCATCACACGGCGGTTATGTGCAAAACCAGCTAATATTGCTAATGTGGTGTCATGGTCAAACTGATAGGTTTTGTCGACAGTAGGCACGTATTCATTGCCCTTGCTAAATGCTGGTACTTCCATGTCAATATCAATGCCAAATGCTTTACGGGCAGAAACAGTGATATCTGGTGCTTCAAGGGGAAATATGCCTGCTTTATTTGAGGTAGTATCGCTCATCTTATTTTTTCCGATTTCTAGCTGTGATTTTACGATGATCATATGAGGACCTATGGCCCAAACGCACCCGAAATTAGTCGGCTACTAGATTGGTCATAACCGTTTCATAGGCCTCGTTGATCTGTTTGAACCTTTCTTCTGACTTTTTGTTGCCCCCGGTAACATCTGGGTGGTATCGTTTTACAAGAAGCTTATAACGTGCTTTGAGTTCTGTGACAGTCACATTGACATCAAGATCTAATAGTGAGAGAGCTTTTCTCTCTGCCGGAGAAAGGGAAGCTTTGGTTACCCCATCCATAGATCTCTTAAACTTGGTCTCTTTGGTAAAAAAGCCAAAAGGATCGATAATATTTTCATAACCCAACCCAATATTCTCCAGGCCAAAAGATGCAATCTCATCATCTACAGAGGCGTCTCTTCTGTGATCACCTAGGGGCCACGTCGGTCTGTTCCAAGTCGTATCCGAGCGAATAAGTTTATCAACCTGTTCGTCAGACATGCCTTCATAATAGTTCCAAGACCTATTGTAAATGCGAACATGCTCTATACAAAACCAACGATACTCATGAATGTGTTCTCGTGATTTTGGTGCACGGTGTTCACCCTCTGAAATACACTCGGGCCACTCACAGAACTGCATGTCCGATAGGGGCACTCTAGTTTTAGAAAGAGCAAATTTGTATTTGGGATTATAGGTCATAATTCATAATATTAAGGCTAATTTGTAGGCTGACAAGCTTTGGATGGTTGAAGTAAGGAACCAGCAGTCACAGCAATTTAAATTTTAATTAAACTAATGTCTAGTTAATTCCCCTAGTTGAACGCTACCCTTCTAAGTGATGAATAGAAAATTTGATTATATTTAGTGATTCTTTCTTTAGGCACAATATTTTATGGAAGTTTATGTTTTCTATGTTCTTGTTTAGTAATATTCAAGATAAATAGAAAACTCGATACTTGAATGGCGATAGGTAAGTTAACTACAGTTTTGGAATAAATTCTTTAACATAATTAAAGTTTTTTAAGTATCAAATATCAAAATATTCATCATTCAAGAATATGTGTGTAAAGTTTTAATTACTCAACAATAGCTGACGAGCTCAAAGCTCACAAATTAATTCAGTCTGGATTATTAAGAAAATATGATATGAAAAACCATCCTTTAATCAGCTATCGTAAGTTATTGACTGCTCGAGATTAATACCACGCAGGAATTCTAATACTCCTACTTAATATTTGAGATTAATATACCAATTTTTATGCAAGTAAATTGAGTATTGAGTTTAAGGGTGCTGCAAACAAACGTGACTGATCGTTAAAAATTTCTGCTATTTTTTCGGTTTTCCGTTGTAGAAATCAGGCCAAAGACGCTGGACGTTTGCTCCGTCTGATGCGAATGCATGGCATGTGTCGATGATATCTGGTCGCTTATTTTGTTCTTTTAGCAAACTTTTTGATTTTTCTTTATTAGGATGAGTTTTTTTTGGCACGATGGACTGATAAGCTGTTGTTGCCAGGGGCCCCATAATCAATTGGTTGATGTGCGTGCAGCCTTTAAGGCCGCCTATCGCTTTTTGAACATTGCGGGTCCATCCAGACGCGATTTTTAGTCCTTTGAGAGCTTTAACTCCATTTGTTATTGCAGGGCAAATATTGAACGGCGCAGATTCTGTTGATGCCTCGACTTCTTGAACTACGAGTTCTGTGTCTACGGTTAGTCTGATAAACATGTCATGAACAGGCGTTCCGGCACTAATCTCACCGCGGTCAAAATTTCCAAAACTATAGGTTTTTGTATCGGTTATCCGTCCCTCAATATCCCATAGCCCGTCTTCACGCTCGTAGCCCATGCATCGAATTTCTCGGGTATGAATAAGGTTCCGTTTTACAGCAGGTGATAGTGGCATATTCAAACTCCTAAGCAAAAACGAACTGCTATACGTCAAACTTTAGGGTCTTAGGTTAAAAATTGGCTTAGGTCAATTAGGGACTAATTTGTGGTGGTATAGCCGCTTCAAAAATAAAGGATTCCTGCTTACCCCCCCCCCACTACTATCCAACTCTTAGCGGCTCAATTAGGTGCAGGTATCCGCTAAGGCGAGGAAGTGTTATCGTGCTGACGTTTGACTAATCTGTTGGAGAGTACCTTGTTTAGTCGTCATGACCCTAGCCGCTAAATTGCGTTGTGTAGTTAATCTGAGAAGGTTATCACCGCCAGTAACTGATATGGCGTTGATATTATTTACAGCCATTAACGGCGATGCTTTCCATTAGATTTAATATAATGCGATTGTGAACAGTATGAGGGAGCATTTATTTACTTCTAGTCTCTCTCTCTTCTTTTGTAGAAAACTAATCTGCTTAGATATTGATGAAACCAGGCTAGTTTACTTAAATAACAAATTTAGATGGTTATTTACTCAGTACCTGACCTTTAGGAGTGATACGGATGGCCGTTATCTGATGGTGTTGGCGGCGCATAATATCGAAGCGTAAGCCATAGAACATAAATGCCTGGCCCACTTCTGGAATGCGTCTCGATTCGTACAAAACTAGCCCGGCAATTGTAGACGCTTCCTCATCAGGCAGGTTCCATTCAAAATGACGATTGAGGTCACGGATTGTAAAGCTGCCATCAACGATGTAGGAGCCATCGGATTGTGCGCGTAGGCCCGGAACGTTGTTATCGTGCTCATCTGTAATATCGCCCACGATTTCTTCTAGGATATCCTCAAGGGTTACGACACCCTCAAGGCTACCATATTCGTCAACCACTAAGGCAAAATGTTCATGGCGATCTCGAAAGGCTTGGAGTTGGTCCAATAGACGCGTTGTTTCAGGGATGAACCATGCCTCAGTAACCAGGGATTCAATATCTATATTAAAATCACCCTTATTTTCATGAATGGCACGAAGGACCTCTTTAGCATGAATGATACCTATGACATTATCAGGCTCGTCCCGCCAGAGCGGCATGCGGGTATATTGGCTTGCCAGCACTTGCTTAACAATCGCTTCTGCTGGCTCGCCAGCATTTAACATTGCGACGGTTTTACGGTGCACCATAATCTCACCCACATCGACTTCGGATAGGTCGAGCACGCTGCGTAGCATTGCACGTTCATGCTGTAAGGTTTCGTTATTTTCAGATTCGCTTTGGTGAAGCTCAATTGCTCCTCGTAATTCATCCGTCTTCGCGACAAAATCTTCTCCGCTATAAAGGTGTATGCCGAAAAGTCGTAAGGTGACCCGGACTAGCCACTGGGTGGCAAAAGTTATTGGTGATAAAAATATTACCAAAGGGTTGATTGTTGAAGCTATTTGCAAAGAAACTCGGTCAGCATTTTGCAGTGCGTAGGTTTTTGGTAATATTTCTGCAAACATAACAACGAGAACGGTCATAATAATGGTCGCATAGACAATACCGGCTTCACCGAACATCCCGATGAGAATACTTGTAGCCAATGCCGATGCTAAAATATTAACCACATTGTTGCCTATAAGAATAGCGCCAATCAGCTGCCCTTTACGCTCTTGCAGTTTGTTCACGATCTTTGCCCGACGGTCTCCTTTGCTCTCAAGTTGGTGCATTAGAGGGCGGGATGCGCCCGTAAGAGATGTTTCTGAGCCAGAAAAAAAGGCGGATAAAACTAGCAATATAGCTATACCAGAAATCATTGTCAGCATGGTGTCTCCTCGTTACTCTTGACGGATGGCATTCTCGATAACCTGGCGCACATCATCTAAATTTATGTCGCGTGCCACGAAACACTTACCAATGCCTTTAGCTAATATGAATGTTACGTTGCCAGCTTCGACCTTTTTGTCTGATAGCATATGATCCAGCAAAATATCGGTACTCCACTTTACGCCTGTTATATCTAATGGGCTGGTTGGTAATCCGACGGAGGCAAAATGTGCACGAATTCTGGCCGTATCTATATTGGAACATAAACCTAATTTTGTGGAGAGATCGAAAGCCATGCAAATGCCAAGGCCAACCGATTCGCCATGTATAAGTTTATTACTAAATCCCGTTTCAGCTTCGAGGGCATGGCCAAATGTGTGGCCAAGATTTAGGAGCGCGCGAATATCTTGCTCAGTTTCATCTTCCATTACAATTTTGGCTTTAGATTTACAACTGATGAGCACAGCTTTGCCACGATGATATTTATCACCCGCACATAGCTGAGAACCGGATTCTTCCAGCCACGTGAAGAAATCTAAGTCATTGATCAACCCGTATTTTACTATTTCAGCATAACCGGCCAGAATTTCTCTTTTAGGTAAGCTGTCGAGTGTGTTGATGTCGGCTAAAACTAGACGGGGTTGGTAAAAGGCGCCAATTAAATTTTTACCGTGGGCGGTGTTAATGCCGGTTTTGCCGCCGACAGAGCTGTCTACTTGGGACAATAAAGTTGTTGGGATTTGTACAAAATCGATGCCACGCAAAACAGAGGAGGCTACGTAGCCTGTTAAGTCTCCTATAACGCCGCCGCCAAGTGCAATGAGCGCGACCTTTCGATCAATTTTCTTCGATAAAATTTGATTGATAAGATTTTCAAAATGGACAAAGCTCTTGGTTTTTTCCCCAGCCGGTAAAATGATGCTATCAGCTTTAATACCCGCGGCTTCAAATGATGAAATCAATGGAGCCAAATAAAGCGGTGCAACATTCTCATCTGTCACTATAATAATACGCGATCCGCGAATAACCGGTTTAATCAAAGCCCCAGCATTGCTAAGCAGTTGGCGGCCAATATGAATGTCATAACTGCGCTCAGCTAGTAAAACTTTTAAAGTTTCATATTTAATCATGAGGGGCTTCTTCTTTATGCTAATTGTCGGCTGTGTTGTAATTAATCAGTGCATCTATTATTTTTCTAGCAGTCTCAGGCGCGGTTTCGTCTCCAACATCAATAGTGATCTCAGCGTTGGAATATACGGGGTAGCGCGTATCAATCAATCCGGATAATATTTTCCGTGCATTACCTTTATTTAATAATGGCCGGGCGTTGCGGTGCTGCGTCCGTCGCTCCAACAAATCGAGATCCGCGCGCAGCCAAACGGCTACGCCAAACTGGCTTATGTCTTTTTGCGTTTCTTTATTCATATAAGCCCCACCACCGGTCGCAAGCACGGCAGGTTTTTCGCTCAAAATACGCTGTATTACGCGGCGTTCACCATCCCGGAAATAAGGCTCGTCAAATTGTTCAAATATTTCTCGTACGGAACAACCGGCAGCTTTTTCGATTTCTGTATCAGCATCAATAAAAGGTAGGCTAAAAGAGGATGCAATAATGCGACCTAATCTTGTCTTTCCGGCACCCATAAGACCAACCAGGACTATAAACTTACCCTGCAGCCACTCTGGTGGGCCATTTGTTTCATGTTTCATAAGAACTATTCATCACAGTTTTTTCTATTTGCGGATTATTTGCGAATAGTATTTCGCAAATTTCCCAAAAAGATTACCATAGTTTCAGCATAGTATTCTTTTAATTTTATTTAAAAAGGTGGTAACTCCTACCTTATATAATTAAAAGTACTTATATTATTAATTCCGCAAGTTTAGGGAGCATTTTCGGAGATGAAAAGTTTTCCATTGTTTATAGCTTTATTAGTCTTGGCTTTGGTCGCCGGGGCGGCAATATTTTTGTCTACCTGGGACATTCCCGCTCCGGTTGTTGAAATTGAGGAAATTATACCCAATAGTCGATTTGAGAAGTAAAAAAATGAAGTTTAAATATATATTTCTAGTGGGTATCGTATGGCTGGTTTTGTTCGGTTCAATTGCACCCATTGTATTTGCTCAATCTCCTGAATCAAAACCTAGGCCCTTGGCTCCGCTCAATTCCTTACCGGTGCTACCGCCATTGCTAGCACCGGTACCACCACAATCGCTGGATGTGCGGAAGCCTATTAATCCACCACCCTCCGCGCGCGCGCGCGCGCCACTTAAAATTAATGTCCAAGAATTAGATGAGATTGATAGCGATTCGGTTGGGACGTTAACGGAAGAGCAAGGTGGCTTTGGCTTCAAAATGTGGGAAGGCACGGACCGCTCTTTGGTTGAAAAGCTTCTGCCAAAACTACCAGCTAATTCATCCTCGCGTGCGATGCGATCGTTAATGCGCCGTTTATTATTAAGTGTAGCAAAATCTCCAGTAAATATTGACCTACTTGAGAATAGATTGGCTTCCAAGCAACCTGCTAGGGTGACAGCTTTAGCAGTCGCTAAACCAAAGGTCACTGGAGAATTACTCGCGTCGCGGATTGAGCGTTTGTTGGCAATGGGAGATGTTGTTGCTGTTGATGGCTTGTTGAAAGTTGCTCCTAACCGCGATACTGATCCAACTTTGTTGAAAAATAAAACAGATGTTCTTTTCCTTTCCAATGATAATGCACGGGCTTGCCTTTTGGTAGCCGAGAAAATTACCAATATTGATACGACCTATTGGCAAAAAGCATTGATTTATTGCCAGGCACTTGCGGGCGATCATGACAAAGCTAACCTTGGTGTAGATTTATTACGTGAAGCGGGTGAAAAAGACGATGTCTTCTTCGGGCTGATTAGTTCACTTACTGGCGTTGGAAATTTTGTGATCACCAGTTTATCTAATCCTACCCCGTTGTATTTTTCCATGATCCGAGCAGCCAAAGTGAAATTGCCGAAAGATGTAACGTCTTCGAATAATTCAGCTGTGTTGAAAACTATTGCCACAAGTCCCAATGCAAACATTGCGTTGCGCATTGATACTGCGGAGCGCGCGGAATCCATTGGCGCATTGGATACGGATGTGTTGCGTCAGCTTTATGCTGGTGTGGTCTTTAGCAAAAAGGAACTTGATAATGCTCTTTCACAAGAAAGCGCCGAGAGCACACCATTAAGCAGTGCTTTGCTTTACCGTAAAGCCTTGGTTGAAAATATTCCGGCGGTCAAGGCAGAAATTTTGAGTGAGGTATTTAAAATAGCGAGAGAAGGTGGCTTGTATCAGTCAACTGCACGGGTCTACCACCATATTTTGAAGGGTCTACCCGCAACTCAGGATTTGACTTGGTTTGCACCAGAGGCTGTCCGGGCATTGCTTGCAGCGGACGATGGTCCTGCGGCACAAATTTGGTTTAATGTTCTAAGAACATCGGGGATCATGGATGAAAAAGTAGCAGCTCTTAGGGATCAACTAGCCCCCTTAGAACGCTTAACCGGCCAAATGTCAGATAAGGATTGGGGCGCAAGAAAGATAGATAATTGGTGGAAATTAGAAATAGCATCACGTGAAGGAAAATCAGCCGACGTTGAAGCGGCGCAAACACGGGCTACATTGCTTTATAATATTATTGAAGCGTTAGGTGATCTAGTGCCCACCCGCAGTTGGGAAGCCCTTCTAGATGGCCCGCCGCAAACCACGGCGGTCATGCCGCAACCAGCTTTGTGGCGCATGCTTAACCAGGCTGTTGTTGAAGAAAAGCGTGCTGAAACGGTTTTGATTTGTATGTTGGCACTCGGCCAATCAGGACCAACTCAGGTCAACCCAATTGTGCTCCGGCAAGTTGTCTTGAGCCTCCGCCTTGTTGGCCTAGCTTCAGACGCTCGCGCCCTTGCACTTGAGGCTGCTGTCGCGGCGGGTCTCTAATTATTCTAACGAGTAGCAGGTAATTCCTGGAATGATAAATTGAATTTCCCCCGGTAATTCTAATTCTTACAAGAAGACTTAATAGCCTTTTTTGCTGATCTTTGTTGGGTCTTAAGCTTGGCGTTAAAGGGGGCTTCGGTTATACCACCTAAATGCAAAAATTTGATATCATCATTATTGGATCCGGTGCTGCCGGGCTTATGTGTGCGGGTGAAGCGAATAAACGCGGGCGCCGGGTATTAGTACTCGACCACGCAGCAAAGGTCGGTGAAAAAATTCGCATTTCAGGCGGAGGGCGGGCGAATTTTACTAATCTCCATACATCACCCGCAAACTTCTTGTCAGCCAACCCACGTTTTTGTGTTTCAGCTCTGAAGCGTTTTTCCCATCATGATTTTATTTATTTGGTTGAGAAGCATAGAATTGCATATCACGAACGTAACCATGGCCAGCTTTTTTGCCTCGGAACAGCGCAGCAAATAACGGACATGTTGTTAGACGAAGCCGGCGGCGTTACGATTCTGACTGAAGCCGAGGTAGGTAGTATCCGAAAGGTTAAAGATGGTTTCTCAGTTGAGACCAGTAAAGGAAGTTTTGCGGCTAGCTCTCTAGTCATTGCGACAGGGGGCGCCTCAATTCCTAAAATGGGTGCAACCGGTTTTGGCTATGATATAGCTAAGCAGTTTGGCTTGAAGGTGATTGAGCCGCGGGCAGGCTTGGTACCGCTAACGTTTGATACGGAGACTTTATCTGAATTGAAAGGCCTTTCCGGTATTTCACTGGAGGCGACGGTGAAGCTTGGTAAGGTAAGCTTTTCGGAAGGCCTACTGTTTACACATAAAGGAATTAGCGGCCCCGTTATTTTACAGATTTCATCGTACTGGCAGAAGGGCGATGCAATCACAATTGATTTGCTGCCGGGTATAAATGTCTTCCAGTTTTTAAAGGACGCAAAAGATGGCAAAGTAAAAAAAGATGTTGGGGTTGCTCTGGGACAACTACTGCCAAAAAGGCTTGCTCAAAGAATGATTGATTGGACGGGTTGCGCAGGACGTCTGGCCGAAATACCTGATAAGAGCCTCCGGCATCTGGCGGACCAGATCAATGCATGGGTTTTGGTACCCAGTGGTTCAGAAGGAATGAAGACGGCGGAAGTTACCGTCGGCGGCGTTAATACTAAAGAACTATCTTCAAGGACTATGGAGGCAACTGCGGTCCAGGGCCTTTATTTCATTGGTGAGGTCGTGGATGTTACGGGTCACCTTGGTGGCTTTAATTTTCAATGGGCATGGGCCTCAGGCCATGCCTGTGGACAGGTGGCTTAAAAATTTTAATGATAGTATTTTTTTCTGCTATTGGTTATATCGTTAAATATTATTAGATAAATAAGAAGATTCCTACCACGTGTAAGTTAGGCATTACCTGTGCTATTTTTTAACTAATTTGTAATCAAAGGTGTTCGGTTACCACTATTTAACTAAACCAGGTTAAAGTTCTAAGCATGTTAAGAAAAAAGCGAGTAGGATCGAAATTACCACCGTCTCACCAAGTTGAAATTTTCTTGGAAATGATGGCTGCTGAACGGGGGGCATCTAGTAATACGATTGAAGCTTATCAAAGAGATCTTGGAGAGTTTAATGTATTTATGATGTGGCGTAAGCGCAATATTGAATCAGCTGACACCAAAAATATCCAAGATTATTTTTCTCAATTAAAAATCAAGGGTAGGACCTCCACAACTCACGCGCGCAAGCTTTCCGTGCTCAAACAATTCTATCAATTTCTCTATGCTGAGTGTTTGCGGGATGATGATCCGTCGGCACGTTTGGATGGACCGAAGACGGGGAGAGCATTGCCAAAATATCTCAGCGAAAATGAAATGGATAAGCTCTTAGCTGCGACTAGATTGGAAACGGGTCCCTCAAGCGTAAGGATGACGGCCTTGGTTGAGCTTCTATATGCAACTGGATTGCGTGTATCGGAACTCGTTGGCTTGCCTCTAGCGGCGATTGCCAGGGATGCCCAAGTGGTCTTGGTGCGGGGAAAAGGTAACA
>Ga0114994_10001047_pt1 | contig 19535 bp, 20 predicted proteins | sample ArcticOcean_MG_C_9_FD_87043 | JGI IMG/M metagenome (GOLD analysis project Ga0114994, IMG submission 87043) | Marine microbial communities from western Arctic Ocean - ArcticOcean_MG_CB2_152 | ecosystem: Environmental > Aquatic > Marine > Oceanic | place: Arctic Ocean: Canada Basin | collected...
TATGTGTGACGGTGCCGTTTTTGCTCAATCATCCGCACCGGTTATATTTAAACGCCCAAATGATACTGTTAATCAAAACACTGAAAAGGCCCCAGAACAACGGCTGCAAGATATTGATAAAGCTCTAAAAGCAACCCAGAACAAGCGTCAGCTCTTGAAAGATAAAGCAGCTAACTTAGATGGTGATATTAAGCGGTTACGTGATGGCATGGTTTCAGCCGCAGCGCTCATCCAAGATCATGAAGCGCGGGTTGATGAACTATCCAAAAAACTGGAACAGGTAACGGCTGAATTAGCTGAAAAAACGACTTCATTGCGGAAACGTCGGAAACAGATGGGTGGTGTTTTACAAGCCTTGCAACGGGTTGCTCAATACCCACCAGAAGTCTTGATAGTACAACCTATATCGCCCGGCGATACGGTTCGAACAGCGATACTTTTACGCTCAACAATGCCCGAACTGGCGCGCCGCGCGCGGGTTTTAAGTGATGATTTGAGCGCTTTGGCGTTTAATCAGCAGCAAGCCCAGCGTCATCGCGACGAATTGAACGGAGCGAATACGGAGCTTCAAGTGCAACGAAAACTTTTGCGGACATTACTGGGGCGGAAATCAAGGTTGCGCCGCCGGACCGTTGCTAAAACAGCAATCGTTGACCGCAAAGCAAAAGCGTTGAGCAAAGAAGCGCGATCTTTACGCGATTTGATGCTTCGCCTTGACAAGCTAAAAAAACAACGTGAAGCCCAAGAAAAAGTCCAAAAAATTGCCAAAAAACAAGGCCGAAAACCAGCCGTAGTTGTTGCTGAGCCCCCAGCAGATTACACCGGAAAGCCAATTGACATTGCTAAGGGTAAATTGCCTTTTCCTGTAGTGGGCGATGTTAAATCCTTGTTTGGACAAACAGGCACCGGTGGGTTAACTCATAAAGGCGTGACCATAAGTGTCATGTCAGAAGCACAAGTCATTGCTCCTTATGAGGGGCGGGTTGCGTTCACTGGGCCCTTCCGTGGGTATGGCAGGCTCTTGATCATAGAACACGGGGCAGGATATCATACTCTTCTTGCTGGAATGGGGCGTATTGACGTTATTGTTGGGCAATGGTTACTAGGGGGAGAGCCGGTCGGTATAATGGACCGTATCCAAACTAAGAATAAAGGGCTTAAACCTTCGCTGTACATAGAATTACGGCGTGGGGGGCAACCTATAAATCCATTGCCGTGGCTTGCTGGGCACGGTAAACAGGCAAAAAAGTAAGGTAAGCGGATGAAATTAAAAAAATTAGGCTTAGTAATTGTTGTCGGATGCGCATGTTTGGTGTGGAGTTCATCCCAAATCGTGTCAGCAGCAGACGCTGAAAAAGTAAAAAATAGTACTGACGTTTACCGGCTTTTGAACTTGTTTGGCGATGTGTTTGAACGTGTCCGCAGTGATTATGTGGAAGCGCCAACAGATGAAGAGCTGATCGAGGCCGCCATAACCGGCATGCTGACATCGCTAGACCCGCATTCCAGTTACATGAATTTAAAAAATTACAAAGAAATGCAGGTCAATACGCGCGGTGCATTTGGTGGTCTTGGCATTCAAGTTTCGATGGATAAGGGCGTTGTTAAAGTCATTTCACCTATTGACGATACGCCCGCGTACCGGGCCGGAATAGAGGCCGGAGATTATATTACCCATTTGGACGGAAAAATGGTGCAAGGGATGACACTACAAGATGCCGTTGAAAAAATGCGTGGCAAAGTTGGGGCTGATATCAAGCTGACGATACGCCGCAAAGGCACTCCAGACCCCTTTGATGTCACGGTCACCCGTGCGGTTATTAAAATTACGTCGATCCGTTCACGACTTGAAGGCAAAATTGGCTATGTACGGATTACATCCTTTACCGAACAATCTAATTCAGGCCTAAAAAAAGCGGTTGATAAGTTCGACAAAGAATTGGGCGATGACTTGCTTGGAATTGTTTTGGATTTACGGAACAATCCGGGCGGGCTCTTGGATCAAGCAATTGCCGTTTCTGACTCTTTTTTAGAGCGGGGTGAAATTGTCTCCACCCGCTCCAGAAATGCTGAAGACACCAGCCGGTTTAGTGCGCGTCCCGGTGATTTGGCCAAAGGGAAGCCGGTTGTTGTTCTTATTAACGGAGGGTCTGCATCGGCATCTGAAATAGTAGCTGGGGCCTTACAAGACCACAAAAGAGCTGTTATACTAGGCACCCAATCATTTGGTAAAGGTTCTGTGCAAACGATTATGCCGTTACCGAGCCATGGGGCTATGCGATTGACGACAGCCCGGTACTTCACCCCTTCAGGGCGATCTATTCAAGGCGAGGGGGTAACACCTGATATCCTTGTTGAGCCAGCAAAGATCGAGACAATTGGCAGAAAGGCACAACGCCGCGAAGCTGATTTAAAGGGGGCTTTGAAGAACAACAATGTAAAAGAAACATCTGAGGGTAATGATACGAAGGACGAAAAATCGACCAAGGATGATAAAGCTGAAGAGGCTCCTGTTGATTATCAATTGACGCGGGCCCTTGATTTGATCAGCGGTGTTTCTTTATTTATTGCAAATGCAGAAACAAAATCGAACTAGGGTTTTTTTTAGAATTCATCTTGCGCGAGGGGTATTGTGGGTCTTTTAGATTTTTTCAAACGTAAAAAAAACAATGATGACGAAGATATTGATATCGGTGATGATACCGAATCAGTGGGTATGGAGGATAACCCCGACGGTGCAATATTAGCGGAGGAATTTGACGAGTCTCTTCCTCCAGAAGTGGATGCTAATCTGGACGATGTGGAGTTAGAGTTAGAGTTAGAGGAAAACTCGGATCAAGATTTATCAATTGGTAATGGTGACGAATTGGAAATCGACGAGTTTGGAGAGGATGGCTTCGATGATGACGACGGCGTAGACCCTAAAAGTGATGACGAACAGTGGCGGAAAAGCTCAATGAAGTTTGTTTTTGCAGGTATTGCTGTGCTTCTGCTTGGGGGTGTTGGCGGTGCTGGGTATTGGTACTTAGCAAGTACTGACAGCGATCCAATTGCCGAACACAGCGGACAGCTGCAATCAAGCGATAGGTCATTTGCCATGGCAATCCCAACGAAAAAGGCAAGTAAAAGTGGCGGCCTAAATGCTTTAGGTGCCAGTGGATTAACACCCCCTGAGGAACGCAACGCAACGCGTGCCCCAGAAAAAGTACCTGCACCCGCTTCCGCGCCGACTAAAGAGGTACCAGAAGAGATTGGTCTATCTTCAATCACGGGGGGAGCGGCAGAAGGTGGCTCGTTAAATGCCGCAGCTGGAAAAGCGATTGTTGATAGAGGGCAGGGTTTGGTTGTTCCTTCTGTTACCTCTGTCTCTTACCGGAAATTACCAGATCAGACAAAAGTCATCCCATTGGCATCAGCCCCAATCAAGCAGCTTTTAGAATTGGAGCCTATAGACAACGGTAATCGACTGCCGATTATTGGCCCTGAGGGACGCCTGCCATGGCAAGTTTACGCCCGACCATTTATTGAGAAAACAGCAAACCCTAAAGTCGCGTTCATTGTCAAAGGTCTCGGTTTTAGCCGTGCCGCTACAATGGCTGCTATTAAAAAACTGCCAGGTGAAGTCAGTTTAGCTTTTTCACCCTACGTGCCTGATTTGAACGATTGGATGTTGCGTGCACGGCTTTCAGGGCACGAGGTGTTTTTAGAGCTCCCCATGGAAAGTGCTAACTTTCCAGCAGAAGATGCAGGACCTTTGGCTTTAAATACGCAGCTTCAAGTGAAGGATAACATACACAATCTAAATCTCGTAATGTCAAAAATGAGCGGCTATGTTGGATTGCTATCGATTATGGGATCTAAATTTAATAAAGCAGAAGGCCAGTTGTTACCGGTATTAAAGGAAATTAAAAACCGGGGGTTGATGTTTGTTGATGGCGGCGGCGGAAATTCGGAAGCCCGCAAAATTGCATCGAAGATTGAACTGCCAAGAGCTTTTAGCAATGTCTATTTAGATGAGCCACCCTCCCGTCGTGCCATGGATCAAAAGCTTCAAAGGCTTGATAAGTTGGTTCGCCAACAAGCCGCAGCCGTCGCTATTGTCCATGCCTATCCAAATACGATCGAGCGTTTGCTAATATGGATTAAAAGCATGGAACAACGTAAGTTGACATTGGTACCTGTCTCGAATTTAGCAAATAAGCAGATTATTCAATAATGACCTCATCTAAATCCAATTCGTCGGAAACTGCGTTTTATCGTCCGTGTGTTGGTGCTGTTCTTTTTAATGATCAAGGTCGAGTTTGGCTTGGTAAGCGCATTGAGGAACCGAATAAGTTCCTAAACTATGCATGGCAAATGCCACAAGGTGGAATTGATCCAGGGGAAGACCCAGCGGATGCGGTGATGCGTGAATTGATGGAAGAAACAGGGGCTGACCATGCTGAAATTATTATGGAATCCGCCCATTGGTTCGATTACGACTTATCAGAGAAACTGCTGCGCAACACCAATAAAGGTCACTTTAAAGGTCAAACGCAAAAGTGGTTTGCTTTGCGGTTTAAGGGCTCAGACAACGATTTTGATTTAAATACACATGAAAAACCTGAATTTTCTGAATGGCGTTGGGCGGACCTAAATGAGGTGCCGGATTTGATTGTCCCCTTCAAGCGCGATGTATATAAGAACGTCGTGAATGAATTTAAGGATATCCCCGAAAGGATCGCCAACGAATGATTATGTATATTCAGGTTTTAGCAGGCTTTGTTCTTTTAGTTGGAGCCGCTGAAATTTTGGTTCGTGGAGCTGTGTCCCTGGCGGACCGGTTTGGTATATCGCCGTTGGTCATCGGAATGACGGTTGTTGCCGTTGGAACATCAGCGCCTGAACTTGTTGTCTCCTTAAATGCTGTTTTCGAAGGCTCTTCTGGATTGGCGATTGGTAATTTAGTTGGATCTAACACTGCCAATGTACTTTTGATTTTTGGCGCGACATGTCTGTTAAAGCCGATTGTAGAGCATCCGGGCTCAAGCCGGTTGGATGGCTGGGTTCTGATTGGTGGTTCAGCGTTGTTCATCGGTTTGTGTCTGTATGGTGATCTTGGCCAGTTGGCAGGTATTATATTACTTTTCGCCTTTTTTGGCTTTCTAGCGGCCTCTTATCGGCGCGATAGCCATGACCCTGCAGCCATAAAAGAAAAGGCACAGGAAGTGGAAGATTTTCAGGGGAAACATAAACCCCTGTATGTTGCTCTTTTGATGATTGTCGCAGGGCTTGTTGGTTTGGGTTATGGCGCTGATTTGCTTGTTCAAGGCGGGGTGCAAATTGCTCGAATTTATGGGGTATCGGAAGAGGTCATTGGATTGACGTTGTTTGCTTTGGGCACATCGCTACCTGAGTTGGCCACATCCTTAGTTGCGGCCTTTCGGGGTAAGCCAGCGGTTGCTATTGGCAATGTGATTGGCTCTAATCTTTTCAATCTTTTGGGTGTTGGTGGTGTTTTAGGTCTCGTTGCTAACATTCCTGTGCCTGGACAAATTTTATCCTTCGATTTATGGATTATGTTTGGTGCGACAGCTGTGTTCTTCCCGGTCCTTGTTCTGGGTTGGCGAGTCCCACGGGTTGCGGGCGCTGTTTTGTTGATGTGCTATATTGGATATGTATCGATACAAGCGTATGGCGTTGAAAATACGATGGCTCTATTGGGTTAGAGGTTGAAACAATCGGGGCCTTCCTCCATTCTCCGCCCTATGATGATTACTGATAATCAAAATGTTTTGATAACCGGAGCTGCCAAACGCATTGGCCGCGCGATTGCGATTGAATTGGCGCAAGCGGGTTGGAACGTTGGTGTTCATTTTCATCAATCTCACGATCAAGCGGCGCAATTGGTTGAAGAGCTTCAAGGTTTTGGCGTCAATGCCGTTGCCATAAAAGCAGACCTGAGCGTTGAAGCGGAAGTTAAGCTACTCTTTAGCGCTTCGGTTGATGCGTTAGGGCCGATTACCAGCCTTATTAATAATGCGTCTATTTTTGAAGCAGACACAGCACTGGATGTATCGATCAGTTCGTGGGATGGGCATATGGATGTCAATTTACGGGCTCCGTTTCTTTTAAGTCAGTCCGTGGCGAAGGGACTTCCGAATGGTGCCTATGGCTCAATCGTTAACATTGTTGACCAGCGGGTATGGAACCCAACATCACAATTTACATCTTATACGCTCAGTAAAATGGGATTGTGGAACGTCACTCAGTTGTTAGCGCGATCTCTGGCACCGCGTATCCGGGTTAACGCCGTTGGCCCCGGACCAACCTTGCAAAGCATACACCAGACAGTAGAAGATTTTGCCGAAGAAGTTAATGCTGTGCCCCTTAAGCGTGAGGTCACTCCCCGAGATATCAGCCGTGGTGTCTTGTTTATACTTCAATCGTCCACCATGACGGGGCAAATGATTGCTTTGGATTCCGGCCAGCATTTGGGCCAAACACCAGAAACAGACAAACCTTAGGGTGTTAGAAAATTTAAGAGTGGCCTGGCTGGGGTCAACCAAGGAGAATCAGCAATGACTGAAAAAATAAGATACCAATCTCAAGTTCAGATTGCTGATGGCGTTCGTAAAATAAGACACGTTTTCATCCACGATATGGTCATTGATTGTTCAATCGGTATTTACACACATGAAAAAGAGCACGAACAACGGGTTCGTATTAACTTGGATTTAGCTGTTGGTGAAGGGGATCATCTAATTAATGATGATATTCGAAATGTTATAAGCTATGAAGACATGGCAAAAGGGGTCGAAGCTATCATTGCGGCTGGCCATATAAATTTAGTTGAGACTTTGGCTGAAAATATTGCAGAAATGTGTTTACAGGATAAACGAGTGTTTAGCGCGCGTGTGCGTGTGGAAAAATTAGACATTATTGCTAACGCTGAAAGCGTTGGTGTTGAAATCGAACGCTTCGATATTCATTAAAAAAGGTGAATTGAGGGAAAGAAAAGCCTATTTTTTAAGGGCTTAGCTCTATTCATCGGCAACCACTTGTGCACAGGGCTATATTTGGAACGGTTTTTAGGGTCATATATTTCTGAATGTATCTATAGTTTAACAATAATTGCATCTAATATAAAAAATCGTTTTAAATCAACAAGTTAAATATTTGCACAAATTTTAGGCAAATCTCAAAAACTGTAGTAATATTATGCCTCTAGGCAAAATTAACAGGGTTTTCAACAACCTTATCCACAGGTTCGGTGGATAGTTAAACGTAGGTTTAGTGTAAAGATTTTAATAGTATATAATTTAACAACTTGAACGGTGATAAGAGCGATTTGTGAGCCATAACGAAAATCAACCATTGATAAATAAAACATCTCTAGTTTCTGATATTCAGGTTAGTGAACAACGGGGTGTGCCCGTTATCGAAGGACATCTTAAAACTTTGCCCAGCAGCCCGGGCGTCTATAGGATGATCGATTCAAAGGGTGATATTCTATATGTTGGGAAAGCAAAAAATTTAAAAAAGCGAGTTGTTGCATACACAACTCCCGAACGCCAATCTAATCGAATTCGCCGGATGATTTCTGAAACGGCATCAATGGAATTCGTGACAACCCATACGGAAGCAGAAGCCCTGCTTTTAGAATCTAATTTAATTAAAAGATATAGGCCTAAGTACAATATCTTACTGCGCGATGATAAATCGTTTCCTTTTATTCTGGTGACGGCGGGGCACGATTTTCCCCAGATTTTGAAACATCGAGGCGCGCAAAATAAAAAAGGTGATTATTTTGGTCCCTTTGCCTCTGTTTGGGCTGTCAATGAAACTTTGGCTGTTTTACAAAGAGCATTTTTGCTTAGAACTTGTACGGATGCTGTTTTTGCCAATCGAACGAGGCCGTGTTTGTTGCATCAAATTAAGCGCTGCGCAGCGCCGTGCGTCGATAAGGTCAGTAGTAAAGGATACCAGACCTTAGTATCTCAAGCCCAGAACTTCTTGTCTGGTGGCTCGCAAAGCATTCAAAAGGAATTTGCGGCCTTAATGCAAGAAGCAAGTGATGAACTTGAATTTGAAGTCGCTGCTCAATACCGTGACCGCATTCGGGCCTTAACCAGGGTCCAAGCCCGCCAAGACATAAATATGCAAGGGATTGGTGAAGCGGATGTGATTGCGGCCCATCAAGAAGGGGGCGTGACCTGTATTCAAGTGTTCTTTTTCCGAACCGGTGCTAACTATGGCAACAGGTCTTATTTTCCAAGCCAAGCCCACGATTCTGAATTAGTTGATATTATAGAAGCGTTCGTTGCTCAGTTTTATGCAAAAACAATTCCGCCTAAAACCATTTTCACCAGTCACGAAGTGCCCAATTTTGTATTGTTACAAGAGGCTTTAACTGTTCGGGCTGACCGAAATGTGAAAATTTTATGCCCACAGCGTGGTGATAAACGTAAAGTGATTGATCATGCTTTGAACAATGCAAAAGAGGCTCATGGGCGCAGAATGGCGGAAAGTGCTTCGCAACGGCGCTTGCTTGAACGCGTCCAAGAGGTGTTCAAACTTGACCGTGTGCCTGCACGTATAGAAGTTTATGATAACAGCCATATTTCAGGGGCCAAGGCGGTGGGTGGTATGATCGTTGCTGGGCCTGAGGGGTTGATGAAAAATGCATATCGTAAATTCACCATTAAAGGAGCCGCTCCAACGGAAAGCCATGCTAGGAGCGAGGGCTACGCGGCGGGTGATGATTACGCGATGATGAAGGAAGTTTTGACCCGGCGTTTCTCAAGAGCTTTGCGTGAAGACCCAGATAAGACGTCTGGGCAATGGCCTGATTTGGTGCTGTTAGATGGCGGCAAGGGTCAGTTGAGTATGGGGTTGCAAGTCTTCGAAGAATTAGGCATTGACGATATTGCGATTGCTGGCATTGCAAAAGGTCCAGACCGTAATGCAGGCCGGGAACGGATATATTTATCCGATGGTAGTCCGGTGATTGAGCTGGAATCTAGGAACCCGACGCTCTATTTCTTACAGCGGTTGCGCGATGAAGCACATCGTTTTGCCATTGGCAGTCACCGTCAGAAGAGATCGAAGGCCATAACACTCTCAGTTTTAGATGAAATCCCAAGCGTTGGTGCGAAGCGCAAAAAAGCACTATTGCATCATTTTGGTGGGCCTGATGGCGTTGCTCAAGCGGGCCGCACTGACCTTGAAGCGACGGAGGGAATAAATAAGGCGTTGGCAAATAAAATTTATGATTGGTTTCATCCTGATGGGTAGTTAGATTATAAGCAGATTACTACCTTTTTAGATAATTTGAGTGGATTTTTTTATGTTACGTGGCTTGCCTAATATTTTAACCGTTTCTCGTATTTTATCGATTCCGGTTTTAATTTGCCTGCTTTTGTTTATTGACGACCCTTTGGGCAGTTGGTTGGCTTTTAGTGCTTATACTTATGCCTGCATTACAGATTTTTTTGATGGCTACCTGGCCCGTGCTTGGCACCAACAATCGGCATTTGGCCGATTTCTTGACCCAATAGCGGATAAGTTGTTGGTTGCTGCAGTGCTTTTGGCATTAGTTGGTATAGACCGTATCTCTGGTTTGTTGGTTCTTCCTGCAGCCGTTATTTTATGCCGCGAGATTCTGGTGTCTGGTTTACGGGAATTTCTGGCCGAAGTGGATGTTAGCGTTCCTGTTAGTAAATTGGCGAAGTGGAAAACCGGAATTCAGATGCTTGCGCTTGGGTTTTTAATGGTAGGACCGAACGGCCCTGATTTTGGCCCCGTATCAACGATGGAAATTGGTGTTGGTGGATTATGGGGCGCTGCGTTATTAACTTTGGTCACTGGATACGATTATTTGGTTCATGGTATCCGCCATATTGTGGAAACCGACCACGCCCCGTCACCAAAGCGTCAAATCAAACCTGAGCCCAATTCTGATACAACAGCCGACAACCGATGATTCTCATGGGTTTAAAGTCAATATGAAACGATAATTGGGGCAGGTTAAGACAAGCGAATATGAAAATTTTTGGTCTAATTGGATGGAGTGGAAGCGGCAAAACAACGCTGATCCGCAAGTTGATCCCAGAATTGATATCTCAGGGGTATCAGGTCTCAACTATGAAACATACCCATCATAATTTTGATATCGATAAACCCGGTAAAGATTCACATGAACACCGCGTTGCAGGTGCTAGTCAGGTGTTAATTACAGGTACCAAGCGTTGGGCCTTGTTAAACGAAAACCGAGACCAGCCTGAGCCCCACATTGAAGAGCTATTGGCCCGCATGGATGATGTGGATTTGGTCCTAATTGAGGGGTTTAAAAGCCATTACCATGCGAAATTAGAAGTTTTTAGACAATCAGTAGGAAAGCAGCTCATTGCAATGAATGATCCGTCTGTGGCAGCCGTTGCCACGGATGAGGATTTATTGATCGATACCGTTCCAGTCCTTGATTTGAACGATGTGAGCGCTGTTGCTCGGTTTATTATCAATTATTGCGAATTGCCGAAAGGTCAAATTAATGGCGCAGCTTAAAGACGATTGTTTTGCCTTTAGTGGAGGATTAATCCCGTTGGGCCAGGCGCTTGACGATTTACGCAGTCGCTTAACAACTGTTGTTGGCACAGAAACAGTGCCTTTGATTAATGCTATTGGGCGGATTTTGGCAGAAGATATAAAGGCCGGGCGTGATGTCCCGCCGCACGATAATTCTGCGGTCGATGGATTTGCGGTTTATTTTGATGATTTAGACACTAGCCAAGACACCCGCTTGGTTGTTGGGGGCCGGATTGCGGCTGGGCATCCGTTGGAGCACGAACCAAAGCGCGGGGAAGCGTATCGGATTTTTACAGGTGCACCCATGCCCACATGCGCTAACGGTGGCCCTGATACTATTTATATGGAAGAAGATTGTGAAACAGATGGTGACAGTGTGGTATTGCCTGCTGGCTTGAAATCAGGATCTAACCGGCGAATGCAAGGTGAAGATGTCAAAACGGGGGATATCGTATTGAACGAAGGTGCGCGCCTTCGACCACAAGAAATAGGCATGGCAGCGGCTGTTGGTCGCTCTGAAATGGTCGTTTTTAAGCGCCTTAAAGTTGCTGTATTTTCAACCGGTGACGAAGTGCGCGACCCGTCGGAAGAAGCTACCGCCGGAAGCATTTATGATTCCAACCGCTATTCGACCCAAGCTCAGTTGCTCGATTTGGGCTGTGCGGTCACCGACATAGGTGTTTTGCCAGATGATGAAGCGACTATAACAGAAGCGCTTAAAGAGGCTGGGAAAAACCACGATTTGTTGATCACATCAGGGGGTGTATCGGCTGGCGAGGAAGATCATGTAAAGGCTGCTGTCAGCTCGCAAGGTACCGTCAACTTATGGCGTTTAGCTATTAAGCCCGGCAGGCCTATTGCATTGGGTCAATTGGGAGCGGCTGCATTTATTGGCCTGCCCGGTAATCCGGTTGCGGCCATGGTGACTTTTATGACCATAGCCCGTGCCGTTATTTTGATACTTTCTGGAGCTTCAGTTACAGAATCTGTAAGGTATTCTGTTAAAATTGGATTTGATTATGCGAAAAAGTTAGGCCGTAAAGAATGGGTCCGGGTTCGTGTGCAACCTGATGATAAGGGGCACTTAACGGCGTATAAAATTCATAGTGGAGGATCGGGTATTTTAACATCTTTAGTTGATGCTGATGGATTACTAGAATTGAACGAAGATATGGAAGTGGTTGATAATGGACAGTTTGTCGACTTTTTGCCGTTTAACGAGGTGACACGATGAAGATTCTGTATTTCGCTTGGGTCCGTGAAGCGGTTGGAAAATCGGAAGAAGATTTGAATCTGCCGGAAGGCGTGGCGTCTGTTTCTGATTTGGTTACTTGGTTAAAACAGCAAGATACCGGATATGAAACAGCCTTTGTCGATAATGCTGTGGTTCGGGTTGCAGTTAATCAGGAATATGTAAATTTAGATCATAGGATTTCAAATGGTGATGAAATTGCTTTCTTTCCACCGGTAACGGGGGGCTCATACTATGATCCGTGTTCAAGCTGTAGATTTTGATTTAGGCGATGAGCTTAAAAAAATGACTGATGGCAATACGGGAATTGGGGGGCTGTGTAGTTTTGTTGGCTTGGTCCGCGATATGGCTAATGATGAACGCATATCCGCTATGACGTTGGAGCATTATCCGGGAATGACGGAAAAGGCCCTGGCTGATATCGAAAAGCAAGCGCATACACGCTGGAACCTAGACGAAACGTTAATCATTCATCGTTATGGTCGACTGGAGCCTGGGGAACAAATTGTTCTGGTAGCCGCAGCTTCCGCTCATCGCGGTGCTGCTTTTGAAGCTTGTCATTTTTTAATTGATTGGCTGAAAACTAAAGCTCCATTTTGGAAGCTAGAAGATACCCCGGGCGGTTGCAAATGGGTTGATGCTCGAACGTCTGATGATGAGGCAGAGACCCGTTGGAATAAGCCAGATTAAGATGTGGTGATTTCGGAGGGGTTTTGATGCAGGCGATATTTTTTGATTTTGATGGCGTAATTGTTGAGTCTGCTGATATTAAAGTAGACGCCTTTAGTGAGCTTTATAAGGACCAATCGCCAGAGGTGATTGCCCAAGTGGTTGCTTACCATAAATCCTATGAGGGGATATCGCGGGTTGTTAAAATTCTTTGTGCCCATAAACAGTTTTTAGGGATTGATTTAACTGAATTCGACCACGATGTGCTGTGCCAAAAATACTCTCAAATTGTCGAACAAAAAGTTGTTGAGTGTGAAAGCGTTGATGGGGCTTTGGAATTTTTAATTAAATCAGAAGGGCAAATGAAACGATTTGTGGTTTCAGGAACACCCGAATATGAGCTCAGGCGGATTACCAATCAGCGCGGTATCAATATGTTTTTTGAAGGAATTTATGGATCACCACGCAGCAAGGAAGATATCGTCAACGAGGTCCTAAATGATCATGGGTTTAGCCCAGATCAATGCCTGTTTATCGGCGATGCAATGACCGATCATGATGCTGCAAAAGCTTGTGGGATGCCTTTTTTAGGGCGAGTTGCGCCCGGTCAGAAAAGCCCTTTTCCTAAAGCCACCCACATAGTTCCCGATCTTTCAACATTAGGCGAAATCGTTACCGCATAACTCATACAAGGATATTTATATGGCCGAAGAAGATACACCTCCTAAAGCTTATAAGAATTTAGATTTTATGAACGGTCCCAATGCGTGAGGGCTGCAAATTTTATCGGAATATATCGAGCCCAATTCACGTTTGGATCAGCACGATGTTAGCGACATGATAATGGTTTTTGGCTCCGCCTGCTGGTGCCGCTGGATTTTTCTGAGTAGCAACTAGAAACGACGAAAAAAGATAACGGTGACTTAGAAATTCCTGAAAGAAATTTGATGATGTCGCAGTTTTATGAAGATGCCCGTGAATTGGCAAAAAGATATACGGTTTGATGATGTTAAGCTATTAGCATTTGTAGATTTCCTTTGTAACAAGTCCTCGATAACCTCATCTGGCTTATATGACACTTAAATCATGCACTTGGCTGTCGAATCTGCGAAATCAATTAAAGTAAGAGTTTCGTTTTTAACCCCAACAATATCGATTGTTAAAAACTACTTTGTATTTTCAAAATCAATGAAAAATTCTGAATTTCAGGAAAAGTTCAATGCCGCTTTGTTGTAGTTGCAAAACACGGGACAACTCGTTGAAATGGCATCTAGGTATATGCTGCAGCAAAACCTATATCATTTTGATTTTTGTGCCCAAAGTAAAGGCCGGGTTATAACCCGGTCTTTATTTTGATATCTGACGACGCTTATCTCGCGGCTGGATTAACGTTACCAACCGTTTTGTCGTAATCTTCCATCATCCACATGCTGATGTCACCTACAGTGAAAGTAAAATCATCAACAACGCCAACTGGGGTTACTTCGGCAGCGGTTCCTGTCAAAAAGACTTCCGTCGCGTTGGCCAACTCCTCTGGCATAATTGCCCGCTCGATAACTTCAATTCCACGTGTCTTAGCAAGCTCAATTACAGTTTTGCGGGTGATACCGTCCAAAAAGCAATCGGGTGTTGGGGTGTGCAATTTGCCATCGCCCATGACCATAAAAATGTTGGCTCCGGTGGCTTCAGCAATTTGCCCCCGATAATCGAGCATTAAGCTGTCGTCATACCCATTTTTTTCAGCTTCATGCTTCGACAAGGTACAAATCATATACAAGCCTGCCGCCTTTGCATGAACAGGTGCGGTTTCTGCAGAAGGGCGTTTCCATTTAGATGTTTGCAGCTTTATGCCCTTCATCCGTGCCTCTGGGGAGAAGTAAGACGGCCATGCCCATGCAGCAATAGCCACATTAATTCGGTTGTCTTGAGCAGACACACCCATCATTTCACTGCCGCGCCATGCAACAGGGCGCAAATAACCGTCAACAATGTTATTTACCTTTAGGGTTTCGATACAAGCCTGATCAATCTCTTCGATACTATACGGGATTTTGAACCCAAGTTGACCCGCAGAATAAAACAGGCGCTCCGTATGCTGGCGTAACTTGAAGATGTTGCCTGCATAAGCCCGCTCGCCCTCAAAGACTGAGGATGCGTAGTGCAAACCATGCGTTAGAACGTGTACGTTTGCATCGCGCCATTGAATCATTTCATCGTTAAACCAAATAAGGCCGTCGCGATCATCAAAGGCGGGTCCAGACATTGTAATATTCTTTCGTGTAAAAAGGTTGTAGTCGTATGTTCTTACGTTGATTAGCATCAACTTGAATTTAAGTCAATGGTACTGACTTATTGTTTTGAATTTCAACTAAACCTATTATATTATTTGCCATTCGAGATGATACCGTATGTGATGGACGTATGAGTGAAATAATTATAAATATACGAGTTAAGGCTTGGCTATGAGCTCACGCGATGAAGAACTGCGGCAAGCCATTGAGCTTTTGTTCTTTGCTTACCGTGATTTTACGGGCGAAGCCGACGCTATTCTGGGTGATTACGATTTTGGTCGAGCCCATCATCGGGTGATATACTTTGTTGGCCGTAACCCTGAAATTACAGTGACCCAGTTATTGGCTATCCTTAAAATAACAAAGCAAAGTTTAGCTCGGGTATTAAGGCAACTGCTTGAAGAGGGGTTTGTTGAACAAAAAACAGATGCAGCAGACAGGCGCCGGCGCCTGCATGTCCTGACCCCAAAAGGGGTAGAGTTAGATACCCGATTAACGAAACGCCAAAGTCATCGAATTGCTGCGGCATATGAGACGGCGGGGCCGCAAGCGATTGATGGGTTTCGCCAAATATTACGTAGTGTTATTAATCAAGAAGATCGAGAATATGTCGATGGGTTTTTTGGTGATAGGTCGTCGAACGATGATACAGATTAGTTAGGGTTATTGTGTAATGACAAACAAGATAGATTTGCCGCATGTTCTTGTTGTTGATGACGATGATCGTTTGCGCAATCTGCTTGTCAAATACCTAAGTGAAAATGGGTTCCTTGTTGTTGCAGCAAAAAACGCCACGGATGCACGAAATAAATTAAAAGGTTTACAGTTTGATATTATTATTCTGGATCTGATGATGCCGGGTGAATCGGGCCTTGATTTTGCTGAAGATTATCGCCGAACCAGTACGGTGCCTATACTGATGTTAACCGCAATGGGAGAGGCGGATGACCGGATTGCAGGATTGGAGCGTGGGGCGGATGATTATTTAGTAAAACCGTTTGAGCCGCGTGAACTATTGTTGAGACTCCATAATATTTTAAAACGATTGCCTAAAGTAGCGGCAGAAAATGTTGAGATTAGCATGGGAGATGCTGTGTTTTATGTGGGGCGAGGGGAGCTTTTGGTACGGGGGAATATGGCACGTTTAACGGATATTGAAATTAAGCTCTTGCGCGCTTTATCTAGTCGCCCGGGGGATATTTTGAGCCGTGATGAATTAATAGAGCTGACAGGAACTGCCGGTGGTGGTCGGGCCGTTGATGTGCAAGTCACTCGTCTAAGACGTAAAATTGAACGCGATCCGAAAGTGCCCCGTTATCTGCAAACAGTGCGCGGGCGTGGTTATATGCTGCAACCAGACTGAGTATCAAATTTATGGTAAAACTATTTATGCCGAAAACCCTTCTTGGGCGATCTATTATGATCCTCGTTATCCCGTTGATCTTATTGCAATTGGTTTCGGGAATCATTTTCTACGAGACCCATTGGGATACCATAACCCTTCGTCTTGCCCGCAGCGTTGCAGGCGATATTGGCGGTGTGATTGATCTGATTAGGGATAAACCTGATGCCAAAAGCAAAGCGAAAGTGTTTAAGGTTGCTGCAGATAAATTCAATTTGAATATGAAGTTCCGGGATGGCGATGTGCTGATACCAGGCAACAAAGGTGAAAATGGACTAATGGAAAAAATGCTAATCCATGCGATGATAGATTACGTCCGCAAACCTTTTACCATAGATACCATTAGCATGAAGCGTTATGTAATTATTGAAGTCCAGTTACCCAATGGTGTCCTGCAAACCGTTGCTCCCAAAAAACGCTTATTCAGCTCGACGGCGATTGTTTTTGTGTTATGGATGGTGCTAACGTCACTGGTTTTATTTTTAATCGCCATGATCTTTATGCGCAACCAAGTGCGCCCAATTCGCCGCCTTGCTATTGCGGCTGAAAATTTTGGCAAAGGGCGTGATGTTTCAAACTTCAAACCAGAAGGCGCAGTAGAAGTTCGCCAAGCTGCAAGCGCTTTCTTAGCCATGCGAGATCGTATTACCCGTCAAATTCGTCAACGGACCGACATGTTAGCGGGTGTTTCGCATGATTTACGCACACCTTTAACTCGGATGCGATTAGAAATAGAAATGCTCAGTGATGCCACTGCTGCGGAAAATTTGAAAACCGATGTTACAGAGATGGAGCACATGCTCGAAGGGTATCTGGCTTTTGCACGGGGCGAGGGAACTGAAAAACCAAGCTCCACCAATTTAACCGCGCTTGTCGATGGAGTTGTTGCCCAAGCGCTCAGGAAAGGCGGGTTGATCGATTATCATGCCGAAGATAAGCTTGAATTACCACTACGGCCAAATGCGTTTAAGCGCTCTATAACCAACCTAATTGATAATGCATCGCGGTTTGCAGATCATATTTCAATCCGTATAGGTCTTCGCGATGATGCGGTAGAGATTATCATTGATGATGATGGTCCGGGTATACCTGATGAGCATCATGAAAATGTGTTCAAGCCTTTCTTTCGAATTGAAGGCTCACGCAACCAAGGAACCGGCGGGATTGGATTGGGAATGACGATTACTAGGGACGTTATTCGAAGTCACGGAGGAGAACTTCAGCTATCTACTTCGCCAATTGGGGGGTTACGGGTTAGAATACGGTTGCCTCTTTAAGGTTAATAAATTATTTTTTCATCAACTTACAGAAAAAAGTGTCGTTTCTCAGGTAGTGTCACGTTAGCCCATTCTTTATATCCTACTTATGTAGATTTTAATTGTGTGATTTCAAGGAAACATTAAAGTGCCAGAAATTAATAAAGTTCGGATATTACTGGCTGATGACCACGCGCTTTTTCGCAGTGGCATGAAGTATGTATTAGCTGGATTAGATGGTGATGTTGAAATCATTGAGGGCTCAAACTATGCAGACGCTGTAAAAATAGCAGCAGAAAATAAAGATCTTGATATTGCCTTGGTCGACTTATCTATGCCTGGTTTAGATAATTTCAATGGTCTTCGGCGCTTGCGCGAAGAATTAGGTGACGTACCTATTGTTGTTGTCTCAGCCCTCGATCGTGGACCTGAAATTCGTCAAGCCATGGAATGTGGTATTTCAGGGTATATTCCAAAAACGTTAGAAAGCTCAATCGTTTTATGCGCACTTAAATTGGTTTTTTCAGGTGGTGTTTATTTGCCTCCAGCTCTTTTGGACAAAGATCGATCACGTGGCGATGCGGATTCTATTGAAGCTAATGGGGGGGAAGTAGCTCGATTGACGCCACGTCAGAGCGATGTTTTGGCATTAGTTGCACGTGGATTATCCAATAAAGAAATTGCTCGTGATTTGGAACTTGCCGAAGGAACAGTTAAGTTACATGTGACAGCGCTTTTGAAGGTGCTTGGTGTTAATAATCGTACGCAAGCTGTGGTTAAAGCGAACGCTTTGGGCTTAACTTCACGGGTTTCATCTGAAGGAACTACGGCTATCTAATTGGCATTTGTTCCCTTTGCTTTTAAAATAATCGCGCACCATCAGGTATTTGAGTTGTCGGCTGTAAAAGCACAACTTCATTATCTGTATCTGGAAATCCTAAAACCAATACTTCTGACATGAATTTACCAATTTGCTTAGGTGAAAAGTTTACAACTGCGACAACTTTTCTACCAATCATTTGCTCTGGCGTATAATGCTTTGTGATTTGGGCGGAGGATTTTTTTAGACCAATTTTGGGACCAAAATCGATCCAAAGTTTTAAAGCGGGGTGCTGGGCTTCTTCAAAAATTTCAGATCTTTGGACGGTTCCAACACGTATATCAACTTTTAGAAACTCGTCAAATGTAAGAGCCATATTCATTACCTTACTTTTTTTAAAAAAAAGGTGAAATATATATGCGGGAAAATCAAGCTTGGATCAAGATTAGGCATAAAAAAACCGCTCTGTACAGGGACACAGAGCGGCCTTATTAGAACTAATAAACTTAACTATTAGTTCTTAATTCTGGCTGCCATAACTTGAATTTCGTCGATGTTTGCAGAAAGGCGTGTGTTCAATTTTTCCATGCTGTCTTTGTTGTTAGATGCCATCATGTTCGCTAATTCACTTATGTTCGTGAACGCTGTCTCGAATGCGCTTTTTACAAAGTCAATTTGTGCAGTTGTAGCGTCTTGTGGTGTTTTGCTATTGGTCAATGCGTCGATCGCAGTTTGCGTCTCTTTCATTGTTTCTTGCAAAATTTCAGTTTGGCGCTGAGCTATAGCTTTTAAGCTTTCTGTTGCAGCTTGGTTTACATCAGTAATAGCTTCGATGTTTTTTTGTTGAGTATTGATAACGGCGTCAACATCAACAGATGGAATATTCATATCTTTTGTCATCTTTGAGAAATTAGCAGTGAATTTAGAAGGATCGAAGTCTGCTGTAAATTTGCTCATGTCAAACGCTTGAAATGGATTTGATGCTTTAGTCATTTTGTTTCTCCATAAATCTTGAATAGGCCGTGAATTGGTTAAATAATTATATTGCAACGCAGCATTCATCTTGTATCTCATATGGATGGTTTTTACGGCACTGTCAATAAATATTGTGCACTGCACAATAAAAAATGTGCGTCTGCGAAATAATGAGGTGAATTTGAAGGGGGGGGGGGGGTTACCTCGCTAAATGCTTTGGGCGGCTTTTGGCTGCTGCTACGGCTTTTCTGCTTAACTGTTGTCTGCCGCCCTCGGGCATTCACACCGCAAAGGCCTGCGCCGA
>Ga0114994_10001048_pt1 | contig 19519 bp, 14 predicted proteins | sample ArcticOcean_MG_C_9_FD_87043 | JGI IMG/M metagenome (GOLD analysis project Ga0114994, IMG submission 87043) | Marine microbial communities from western Arctic Ocean - ArcticOcean_MG_CB2_152 | ecosystem: Environmental > Aquatic > Marine > Oceanic | place: Arctic Ocean: Canada Basin | collected...
CCATTTTCTTGTCTACAGCGAAGTCCTGCGTATTCCGCCATGGACCTTCACCCTGCCGAGGGAACAGATGCATTGAACGCGTCATATAGCCTCCTTGAAAGTCATCAATCCATGGACGCACTTGCATCCCCGCATCTTCCGCACGCAATGTTGGAGTCGCCTGCTTCACCCCAACCTCATCCATGTGATTTAAAAGGCGACAAACATACTCAGATGTTAGGTCTGCACGCAGCGTCCATGACGCATTTATGTAGCCAAAAGTCTGTGTCATATTTGGAATGCCGGAAAACATCATGCCCTTGTAGGAAAAAGTTTCAGATACATCCACCGTATTCCCATCAACCACAAACTCGACTCCGGAAAGAACGATTAATTTCAGGCCAGTCGCAGTCACAATAATGTCTGCAGGCAACACCTCGCCATTTTCAAGCTTGAGGCCATCCTGAGTAAAAGTATCGATCTGTGATGTCACTACTTGGACAGCACCCGTCTTGATCGATTTAAATAGATCTCCGTTAGGTATCAGACAAAGCCTCTGATCCCAAGGATTGTAGCTTGGCGTAAAATGCTTTTCAGTGAGCTCTTTACCCAGGTGAGCGCGGACTCCGCCTAAGATTTTCCTCTTTATAACGCTTGGAGCTACACGGGTTTGCCTGTAGAAAAAACCCTGCAACAACGTATTTTTAAATCGGGTTATTGCATAGGCCCAGGTATCCGGCAGGCACTTCCGGAGAACGTTGGCTACTTTGTCATGGTCCGGGCGTGACACCACGTAGGTTGGGGAACGCTGCACCATTGTCACCTGCGCACCTTTTTCTGCCATGGAAGGCACCAACGTCATTGCCGTCGCGCCGCTTCCGATCACGACCACTTTTTTACCACTATAATCCAGATCTTCCGGCCAGAACTGCGGATGAACAACCTTTCCCTGGAAGTTTTCCATATTACTGAAGCCTGGCTCATGCGGCTGCTCGTAATTATAGTAACCGCCGCACATACTGATGAAGCCGCAAGTCAGAGTTTCGGTTTTACCCTCCGCTTTTTCCAATGTCAGCAGCCATCGGGCTTCCCCGGTTGACCATTCTGCCTTGATGACTTTGGTCCCAAGCTGGATGAAATCCCGGAGTCCAAACTCGTCAGTAGTTTGGTTAACATATTTTAGAATTGAGGGGCCATCTGCAATCGACTTTGCTTCTGTCCAGGGTTTAAAACTGAACCCGAGTGTATGCATGTCGCTATCAGACCGGACGCCAGGATAGCGAAACAAGTCCCAGGTACCTCCAATAGTTTCACGGGCTTCTAGGATCGTGAACGATTTCCCGGGACAGGTCTTTTGAATATGAACTGCCGCGCTGATACCGGAAATTCCCGCACCTACAATTATTACGTCATAGTGGCTCATCTGTGTTCTCAGGGTCATTTACCAGCCTGCATTGTACTGATCGGCATGTGAATCAACAGTCCTGCAATAGCTGCTAAAGAGGGATTTCCTACTGTAGTTCCCAAACACCTACTATCTCGACTTAGCACCTAGACGGCAAGGTTTTATAACGGGTCAGGCGTTGCCAATTCGCTCTAGGTCTTCAGGGCAGGTAATCCGGATACCAAGATCGCGGATAAGGCCATCTTGGAGCCCATAGATCCACCCATGAACGTCAACCTGCTGGCCTCCCCGCCAGGCGTCATTAATAGCACCCGTGCGACAGAGCGACCTGACCTGGTCAATGACATTGAGCTCACAAAGCCTCGATTGCGCTGCTTCTGGCGCCAACGGCTCCAACTCCTCCTTGTGCTGGGAAGACAAGCTGCGGATGCCACTAAGCCAGTGGTCAACAACACCCTCGGTCGAACCTTCTAAGGCAGCTGCCACGCCCGCACAACCATAATGCCCGCATATGATGACGTGCCTAACTTTTATCTGCTTAATTGCAAACTCCACTACTGACATGCAATTCAAATCAGTCTGCAGGACCACGTTTGCTACATTTCGATGAACAAACACCTCTCCTGGCATGAGACCAGTGATCTGGTTAGCGGGCACACGACTGTCAGAACAACCGATCCATAAAAACCGCGGTTTTTGTTGCTTGGTTAGGCGAGCAAAAAAACCTGGGTCTTCCCTTTCCATTTTTTCAGCCCAGGATTTATTCCGCTCAAGCAATTCCTGAATTTCGTCAGCCATACAGCACCTTATTTTATCTGTTGTTGTTATAAAACGGCAAAACCTTCGCAAGATTAACATCAAAGTACATGATTTTTTTCATTCAAGATGAGACAGTGAACGATTATTCAGAGCAGGAAAATCAATGACAGGCACAGTTAACCTACAAGGAAAAGTCGCGGCCATCACCGGGGGTACCCGCGGCATCGGTCGGGGCATCGCAGAGATTCTGCTATCCGCAGGCGCGAGCGTTACCATTAATGGAAGAAATCCGGAGAAAGGTCAGCAGGCGCTGAAAGAAATGGATGCAGGTGACAACGCTATCTTTATAGCTGGCGACGTTACAAAACAAAAAGACGTAGAGATGTTCATCGGCAAGACGATCGAGCGATTCGGAAAGATCGATATCCTTGTTAACAATGCGGGCGGCTCCGGGGGCTTTGCACCGGTTTCAGAACTCAGTGACGACGCCTGGCAGGAAGCCGCTTCGTGGATATTACACTCTGCATTTTGGGCCACCAGAGCTGCCCTTCAGGATATGGAACCTCGTCGTTGGGGTCGCATCATCAACATCTCGTCCGTAGAAGGAAGGCAAGCTAACAAAGAAAACGTGTCACATTATATTACGTTTAAACACGCACTAAACGGATTTACTAAAGCTGTCGCGCTGGAAAATGGTCCTAAAGGCATTACGAGTAATGCCATCAGCCCGGGAGCTATTGAGACCGATCTGATGAAGGAAGCCGGCCCGGCAGCCGCAGAATCGGCAGGCATCACCTACCAACAATTTAAAGACAATTACGCGCAGGATGCTGCGATCAAGAGGCTAAATACGGTGGACGAAGTCGCTGGACTCTCGCTGTTTCTGTGCTCGGACATGGGAGCCGGAATGACAGGCGCGATATTGCCAGTGGATGGAGGAACAGCTCTATAGAACCGAATGAGCGACCCAACAATCTGGTTTTTTAGCGTATGAAAGTTTTTTCAAGATGGGGCAGCGACCGCTTATTGAAGGTAGAGAAGTCAATGACAGGCACAGTTAACTTAAAAGGAAAAGTCGCGGCCATCACCGGGGGTACCCGCGGCATCGGTCGGGGCATCGCAGAAATTCTCCTATCCGCAGGTGCGAGCGTTGCCATTAATGGAAGAAATACGGGGAAAGGTCAGCAGGCGCTGAAAGAAATGAATGCAGGTAACAAGGCTATCTTTATAGCCGGCGACGTTACAAAACAGAAAGACGTAGAGACGTTCGTCGGTAAAACGATCGAACAATTCGGAAAGATCGATATTCTTGTTAATAATGCAGGTGGAGCCAGCGGTTTTGCACCGGTTTCCGAACTAAGCGACGAAGCGTGGCAGGAAGCCGCAGCGTGGATATTGCATTCTGCATTCTGGGCGACTAGAGCGGCCCTTCAGGACATGGAGCCGCGCAGTTGGGGCCGCATCATCAACATATCCTCGGTTCATGGAAAACAGGCCAACAAAGAAAATGTGCCCCATTATATTACCTTTAAACACGCGTTAAATGGATTCACCAAAGCAGTCGCGCTGGAAAATGGGGCCAAAGGTATTACCAGCAATGCCATCAGCCCAGGGGCCATTGAGACCGACTTGATGACGGAGTCAGGCCCTGCAGCGGCAGAATCAGAAGGCATCACCTACCAACAGTACAAAGAAAGCTACGCGCAGGATGCTGCGATCAAAAGACTAAACACGGTAGAAGAAGTCGCAGAGCTGTGTCTGTTCCTCTGCTCGGACATCGGTGCAGGGATCACAGGTGCCATATTGCCCGTCGATGGAGGAACCGTTCTATAGCGCCAAATAAATTGCGGGCATCCAAATACAGCCAAGACGAGATGATCGCCCTGGCCGCCCCAAGACTGAGAAGTACGAATATGGAATGTCAGATAACTGGCCAGAACTCAAAACCTACTAATTTGATCAAAACCACTAAAGTTAACGAAGGGGCAAGTTTATGAAGACGCTACTTATTATTTTACTACTGCCGCTTTACGCCGCGGCTGATTCACATTGCAAAACTTCCGAATGGGGTCCCGACGACCAAGCTGGAGCAGCTAACAGGATTACTAAGATGTCGGTGCTTGAGGCTGTCAAACTGGTGAAAACAGGGAAAACCTATTCACTGGGCCTTACTATTGATGCCAATACCCCCGCTTTCGCGCCCCGAAGCTTGTCACTGACCGTAGTGCAACCAAACCAACAGGAAGGTGCACGACCTTTTCACAACATGACCTACAACGACGATATTTTTAGTGGTTGGCTAGGCATAGGCTCGCAAATTGACGGCCTCGGTCACCTGGGCGAAAACGGCATGTACTACAACTGTAACGACGCAAAAGATTTTTCTGCGGTCGGAGGTTTAACAAAACTTGGTATTGAAAATGTACCCCCAATTGTAACCCGAGGCATCGTGCTTGATATCGCTTCCCACTACGGCGTTGACTACCTAAAGGCAGGTCAACACTTTTCAGTTGAAGATGTAAAAGCCGTTGAAAAAACTCAGGGGACCCCGATCCGGGAGGGTGATGTCGTCTTGTTCCACACAGGCTGGACAGATGCGATGCTTGCATCTAATCCTGCCGCCTGGGCAGCAGCTGAGCCCGGTCAGTCCGAAGAGGTTGCCGCTTATATGGCCAGCAAGAAAGTGGTAGCTGTTGGTGCTGACACCTGGGGCGTAGACGTCATTCCATCACAAGTCGCAGAAAGGCCGTATCAAGGTCACGTGGTTTACCTGAAGGAAAATGGCATCTACATTTTTGAAGCCATGAATACCGGGCCACTGGTCAGGGACGAGGCCTATGAATTCTTGTTCGTGCTTGGACAAGCAAAAGTACGTGGCGCAGTACAAATGATTATTAACCCGATCGCAATCAGGTAAGCGCAGCCGGCTGCGGTCCAATAATTCTGTGATGCAGCACGTGACAGACGACCATCGAAATCGCTACGATAAACAATGTGACGAAACAGAATTGTATGACGCTGGCAGTTGAGCCAGTCATTTCTACAATCAAACTGCTGATAAAAGGTGCAAAAGTTGAGCCCAGCCCGCTCATTAGCTGCAGATAAACAACATTTTTGTGTGACGGTTGCTCAACGAACGACAAACCAAAGGCAACGTAAGAATTATAGGTGGCCGATACCGAGATACCGTAGCCATAGGCGAGTAACAGCACGATAGAAGTTGATGAAACGACCGTCAGAGCAAACACAGACAGCAACGACACAGTAACGAAACCATATAAAAGATACTTCACATCAATTTTTGAAGCAGCCCAGGTTCCCAGCAAGCTACCAATGAACGCTGCAGTAAAGACATTCGTCATAAACTGGCCACCGACCTCTGGCCCTACACCGAACGTCTGCTGTATAAACTGAGGGGCCCATACGAAGATCGAAATTTTTGCCATCATAAAGAGAAGAAGCGCAATACCAACCAGGATGATGCCAGCGTTCCAGACGCCAACCACGTCCAGTTTTTCTTCCGTCTCTAGAACCGGTTCAAATGAAGAGGTTGCTGTAAGCAAAACCACTATGCCTATTAAACCCGCAACAATCAGGTAAACGGACGTCCATTCGAACTCGTTAAGAACAAACCACGTCGCCGCAGCGGAGAAGACAATCCCCCCACCATTAAACATCGCATCCTGCGACACCATGATCATTTGTCGTTGTTTGGCGACCCACTGCTGAGTGATTACCGTGACACCACCGCAGATTACGATGGCCATCAAAGCACCAATAGCGGTGAGCAAAAAAGGTAGCAGGAAATACTGAGCACTGAAATGTAGCCAAATGATCAACCCAACCGAGACAGCATAACTCCATAGAATGACGGGCTTGATCGAAAAGTAGTCAAAAACAAAAAATGCAATAATATTACCGAGGAAAACCCCGCCAGTGAACCAGCCAAATTGGGACGCAATATCGGTGAGTTCGACACCGTACTTAAGCGACGCCGGCTCCGTAAGCAAACCAACAGTGGTCACAAACCCTCCCAAAATGAGAGTTGCAAGCAAAGGGATAAACATCAACCGAAACTGATTCGCATTCATCTCAGTTGTTCCTTTTTAATTGACTCCACCAAATACGCTCTTCCTCATTCTTTTTTCCGAACCCTATCCCCGTCATGTTGCCAATGACAGGCATAGTAGCAGTAGCATTTTGTACTGGGATGAGATTCGAACCAAGCACCGTCACCAACAATTACCGGGTTATTTCTATGTCAACTTCCGGTGCCAGCAGACCACCGGCATCACTCGCATTTAGACAGCAGGAAATAATTTTGTGTCCGGCCTGTGCCCAGAGCCTAGTTAACTCGAGCCCGATCCCTTAAAGCGTATCACCGCCGTGTTAACAACCGAAGTCCGAGCCCCAACAGGCTCGGCTTCAATCCGGTGAGATTTCCTCAAGCCGCCTGCCCGCTGTTTCAGGCAGAAACAACCAGACCATCACTGGCGCAATCAATGATATGGCGCAAAGCACACTAATCGAAGTCCAATTCGACTCAAACACCGTGTACATAAGCGATACCGCTGTAAGACCAAGTATTCCCGCAGCCGCGGAAACGATCGCTCTAAACCCGGTTGCGGTTGATCGATATCGTGTCGGGAAAAGTTCGGCGCCATAGCTGGTTGTCGTAACATCACTACCCATCAAAAAAAATATTAGACCCACCCACAATAGTGGCACAAACACTCCACCCACCGCATAAAAAGCGAGCGCTGTGAGCGAGAACATACCGGTGAATAAAATAGTAATCGGTCTCCGCCCGAACTTGTCGCTGAGCCAGCCCGCAAGTGGATTCCCGATAACCGCCAAAGCACCTCCCGCAAGGTTAAGAATCGCGACGCTGGAGGGTTCCCAACCATGAACATCCTGCAAATACTTAGGCGCAAAGAAAGCAGCAGTACTCGCGGCGACCGCTAATCCAGCTACGACACCAAAAAGACCTATTGTACGTCTGGGAACATCGCTAAACAGGTGGCCAATATTTTTCATGACCGGTTCGTGCACATGCTCTACCGCCTGAAAGCGCTGAGTTTCCGGCAGCGATCGGCGCCAATAAGCCACGAGAATTAGGGGCACTAATCCAACAGCATAAAGGGATCTCCAACCATAAGGCGCGTACTCTACAAATCCAAACATGATTGCGGCGAATCCAGCGCCACAAGCCTGCAGAGCACCAAGGGCGCCTATACCCCATCCTCTGTTTTCAGGGGCAAACTCTTCAGCAATAACTACCGCGGCAATCAGTACTTCAGCAGACCCAAAACACCTGGCAAAAATCTGAAAGACTACAAAAGCCTCCGCATTCGGGGAAAAAGCAGTCGCCCCAGTAAAAAGTGTGTAACCAACCACAGTAATCAATAGGATCAGCCTTCGGCCGAAACGGTCTGCGGCTATCGCAAGGAATACAGCCAAGAAAGTGCCCGCCCTGACAACTGCTCCAAGGAACCCGACATCAGATTCCGAAATGAGCAGTTCGGCCTGAATCTGCTTTAGGTTTAGGGAAAACAGATACATGTCGTACTGCTCAAAGAACGAAACAGCCGCCAGCAGACCAAGCAGCTTCCATTGGTGCTTACTAAGATCTGGCGGCCGCCCAAGAAACCAAGTAAACCGATACCAGAACGGTACTTCTTTCAACCTGACTATCCGACGCGAGAAAAAAACATTATATCTAAAGGGGCAGACAAAGAGACAAGCTACCCTACCTAAGGTTAGCTCCGTGTATCCTTGAAAAATATACCAGCATTAAAGCGTCCTCTTCCACAGAGGGTCACGCGGAGACTGATCAGGAAACACAAAACCTTCAAACACTGATAAGATCGGCAAAACTAAATCGGAACCAGTATCTTGATAGACCTACAAAGAGAAGGTGAGGTTTTTGTTCTCACGATGGATGATGACGAAAACAGATGGAACACAACCTTCGTAAGGGCGTTCAGCAAAGCGCTAGACGAAGTCGAAGCCTCCGGCGGTGCCGCTTCTTTAGTCACCACCTCATCTTCACATAAGTTTTTTTCCAACGGCCTGGATCTTGAATGGCGAATGTCAGAAGGCGAGCATCGAGGTGGAGACAGAGACTCATTCGGCGCTGAGTTTATGACTCTGATGGGCAGAATCATTACTCTACCCGTACCCAGTATCGCCGCTATAAACGGCCATGCATTCGGTGCAGGTTTTATGTGCGCCCTTTGTCACGACATTCGCTTTATGAGGGAAGACCGTGGCTTCGCCTGCGCGAACGAAGTAGAGATTGGCATGGTTATTCCCAATCCAGAGCTTGCACTATTTCGGCACAAGCTTCCCATGAATACTTTTTTTGAGACTGTGCAACTAGCAAGACGCTGGACGGGACCGGACGCCGTTGCATCCGGCATCGCGCAGCAAGCACACCCGCTGGAATCACTGCTGAAAAAAGCAGTTAATCGAGCCGCTGAACTCGCGCACCTTGGTGCAAACAGAAAAATTTATAGCCAGATGAAAGAATCGATTTACGGCGAGAACGCCGCCATCAACAATCCACATGGCCCGGCGCATATGCTAAAGAATGCTGATCAGTTCCACTAAGCTGATAGCTGATAACCACTAACCCTAAAGCCAAACCTTTGAAAGCCAGCGACCTAGCAGTACAAATTATTGAGCAACAGGAAGGTGATCTTGTTGTCACCTTCCTTAAAATAATGAACCGCAGCGAGGGTTTGATAGATCGCGAGTGGCGCTTATATTTTTCACTGGGCCTGTCTCCAGTTGCAGAAGAAGTACGGGTAACACAAACGATTCTTGATGGCCGGTACGGATTCCTTGAGCCCTCAGCACAATGGCGGGCACTCGAGCCCGGCACCTCCATCAACATTCAGATCGAGAACTGGCTGTTCTCGGGCATGCAACTCGTTGCACGGCAGGGTTTTCATGTCACAGAGTTGATTGATGGCAACGAGCGCCTTCTCGGCGCGCCCGTGTTACTTGAACCAGACCTGACACCTTTGACCAAGCCAAGGAACATTTTGGTTAGCGGTACCACTCCACAACCAGACGACGATTTTCGACCGTTACCAGCAGAAACCCCAGACGAAATTATCCCTTCCATAAAAAAACAGGTTTTGCCCCATGAAGAGATTCACGTTACCAGCCTTTATGTCGGTGATACGAGTCTCAATAGCGAAGCAACCTACCTCAGAAAACTACTACTTCAAATGGGAGTTTTTGGAGAAGGTATCCCTGTTTACCTCTCCATAGAAACTTCTATCGAGTCTTTGTACCAACTAAGCACTGCCAAAGACGGTATCCATATTGTTGGTCAGGATCAGCAGGCGGTGTTTTATGGCATACAAACACTTCGCCAATTAATCCGTCTTCAAGAAGAGGGCTGTAGCTTTCTCAAGGTTCAAGTCGCGGATACTCCTGACTTTGAACATAGGGCTTTTTTTCTTGATATTGCAAGACACTTCCAGCCTTTGGACCAAATTAAGAAAACGATAGAGGTGATGTCGACCTATAAAATGAACCGACTTCAGTTGGGTATTGCCAACGACGAGGGCTGGCGCTTAGAAATCCAATCGGTACCCGAACTCACTATTGTTGGCGCACGCCGCTCGTACCATCGATACAACCCGGATGGCACACTGAGGGCCTTGTATCCCGCATGGGGCGATGATCACCTTGACTACGAAGGGTTCATTTCGCGAAACGAGTTTGTCGATTTGCTTCGTCATGCAAAGAAACATCACGTCGAGGTCATTCTTGAGTTCAACCTGCCGGGTCATGCCAACGCTATCATTCAATCTCTTAGTCAGACGGACCAGTGGCAGTTAACCGACCCAGAGGACACCTCTGAATACAGGTCAGCGCAAGGTTACACGGGAAATGTTGTTAACGTCGGCATGACCGATATCTACCGATTGGCGAAGGTCATACTTGAAGAAATAAAAACCATGTACGACACGGCCGAGCTGACCATGTCCCGAATCCATTTTGGAGGTGACGAGGTACCCGAAGGAGCCTGGCTAAATTCCCCAGCATGCAGACGCTTGCCTGTATGGAATCCAGCGTGGGATACAGAAATACCAGAGCAGGCGAGAGAAGCTACAAGGGCACTGATGGCTTACCATTATCAGCAAATCACAGAGATCGCGGAGCAAGTCTCAGCCGGCATCCAGACCGGGTTCTGGCATGAAATGAGCACTGCAGGCAGCAGCAAAACCAACAGCTACTACAATGCATGGCTAACCTCAGAAGCAAACACCGACACCATCGACTCACTTCTAGACCGAGGCCAAAACCTAGTCATCTCCAATGCCAGTTTTTTATACCTAGATATGCCATATGCAATGGATCCCGATGAACCCGGCCTACCTTGGGCTGCCTACGTCAATACAAAATCAATATACAATTTTGATCCACTCGATTGCTGGGCGCTAACAGCAGATCAGTCAAGGCAGGTCCTTGGCATTCAGGCCCAGCTGTGGAGTGAGACGGTATTCACAACAGAATTGATGGACTACTATACATTCCCCAGACTACTCGCCGTAGCCGAGCGCGCTTGGAATAAACGACCGACGCAAGACCACTGGCCCCGATTTCGACAAGCTTTGGTAACAAGAGAGCTTCCGCACATCGCGGGACTTGGCGTTAAATATAGGCCATTCGAAGTTGAAAAATAAGATTTTCCCAACTCTATAACTGCCCTGCCACTGGAATAAAAAATCTAACGTTTATAAGAAGGCGTGGAGCCCTTTCGTTTCCAGCCAGCCGCGCACTTCAGCCTGCCCCTGACCATCAAGCGAGTGACTAATTTTTTCGATAATCATTTCCCGGGAAATTTCGGGATACGGCCGAGAAAGATAACTGACTTCCTCGCCATAGATATCCGCATGAAAGGCTTTTGCACCAGCCTCTTGTGCGGCTCCGTTGGCCAGGACGTAAGGCTGATAGGTAGCAACCATTTCTTTAAGAACAAATTCACCAAATGTCGTGGTTTCAGGGAAGGGAGGCAGATCACCCAACCCATCCCACATGTCTGACCCACCTTCCGAGTAACTGACCACCCGCGGGTAGTTTGCCGTTATCCGTTTTGGCACCGGGTCCATATAGGTATGGGCGCGGAGTCCTCCAAGAACGATGCAATCAACAGCCGTGGGCCGATCACCCATAAGGTATCGCGTCTCACCCAGCTGCTTTTCTGCCGCCTCAAGGATCCTAACGTACTCATCTTCCGCCGCTGTCCTTTGAACGTCAGAGTCGGTGCCCGTGGCCCTACAGGCTCTTGGTCCCCAACTCAGCATTCTCTCGGCAATAGCCGGATTACCATCCGCCATAATTTGCGAGGCAAACTCAGCACTCTCTGGATAATGCCATCGATAGTGCACCATGGTCCTCGCCACCCACTCATCGAAGTACTCTTCAACAACCTGTACAAGCACTCCCCGGGGACCAGACGGGTACATCTGGCGCTTTGGATAACGTCCATCAAGCATCCGCGTGATAGGTGTCGTGTCACCAATCATCCAATTTTCGGGCGTCTGGAGCACGGGTATCTGGTGGGTGCCAGATCGAGCCTCAATAGTGGCTGGGTCGCTCTGGTTCTTGTTACGCATTTCAAACTCAAGGCCGTAGAAGAGACAAGCCGCCTCTAGCTTGCGAGTGAAATAGCTTAGCTCACCACCATATATGACGTAAGGGCTCGGCATGGTCGCTTCCGATTAACTTGCTTTCTTGATCTTGAGATTCAGTTCAAGGGTCCCGAGCATAATACCGGGCTGGTGAAGAAATTTATTATCGCTGCCGTATTCGATACCATCCAGACGATCTAGGAGCCTGCTCCAGGCCACCTGCTGTTCTATTCTTGAAATACCCGCACCAGGGCAGACTCTCGGTCCGGCCGAAAATGTCAGGTGTCTCGTGACGGCCTTTCTGTCCAGCCTCAGCTCAAACGGACATTCAAATTCGTCGGGGTCGACATTTGCCGCCGCCCAACGAAGATGCAGTACAGACCCCTTTGGCACGGTCACACCCTGAAAGACTTCATCCTGGCTGGTCTGCCGGGTCGATAGTCCCTGGGTCGGTGAGCGCATACGCATACCTTCTTCAGTGAACTGCCTGACTAGGCCCCGGTTGTTCTTTAGTCGCTCGAACAAACCTTCATGCTCGCAGATCAATTGCGCCTGCTCCTCTATCGCATATTGCGTAGTTTCCAGGCCACCAATAATCATGGCGTAGACAATACCATTAACTTCAAGGTCCGTGAGTTTCCTGCCTAGCGGGGAGTATGTGACCTCCGTGAGGAAAGTAATCATATCCTCCTGAGGGTTCTCACGCTTTTCTTTCACTTTTTCCTGAACATATTCCTTAAAACCATCCAGCAAAACAAACTGTTCCCGAATCTCTTCATCGCTAAGTTTATTCTGATGACCGCGCCCATGCACAAACGCTTTTACCTGAGCCTCACCCCATAATCCCAGTTGCGGTATATCTTCCAACGGAAATCCGAGCACACTCGCCATCACACGTTGCGGCACTGGCCTTGCAAATTCCTTGATGAAGTCAATCTCTTCCTTATCGATCCAACTATCGATCAGATCATCCACGTGCTTTGTGATCATAGCCTCATGACGGCTTGCTCCGGGGCCAACCCACGGATCGGTCAACTCTTGCTTATGGGTACGCCAAAGATCCATGTTCGGTCGCAACGTCACCATCGACGCTTGCATGGCATTCAAGTTCGGCACTTCTTCAACATTGACCCCTGAGTCAGCCATTTCCCTGATAGCATTTGACATAATTGGGGGAAATCGCTCCGGGTCCCTGACGACGGTGTTGATATCTTCATGCTTGCTCAGGATAAAGGCATCCGTGCCTTTTGTTAAACCCTCACCTGCCAGCTTATGAACCGGTGACTCGCCGTGGAGTATCGGATATGCGTCGTACCAGTGCTCCTGCGCACCAGGCGCGAAAAGGTCAACGTCTTCAAGGCCCATGGGACACTTCATGTCCGTTAGGAAGTGATTCGGTGTTTTATCACTCATTCTCGATCAGTCCTTCTTTCTTTTTTAACTTAGCTTTAAACAGTACAGCTTGAAACAATTGGTGACAAGTGACGTCAAGAACTCAGGTTACGCACCTGCTCCTTGGCAAAAAGCTTTCATTAGGTAATGACGCCCCATACCGCTCCACCAAGCGCCCCAAAGACCAGGATCCAGCAGGGGAGCAAAGTAAGCATCATGCCAATACCGCGAGTTGCTGGATCTTTTACGTAACTAACTGCATAAATTGCCCGGCCTGCAATAAAAACCAGTCCGAGCCCCACAGCACCTAGCAGATGAACATACTCGGCAAAAAACCAGATGCTAGGGACAAACAAAATTAGCTGTTCAATCGTATTGTAGTGCACTCGGAAATATCGCTCGAACTCTTCATTCCCTGAAACAGCAGGTGCTTTAAGGCCTGTCCGGCCTCTAGCAAACCCAACTCTCGCGCCCAGCACGATGTACTCTACCAAAGCCAACATAATAACAATCACTACCAATTCCATAACACGCTCCTGCTTTATTTTTTAATTTGCCGCGCTCATGGCACCAACCCCCTAGCAAGAACTCAACTCAGGCTATCGGCGTCTTTGCACTATTTACCTTAGCAAGCTTTCTCAGATTCTCCGAGTGATCCTCTCGGTTGATCTTGTAAACACTGAGGACAGCCAGCGCAAAGAGATAAAAGAAAAGAAGCGTTGGTACGTAGAGATAGGCCAGGTCAAACAAAGTTTCCTTGGGTACCTGCCCGGGTTTCGCTTTTGTCGGAAACTGGATAATTGCTAGTATTTGTCCAGCAACGACAACCCCGAGCCCATTAACGGCCTTCTGTGCAAAACTGTTCGCAGCAAAGAAAATACCCTCAGACCTCCGGCCAGTTTTCACCTCACTGTCCTCAACGACATCAGCGATCATCGCCGCAATCAGGGACGAGGACATAATAATCAGTGTGACCTCAACGGTATTGAAAACCACCAAGGTCCAGAACAACGTGTCGGTTCCATTCTCTGGAAAAAAGCCAAAGACTCGAAGAATATAGGGCATCGGAGCCATTGCGAAAGCTAGTCCCAGAACCGTCATACCACCTTTTTTCTTGCCCAACCAGCGAGACACTCTCGGCGCAAGCATCAGTGCGATAAAAGCAGAAAAGAAATAGGGAATGTTCATATAGCCGATCTGGGTAGTGGTAAGTTCCCAGAAGTGCCGGGAAAAATAGATCGATAGCGACGTTGACACGCCTGCCGCAACCGCCTGCAATAAAGCGGAAACAAACAGCGCGAGAAAAGATCTGTTGGACAGCGTTTCTTTAATTTCCTTCTTCGTTTTCGTAAAGCTAAACGGCTCGTTAGTTGGGGGCTTTCGAAGATGTGGAATATGCTTGTGTGTACCGATTGTAGACACATAAATAGAAATGAAAATCACAAACGAAGCCGCCAGCCCGTAATTGCTCCAGCCTTGGACGTATTCCAAACCGCCTTTCTCTTCTGGCAGAAACACGAGGTAGTTCATCACCGCCATCGTTAATCCACCCCACCAGCCGAAGAAATACCGAAAGCTCATCATTTCCGTTCGCTGGTCGTAGTCGTCCGTCAATTCTGCCACCAGAGCCGTTGCTGGAATCTCATAAAAAGTGATCAAGGTGCGTATCAGGACCGCCATGCAGACAAAATAGAGAAACAACCCTGTCTCATCCCAAGCCGGAGGGGACCAAAGGAAATAGTAGGCAAGTGCAACAGGAAGGCCTGCTGCATACATGTAGGGGTGACGCCGTCCAAGCCTCGAATGGGTGTTATCAGAAATGTATCCAACCAGTGGATCAGATATCGCATCAAACACTAGCGCAATAAGAATACCGAGAGAGACAAGATCTGCTCTTAACCCGACAACCTGGCTGTAGTAAAAAAGCAGTAGATAATTAAATCCATTGCTTTTAGCGCCGTTGGCAACAGCCCCGAAACCATAGTAGAGCTTGGTTGATAAATCGACCTTTCGGGTCTCCGGTGTATTTCCCTGAGTCGGTCGCAAGAATAACGCCACGCTATAAGCAAGGCAGGATCATACGGAGTCGCGTCAGAGAGGTCGAGCTAACATTTTTTGTATTTCCATGACGTCATACTGCTGCTAGCATCGCTCTCTGCACCCCAAACAAGGAACAAAATTGTGGCAGTTTCCGGTCAATCAATCAGACGAAAGGAAGACATTAGGTTCATTACCGGCAAAGGCCGGTATACAGATGACGTCTGCCTTCCGGACCAATGCCACGCGATCTTCGCTCGCTCGCCTATTGCTCATGCCAATATCACGAGCATAGACACCACCGTAGCCGCTGCGATGCCTGGCGTTCAGCTCGTTTTGACTGGGGCCGACTACGCTGAATCCGGACTCGGGACGTTGGTTTGCGGCTGGATGATCCACTCAAAAGACGGCAGTGAAATGAAGCCAGGGATACATCCGCCACTTGCCCTAGGGAAAGTAAGGCACGTAGGCGACCCCGTAGCAGTTGTGATCGCGGATTCTCGGCAAATGGCGCGTGACGCAGCCGAAATGATCGATGTTGAATACGAAGACTTGGCTGCGGTAGTGTCATTAAAAAACGCTGCTGGTCATGAATCATCTGTCCACAACGAAGTCCCAGGCAACGTAGCCTTTGACTGGGAACTGGGCAATAAAGATGAGACCAGAGCAGCTCTTGACTGCGCCAGTCACAAAATTGAACTAGACCTTTACAACAACCGCCTTGCGCCAAATGCCATGGAAACCCGCGCGCTTAATGCCTTTTATGACAAAAGGGATGATCGCTATACACTTTACATCGCTTCCCAGAATCCACATGGTCTACGAATGACTCTGTCGGCTGCCATTGGCCTTGCACCTGAACACAAACTTCGTGTCATATCTGAAGACGTGGGCGGCGGTTTCGGGTCAAAAGCATTCAACTACCCTGAGGAAGTCATCTGCACCTGGGCAAGCAAACTTGTAGGACGCCCAATAAAATGGACCGCTGATCGCAGCGAAGCCTTCCTAACGGATGCAAATGGGCGCGACCAGCAGGTTCACGCCGAAATGTCTCTTGATTCGGAGCACAAAATTACTGGACTGCATGTCTCAATCACGGCCAACATGGGTGCTTATCTTTCGACATTTGGCTCACTCATTCCGACCTACATGTGCGGACCACTGCTATCGGGTCAGTACACAATCCCGGCAATATACACCGAGGTCACGGCTGTCTATACCAACACGACGCCGGTCGATGCCTACCGCGGGGCAGGAAGACCTGAAGCTGCCTTTATCATTGAGCGACTGGTTGACCTAGCCGCACGAAAACTCGGCGTGGACCCAGTAGAGCTGCGTCGAAAAAACTTAATCCGAACGTTTCCTTACCAAACACCGGTACTTTCAATCTACGACGTAGGAGACTTCGACCTGGGATTGGACACGGCGCTGGAAATGATCGATTACGAAGGTTTTGGTGCACGTAAAGCGGAGTCCGCATCACGGGATAAGTTACGTGGGATAGGTCTTGCCACATGGATAGAAGCGGCGGGTATAGGTCCGTCGAAAAAACTCGGGGAACTCGGTTCCGGTGCTGGATTATGGGAGTCCGCGCAGATTAGAGTTAATCCGACCGGTTCAGTCGAGATATTGACCGGTTCACATTCTCATGGCCAAGGCCATGAAACGACTTTCGCACAACTGGTCGCTGACAAGTTTGGTATTAGCATAGATGAGATTGAAATTATTCACGGGGATACTGACAAAGTGCAGTTTGGGATGGGTACCTTTGGGTCCAGGAGCGGTCCCGTTGGCATGTCAGCACTTGCCATCGGCTGCAATAAAATCGTGGCGAAAGGAAAAAAGATTGCGGCCTACAATATGAACGTGGCGCCTGAATCCGTTGAATTCGAGGAAGGCGAGTTCTACAGCGCAGGCAGTAATCGCCGAATGGCCTTTGCTGAAATCGCGCTAGCCTCTTATGTGGCACAATCTTTTCCAACTGATGAGCTGGAGCCTGGCCTAAAGGCTGATGCATTTTTTGACCCACCTGATTTCACCTTTCCCGCCGGTTGCCATATATGCGAAGTAGAAATCGACCCCGAGACAGGTACAACAAACATCCTGAATTTCGTCGCAGTTGACGATTTTGGCACCGTGATCAACCCTATGATCGTCCATGGTCAGATGCACGGTGGGATCGCCCAGGGTATTGGCCAGGCACTGCTGGAACACGCCGTTTACGATGAAGAGGGACAACTCCTGACCGGGTCCTTTATGGACTATTGCATGCCCCGCGCTGACGACATGCCATCATTCAACACCGAGTTCATCAACACTCAAACACCTAATAACCCTCTGGGAATAAAGGGCTGCGGGGAGGCTGGCGCGATCGGTGCACCACCAGCGGTGATAAATGCTATTGTGAATGCGCTGGATATCGACCACATCGATATGCCAGCTACACCCCTAAAAATTTGGTCATTGATTAACAAATGAGTGTAAAAATAGTAGAACACGCCACCATTATAGATGGCACAGGAAGAGACCCTTTCCCTGCCACTATTACCATTACCGGTGATCGAATTACCGCCGTCGATGAACAAGCAGTAAACACCAAGGTTGATGGCACTCGCTTGGACGCCTCGGGTTTAACGTTAATGCCGGGGCTGATTGACGCTCACTGCCACATGACGTTTGACGAGCCTTCTTCCAACGACGAATTGTTTTTCCACAGAAGAGAAGCTCTGGCGGCAATTATCGCAGGACAAAATGTTAAGAAACTACTCCAGGCTGGCGTCACCGCTTTCGTCGATCCGGACTGTATTTTCGAAATAGGTGTTGACCTTCGGGATGCCATAGAAGCAAACGTCATACCGGGTCCTAGAATGTTATCTGGCGGCAATGCATTGGTAACCTCTGTCGGGGGCACGGCGGGTCGATTAATACCAGACGCCGGCCTACGGGGGTATGCGAAAGTTGTCTCAACGCCAGACGAGATTCGCACCGAGGTCCGGCGCCAAATAAAAATGGGCGTTGATTGGATCAAGGTTCATGTGTCAGGCCTTTTGCCAAGGCAAAAAATGAAGGGTGAAATACAAGCCTGGTCTCTCGATGAGCTTAAACTTGTTTGCGATACCGCCCATGAGTTAGGCGTGCCTGTCATGGGGCATTGCCGGGATACCAACAGCATCAGGGACTCTGTAACCGCCGGCATGGACATGCTGCTGCATGCGACTTTTATGGACGCACCAACACTAGAACTGGTCATCGATAAAAAAGTACCCATTGCACCAACATTTACCTTTCAGGCCAACCTTACTGACCACGGTCATAATGTTGGAGCGGACGAGAATCTACGAGAGATATTTCGGCGCGAAATCGAACAAAGCGCAGAGCTCATACGCACTGCACACAAAAACGGTGTGCCGATAATCTGTGGGTCCGAAAGCGGATTTTCGCTAACGCCTTATGGTGAGTGGCACTACAGGGAATTAGAAGTCTTTGTCAAAGAACTCGGATTTTCCCCGCTAGAGGCTATCAGCGCCGCGACCTTGCAGTGTGGTAACCATGCGGGTTTCGGCGGTGAAACAGGCAGTATTGCAATCGGAAAATTAGCTGACTTTATTCTCGTTGATGGTAATCCCGCTGCTGATGTGACAATCCTTGGAGATAAGTCCCGCATCAAATCCGTCTATGTTGGAGGCGAGTCGATGAACACAGAACCATTACCGCCTAGGAAACCTATTTCTGGGTGGAGAACTTCACAGTACTCCGCCTCTATACTTACCAAGGACAAGGTTGATAGCTGATCATCACAAGGTCAACGAGTATGCTAAAACTTCGAAAGCTCCACCGAGAAGAAAGTTTTTCAGGCACCCTGCCCACAGCTTGGACTACAGCTCTTAAACAGCGAATATAATAATCGCGGCAACAACCGATGACTCAAACCACATTGTCTCGCTTCAAAGATGTACACGCAGCACTATGTAACCCCAAGTTAAGGCAGAGCCTTTACGACGCGGGTGAAGTTATCATGAAGGATGTATTGCTGACACTGCACGGCGATGAACACAAAATTCGCCGCCACCTTGAGTTGAAGCTGTTTCGCAGGAACTACGCCCATCATTATGAGACCAATGTATTTCCAAAGACACTGGCGTGGGTACTAGCGCCCCTAGCTACTCGAGGAGAAGCAGACCTCGTTGACTTCGGATACCGAGTCACGATGAACTTGACTGCCGATTTCGCTGGTGTTGATCGGCCCAAAAAAACATCCGAAGAAACCGACCGGCTTCTCGCAATTGTTAAGACG
>Ga0114994_10001052_pt1 | contig 19508 bp, 10 predicted proteins | sample ArcticOcean_MG_C_9_FD_87043 | JGI IMG/M metagenome (GOLD analysis project Ga0114994, IMG submission 87043) | Marine microbial communities from western Arctic Ocean - ArcticOcean_MG_CB2_152 | ecosystem: Environmental > Aquatic > Marine > Oceanic | place: Arctic Ocean: Canada Basin | collected...
CGCCGACGACGCCCTCGCCGACGCCCTCGCCGACGAGCGTGCCGTCGCCCTTCCCGTCGCCGCTGCCGACGCCGATCCAGACGGTGGTTCAAGTTGCCTCAGGTGTGAAGCTCCTCGGTCTGGACGCCAGCTCGTTCAACGCGGACGTGGCCCTGAAGCGGGCCTTCGCGCTGTCCATCCTGCGCACGGCACCGATGCTGACCGAGGTCACGGACATCGAGGCCACGGGCGCCGACCGCCGGCGCGCCACGGAGGCCTGGCCGCCGCCCGGCTGGACCGTGCGGCGCCTGAGTCTCGAAAAGCAATTGATCATCACCGGCGCCACCCGGCGCCTCGACGACGGCGGGGGCACCGGCATCTCGTACACGGGCGTGGCGCGCGTCGACGGCTACGAGAACGCCGAGGCCGTGGCGGCGGGCGTATTAGACGACGCCGCGGACTCCCTGTCCGCGGCGGTCAGCGACGGGAGCTTCCTGGACACGCTGAAATCGGCGGCGAACGACGAAGCGGCCCGGCGCCGCCTCGGCGCCCTCGACGACGTCTCGGTCGACGTCAACGCGACGCTGGCGGAGGTCGCCGCGTCGGAGGTCGCGTTCTTCATCTCGACGCCCGTGCCGACCTCGGCGCCCACTCAAGTCCCGACGACGCCGCCCTCGCCGGCGCCCTCCGCGCTCCCGACGACGGCGCAGCCCACCGTAGCGCCCAGCGCCGCGCCGTCGCCCGGCCCGACGTCGAAGCCGTCCGCGCTGCCGACGCCGGCGCCGTTGCCGGCGCCGTCCGCGGAACCGACGGCTCGGCCCACCCCGAAGCCCACGCCCGCGCCGACGGCGATCCCCGGCAATCCCACGGGGTCGCCTGTCCTCAGTCCGACGCCGCGGCCGACGCCCAAGCCCACGACCCGGCCGACGCCCACGCCGACGCCCGGGCCGTCTCATCGACCCACGCCGAGCCCGTCGACGTCGACGCCGTCGTCTGTGCCGACGACGGCGATGCCGTCGGCCGTGCCGACGCCCTGGCCCACGGCCACTTTCATCAAGGGGGAGCTCAGCGTGGCCGGCATCAGCTTGGCCGTGGCCCTCGAGTACGAAGCGGTTTTTGTTGTTGCCATCGCGGCGCTGGCCGGCGTGGCCGACGACCGCGTCGCGGTCCTCATCACCGCGGCGCGGCGGCGCCTGGCGGTCGAGGTCAAGGCGGCGATGGCCGCGGCGGCAACGAGCCACCGGGGCTTGGAGGAGTGGTCGGACCGGCGCCGGCTCTCGGGCGGCGTGAGCGTGGAATATACCATCACCGTGGACCCCGCCACCGTGACGTCGGCGGCCGCCAGCCTCTCGGGCGCGACGGCCGCCGACGTCGACAGCGAGATCGCGACCGCGGCCGCCGCGACGTCGACGGACTCGACGACCGCCTTCGCCAGCGTCGCGACGACGGCGATCACGTCGGAGATCGTCATCGAGAGCGACGCGCCCGCGCCGACGCCCGCCAACATGACGAGTATCCCGCGCGACGCCTCGAAGCCCACGATCATCTACCAGCTCCGCAAGGGCATCGGATCATTCTGGAACGCCACGGAGCGCGTGCACCAGCGCATCGCCACGAAGACCCAGAAAGCCGCGGCGGGTCGGGCCCGCGACGTGTCCGCGGCGAAGGGGCGCGTCGACGACTCTCAGCGGAAAAAAGATGAGGCCAAGACGCGCGCCACTCACGGCTATGCGCGGAACAGGCACGGCAACTTACTTGGTGAAGATGGCCGACGCGCTGTGCGCAAGAAACTTTAATTACACTAGTACTATATTCTCAAATTTCCTATTTATTTTAGGAGGCGCTGCCCCGTGATGCAGAGGAATACGACGCCGAGGAGGTCGACGGCCGTCGCCAGCGCCGGCGACGCGCAGTTGCAGGGGTCGACGCCGGCCGCGTCCAGAAGTAGCGGTGCGCCGACTCCGACCAAGATTGCAGCCAATATGGTCGTAGACGTCGCGCACGCGACGACCGCCGCGGTCCGCACAGCTTGTCTTCCCTGTACGACTGCAACGACCCTCCCAAACGCCGCGAGGCCCAGCGCGATTGAGAGCGGTAGCGCCACGCGCGTTTCTCGCCAAAGCACTCGCCTCCAGTCGCGGCCGGCGCGGATCTCTCCGGTCGCGAGGCCCCGGATAACCAGAGCACTCGTCTGATTGCCCGCGTTGCCCGCGGTCCCTGTGACCATCGTCAGAAATAGGGCCAGCGCTAGGTGCCGTTGCAACAAACCCTCGAACCTTCCGAGGACGACGGACGAGGCCGACTGTAGCACGAGTAATGCAGCGAGCCACGTGCCGCGCGCAACGACCAGGTCCTTGGTCCGGGAGCCGAAGTACGACTCGCCCGCGCCCGTGGCGGCGTAGCGGGCCACGTCTTCCGTGGCAGCTTGTTCGAGCTCGACCATGACCTCCCCCGTCTTCAGCGCGCCGACGAGCACTCCGTTCTCGTCCACCACGGGCAGCGCGCCGCTGCCGCCCCGATTCACGACGCGCGCCAGCGCATCATCTAATTCCTCGTCCGCCTGTAACACGGCCTCGGGCGGCTTTGCGAGGAATGCGAGCGACGCGTCGTCGTCGGCCAGGAGTAGCTGGGACGCTCCCACATAGCCGGCGAAGCGACCGTCGTCGCCATTCACCCACACCCGTCCGGATTTGCCCCAGCTCGCCGGCGCTTCCCTTACGCGGCGCACGCACTCGCGCGCCGTCATCGATGAACTGACGACGACCTCCTCGCGCATCGCCTCCGTGTGCCGCGGGTCCTCCGCGATATGCTCGGCGACGGTCTCGGCGCCCGCGCGCGGGAGCGACGGAACATTTCGGCCGAAGCGCGCCCGCGCGTCGAGCGAGTCCGACGCGCCGATGGACTGCGCGGCGAGCGGCCTCGTCCGCCGCAGGCCGCCCAACCTTAAGGCTTTCGTCGGCGCGGCGGCCGCGAGGCAGGCGAGCGCGCGTCTTCGTCGCGGCTTGGCGGGCATGTTATAATTGACTCGCGTTGTGCGATGGATGCGGGCAGCTCCAGCTGGCACACTCAACCAGTGAATCCGCTGGAACCGCACCACTGCTTTCTGTATAGAGTTAGACGCAGCTCTGCTTTTCTACTACTTCACCAGACTAGCAGCTTGAATTGCGTCGTTCGCGCACTGCAAGCTTAAGATCGAGCGCTGAGTGGCTAAACCCGCGCTGAGAAAACCCGTGACTTGGTGTGCCAATGGTCAAGCTCCAAAGGTCAAGCAACACTGCAGCACCGACTAGAAGCAACGAGCAGTGCTTGCAAAACTGCAGCACAAAGCAACACTATGCGGTGCTGCAGCATTCTCGCATGGCTGGTCGCCGCCGCGGCAAAAACTGCGAAGCCAGCAGCACCACGCAAAGCCATCGACGTCCTGCCGCCGCTGCTCGTCGCGAGCGCGATCACCGCGACGGCCACGTATCCGCTCGACTTCCTGCGCGCGGCGCGCATGTCGTCCGCCGCGAGCACTGACGCCGTCAAGCTGGGCCTGCGGGCCGCCCTCGCCAAGTTCTCCAAGGGCCTGGCGCCCGAGGTGACCAAGGGCACGATCTCGCGCGTGCTCAAGTTCGGCGGCTTCCCGGTGGCGCACCGGCTGCTCTACCAAAGCGCGCCGTCGACGGGCTCGGCGGCGTCGCGCGCGGCGGCGGGCGCGCTGGCCACGTTCCCCGAGATGGCGATCTGCACGCCCCTCGAGGTCGGCAAGCTAGCGCTGCAGCTTGACGCGCTCAAGAGTGCGCCGGCCTTCGGCAACAAGCTAAAGGTAGCGGCGTCGGCTCTGACGGCAGCAGCGGGCCCGGCGGCGTTCTACGCGGGCTACTGCACGCTGCAGTGCCGCCAGGCTGTATGGACCGCAGTGTACTTCGCGTCGCGGCCGGCGATCGAGGATGCGCTAGGCGCGCTGCCAGGCGCAACCTTCTGTGCGGGCTTGGGAGCAGGCGTGTTGGGAGCCGTCGCGAACTGCCCCTTTGACGTCTGCCGGTCCGTCGCACAGAAAGAACTCATCGGGGCCTGGGTGTCCGGCGCCGTGGCGGTCAAACGCGCGCCGGGGTTTGGCGCCGCGTTGGCGGCTGGGCGGTCCGTCGTGTCCGCGCGCGGCTATCGAGGTCTCTGGGCGGGCGTCGGCTTCAAATCACTCCACCTCGGTTGTGGAGGTGCGCTCATGGCCGTGCTGCAACCGGCCTGCGAAAAGGCGTGGGCCAAGGCGCGGGCGTGATCGCTTATTATCTAAGTCTAATAGAAGCAGCACGATAGACACATTAGACACTAAGTTTGAGGCGGTTTTTTCTTCAGGTATTTCTTGTAGGACTCCCCGCGCCAGCTTTGGTACGTCGGCGCGCCGGATGTATCGGCGCTCGAGACGTCGGCCATGCGCGCGTCCGGCCGGGGCTCACAGAAGAACGTCGCGGCAACCCTCGGCGCGCGATCGTCGTCGTCGAAATCGGAAACGACCCGATGGGTCGGCGCTTGGATTCCGGGTAAGACCGACGCGAGTACCGAGCCGGCAAGGATCGTGACGACGCCGGACCCCGCGCGGGAGCAACGTGCCCAGCCCTGCCGGGTTCGGACCTCGAGGCCCGTCGGCGGCGCCGAGAAGTGCGTGACGATACTCAACGTGCTCGGGTCGCGGTGCGGCGGTAGTAACACGCGCGCGGCGCCGGCGTGCGTCCGCTTCACGTGGAAGCGGCCCGCCGCGCACGCGTCGAAGGCGCCGCCCTGCGCAAACGCCTCAGCGGGAGCGCCGCGGTGGGCCGCGACGGCCTGCAAGACGGACCGCGCCAGCAGCGTCGTGGCCGTCCGCCACGCCTCGACCCGGTCGACGAAGTCGCCGCCCGCGACGAGCGCGGGCACCGCATGCCCCGTCTCGTAGATGACGCCCGATCGATGGGCGTTGTAGCGGCCGAGCGCGCCCGCGCCGTGGTAGCCGCCGCTGTCGGCGCCGTCGGCCAGCGCGAATTGTTGGCGGTGCGCCTCACTCATCGCGAAGAACGCGCGACATAATTGCGCCACCGCTTCGTTCTTTTCTCGAAGATCGTCGCCCACGAGCAGCTGGACGCAGCCGACGCGCTCCAACGCCTCGCTTAGGGCGGCGCCGTCGATGGCGCTCAAGCAAGGGACGGTCTCGCCGAAGCCCAGATACACGGTCTTCGCCTTGAGCTTATCATTGAGGTACTGGCTCTCGACCTCCACCGCGCGACCGGGCGCGAGCTTCAACGCCTCGTCCACGGCGAGCGTCCGCGGCAGGTAGTAGGCGACCCGCGGGGCGCACTTGGTCGCCAGCGCCAATAATCCAAACCCGTCCACGCCGCTTATGTCGATCGACGCCAGCTCGAAGGCCCGCGCCGAGTACGCGGGCCCGCCCCAGGGCGGGCTCAGGAAGCACACGTCCGCCTTGAGCGTCTTTAGTAATGTCAAAGCGTCGCCCACGATAAAATCGATGGTGACCCCGTAAATGCGCGCGTTGTGCCGCGCGTGGGCGATCTTCCGCGGGTCGACGTCGATGGCGATCACGTGTTTGCAGCGCCGCGCGAGCGCGATGGCGTTGCCGCCGCAGCCGCAGAACGCGTCGACCACGACGTCGTCCCTGCTACACCGCGAGGCGATGGCGAGCGCGATATTCTCGGGCGTCACGGAGTACCACGACTCGGCGTCCAACCGGATGCCGCAGTCGTACAGCGAGAAGTAGTGGAAGCGCTGGGCCCAGTACTTGTCGTCCACGTCACGCTGCGGGTTGGGCGCGTCTTCGTGACGCGAGGGGCCCGCCGCCTTCTTGCGCTTCTTCTTTTTGGGCGTCCGGCGCTCCCGTCGCGACGAGCCGAACGCGAGGGGCAATTCCCCTTCCGCCAACCCGCACGCGGCCATCTCGTCCCTCAGCCCGAGCCGCGCGTTCAGGGCGTCCCGCAGGTGGTCGTCGCATGCGACGTCCACGGCGTCGTTCGCGCACCGCCGCGCCACGTCCTCGCACGCCCACGCGACGGCGCGCCGCTCGAGGCGGTAGGTCCGCGTGCCGTCGTCCCTGGCGCGCAGCTCCGTTTCCATGATTCGTGGCGCGTGCGGCGCCGGCGCTGGCCGGGCGGCCGCGCCCGCGTCGTCGTTCTCTGGCAGCGCGGTCGCCGCGCCCGCGTCGTCGCTGCTGTCGTCGAGGCAGCAGGCCATCCGCAGCAGGGCGTTCATGGGCTTACCGCTCGACGGAGGGCATGGCTGCTAGTGCAGTGCACTTAGTGGTCATCAATTCGTTGCCTGCGCGAGTGTATCGCACCATAATATCCTTGGTTTTTGGTTCTAAACTCTACGCGGGTTATACGTGCGGGTTTATGAAATCAAAACGGGTTTAGGACCTCCTCGTAGTATAGTAAATAAATTAGAAACTCGGCGGCGGCAGCGGCGGCGCAACCGGCTGCGTCGGCGGTGACGCCAGCTGCATCGGCACGGCCACCTCGCCGGGCGGCGGCGCGGGCGGCCGGCGCGCCGGCGGCGGCGGCGGCGTCGGCGACGGCGCCGCCGGGGGCGCGGCGCCCTTGGGCGGCGACCGCGGCGCCACGAACTGGCCGCCCGCCAGCTCCACGGGAGGCAGCAGCGACGGGGGCGGGGGCGGCGCGTCCGTGGCGTCCGCCCCCCGCTGGTAGAACCGCACGTAGTCGACCTCCATGCACGTCGGCAGGCACGTGTCGTCCAGCCCGCGCGCCGCGCCCCAGTTCCCGCCCACGGCCACGTTCAGGATCAAGTGGAACCGCTGGGAGAAGGGCCACTCCCGGGGGTCGCCCGACTTGGTGTTGGCGAACTCGAAGGTCCGCTGGCCGTCGATCGAGTACCTGATGGAGTCCTCGTCCCACTCGACGCCGTACACGTGGAACGCCTCGTGCGCGTCGCTGACCACGACCTCGGCGTGCTTGTGGCTGCCCAATCGATGGTTGAAGGCCCCGGTGTGCACGGAGTTGTGGATCACGCCCGGCGCCCAGCCCACGTTCTCCATGACGTCGATCTCGCCCGAGTTCGGCCAGCTCCCGAACTTCTGGTCCGTGGGCATCATCCAGATGGCCGGCCACAGGCCCGGCTTGCCCGCCGGGAGCTTGGCGCGCACGAGCAGCTTCCCGTAGATCCAGTCGCCCTTGCTCCGCGTCCGGATGCGCGCGGAGGTGTACGGGTTGCCGATCCAGTCCTCGCGCCGCGCGGTGATCTTGAGGGTGCCCCCGGACACGTAGGAGTTCTCCCGCCGCGACGCCATGTACCACTGCCGCTCGTTGTGGTTGCGGTCGTGGACCCAGTTGTTCGCCTCGACCTGGTAGCCCCAGCGCTTCGGGTGCGGTAAACCCTCGTAGTCGAACTCGTCGGCCCACACGAGCTTATAGTCCTTCTTGGGCTTGGACGGGCTCGGCGGCGGCGGCCGTGTGGGCTTCGTCGGCAGGTCCTCGGTCGCTTGGAGCTTCTGCGCCTTGTTGCTCAGGAGCTGGGCAGCCATCGCGTCGTGCTGGCGGCGGGATCGGCAGCCTTGGCTCCTGTGTTTCGCCTTTGCTTCTGTGTTTTGTTTTCCGCTGCTTATAGGCAGCCCGCGGAGCCAAGGAGTGCGTACGCTGGCGCCGCGATCGCAGCCTTTTGCGTGTCGCGCTGGCAAGCGTCGGCTTTTGGCAGCTTTCACGGCAGCCTGTGTCGGCGCGCTTGTTTGATTTTGCGATGGGTTCGGGTTCGGGGCGCGGAGCCATCGCGTTTCTCCTAGGCACCGGAGGGTGTCCCACGGGTCGATCGAAAGCCGAGCGATCGGCGGCCCAGGGGGGAGCCGTTGCAAGCCCGCACCAACCGCAAACCGTGCTAGCGCTGCGGCAAACAGCCCTGAAAGGCTGCCCGCCAACATAAGAAGCAGCACGCGGAGTGCCAAGAGCAACCCGCGAGCCCAACGGAGCAGCACCGTCCGGCCTAGCAACCAAACGCACGCTGCACACCCCACTGCCACCAAGGCAGCAAACCTGCGCGACCAACACCGAGAAAACGATGATCGCCGAGGACGACGCCGCCAACGCGCCCGCCGCGGACGAGTACAGCGAGGTCGGCAGCGACGGCAGCGACGACTACGGGGACGACTTCGGAGACGGGTCGGACCCGATGGCGACGCCCGGCGCCGACGAGTACGAGGAGGACTTCGGGGCCAGCTCCAAGCACGAAGAAGCTTACGGGGACGACTTCGTCGCCGACAAGGACGACGACGTGTCCATCGTGGACGACGACGCGGCGAGTGAAGAGGACGAGTTCGAAAAGGGCGCGGCCGCCGCCGAGGCCGCCGCCGTCGCGCAGCGGCAGATGGCCGAGGCCGCGGACGAGGCGGCCAACGCGCCCGACGACGCGTCGTACGGCGACGACTTTGCTTCCTTAAATCTGTCCGAGGGGTCGGAGAAGCCGCCGGCGCGCCCGACCAGCGCGTCGCCGGCGGCGAAGCCGCGTAAGCGGCGCACGGGCTCCATCGACGTCGGCCCCATCGACCCGCCCAAGCCCGTGAAGCGGAAGCCGCGGCGCCCGACGACGGACAAACCGCCGTCGCGCCGGGCGCTCGACGCGGCGCGGTCCCCCGGTCGCGCGGCGGAGCCCGCGTCGCGCTTCGTGGCCCGGTCGTCGGCGGAGACCTACCAGCAGGTACACGAGGAAAAGGTCGAGGGCCAGCAGCGGGACAAGCGAAGGATCGCGGCGTTGATGCGTAAGGTGGCCGCGCTCGAGGGCCGGCTGGACGAGTTCGAGCCGAAGCGCGTCAGGACGAAGCGCCGGCGGAAGGTTAGGCGGCCCGCGTCCGCGGTGGCGCCCCGGGCCGCGTCCACCACATCAAAAGTGCGGCCCAAGTCCGCTTCCGCAAAACAGACGGCCTGGGACGAGCGCTTCAACGCGCCCGCGCGGGGCCCCGTGCGGCCGCCGGCCGTGGGCAGCGCGCTGCGGCACGTGCGCCAGGCCGTCTCCGGGGGCCGGCGGCGCGAGGCCCCGCCGCCGCCCGTTTTTAAAGTGGTGATGCGCAGTGACCGCCCGGCCTCGAGCCGGCCGCGGACGGTCGACGCGGCGACGGGCCGCCGCGTCGACGCCCGGGACTACGTGGCCCTGCAGCAGCGGCGGACCCAGCACCGGACGGCCCACGTGGCCCAGTGGGCGACGACGAACGGCGGGCTTGGCATGGCCGGCACGCCCACTGGGTTGACGCGGACGGCCACGAAATGGACCAAGCGGGCCCAGACGTTGTCGGGGGCGCGCCTGATGACGACGGGCTCCAAGTCGCCGCGCGCCAAGTACTCGGGCACGTTCTCGCCCACGGAACGCGCCGTGCCGCCGACTCGCCTCCTCATAAAATACGACTCGCGCCACAAGTTCGGCGATTTTAAGGACGAGGTCAAGCGCCGAATGTACCGGGACGAGCCGGGCTACCCCACGGGCGGCATCCGGCGGTCCGTGAAAGACTACGAGACCAAATTGGCCAAGTGCCGGCAGGACGAAGATACCAAACGGTACGTGCGGCTCATCGAAGGAGGATTGTTTCGGGAGGCGCGGCCCCACGAGCCGCCGAAGCCCAAGTTCTCCGATTTGCCGACGCCGGCCCCGCGGCCGTGGGCCGAGTACGACGCCCTGGGCGCCTGGGACTGTCTGGTGAGCGTCGAGGCGGCCCCAAATAGCGGCGAGCAGATGACGACGAAGCACGACCCCGCGAAGTATCGAGTGGAAGCGGACAAGGCCGCCCGGGCGGCCCTGGACGCGTTAGACCAGTGGGGCGTGCGCTGCGGGTCCCTGGTCAAGCTGGTCCCGGGCGCCAAGACCAAGGAGGACAAGCGGAACGGGCTGCCTGGTTTAGGTGCATTAGAAGTGCAGGTGGCCGTGCGGTTCTTCGAGGACGTGCCCCCGAAGGTCGGCGTGCTCTTCTCGAAGCTGCAGTTAAGAACTTTCCCGTCCGCCTCTCGAATCCGGAGCGCCGTCGCGGACTTCGTGAAGCGCGCCGGCGTGCCCTCGGCGGCGGACGCCGACGCGGAGGGCGGCCGGTGGGCCGAGGACGCCACCGCCGTGCCATGGACCTGGGCCTCGGACCACCGGCCGGCGCCGGACCACGAGCTCGTCGTCCCGACGTTCGACGAGTTCGTGGACCACCAGCGCAACGCGGGCAACGAGACCTTCGCGAACGCCTTCACCTTCGAGGAGCCGCCGAAGAAGCAGGCGCGCTCACCCACGCCGGAGCCCACGCCGCCGCCGGCCAAAGCGAAGGCGCGGCCCCGGACCCCCTCGCCGGAGCCGGAGCCGGACGAGGAGAACGCCGCGTCGTACGGCGACGACTTCGCCGGCGACGACGGCGCCGCGCCTGATACCGAAGCCGCCGCTGACGACGACGGCGCCGCGCCGGACGCGGAAGCCGCCGCCGATACGGAAGCCGCGCCGGACGCGGAGGCCGCCGCCGACAAGGCGGAGGCCGAGCGCGAGCGCGCCGAGCAGGACGAGCGGGAGCGCGTCGAGCAGGAGGACCGCGAGCGGGCCGCGCAGGAGATCGCGGACGCGGAGGCGGCCGAGCGGACCGAGCAGGAACGCATCGAGCAGGAGATCGCGGACGCGCGGGCGGCGAACATCGCCAAGGCCGCGGCGGCGGAGCGCGCCGCGTTGGCGGAGGCGCCCTCGCCGGCGCCCGAGCCGGCGCGCGAGGAGTTCCAGCCGGCGGCCCGCGAGGTGCAGATCAGCGCGCGGAGCTCCGACGGCGGCGCGCGGCCGCCGTCGGGGCGGCCGGGCAGCGCGCGCGAGCGGCCGTCGAGCGGGCGGCCCGGGTCCGCGCGGCGGCCCGAGTCGGCGTCCAACAAGGGCGGGTCGCGGCCCGGCTCCGCGCGGCTGGAGACGAACCGGGAGGAGCTCGACGCGGCGACGAGCGACGCGGCGGTGGAAGGCTTCCGGGCCGCGATGGGCGCCGTCGACAATTTGGAGGAGCTGCTCGCCAAGTTCGCCGAGGACGAGTTGGGGGGCCGGGTCTCCGCGACCGGGCTACGGCGCTTGGCGAAGAAGATGGGCCACCCCGACCCGGAACCGGCGGTGCTCGCGGCCATCCTGACGGCCGTGGACATCGACGGGGACGGCGCCGTGCCGCCGCAGGACGCCGTGGTCTTCGCGCGCGGCCTGGTGCCCGGGGGGGACCAGCTCGGGTCCTTGTGGCGCAACGTGCGCGGGTTAGTCAAGGCCACGCGGTACGACATCACGCAGATCGAGGAGCAGCTGTTCCTCAAATACGACACCAATCGGGACGGCTCCATTTCCCTGCGCAAGTTCCAGGCGACGCTCGAGAAAGTTGCGCAAAAAGCCCGCGGGGGGCATTCCCTGGAGGGCGTCGACTGGTCGCTGGTCCAGGCCATATGGGGTGTGCCGCAACGTGTCGATTACGTGACCTTTTGCAGCTGGCTCAACCCCACGAAATTGCATCGCCTGAAACAAAAGGCCTCGAAGCTGGCGGCGCGCGCCGTCAAGGCGTCGGGCGAGGACGAGTCGTCCTTCTGGCAGGGGCTCTGCTTGAAGCACGCGCCGCCGGCCGAGGACTCGGCCGGCGTGGCTTCGAGTCTGACGCAGCCGCAGCTGCGGGCCGCTTTGCAAGGCCTGGGGTACGACGATTTGGACGACGCGGCCGCGCGCGCGATCCGCGTGGCCTTCGCGCGGACAGAGCCCGCCTTCGACGCCGACGCCTTTTCTCGCTTGTTGGCGGACGGGCGCGGCGGCAAGAAGCCGCGGGCCAAAAAAGGGGCGAAGGAGAACATGCCGCCGCGGCACAACTAATACGTTTCAACATACATATTACTTAAGAAACTCCCCCACCAGCACTTTTCGCGCCTGCTTGTAGATCACAAAAGTGAGCACGGACGACGGCAGAAAGCGCGCCCAGAGCGGGAGCCAGCCGCGCACAAATACGCGCGGGCCGTGCCTTTGGTACATGTCCCGAACGCAGGCGACGAGGCTCGGCGATGCTCCAGCCTGGTAGTGCGTTAAAGTGACGTCGAGCGGCACGATCGCGGTCGCGACCGCCAGCGACGCCGCGACCGAGCAAAGCACGTGCAGGGCCGGACCGTCCTCGAGCCCGCGGTCCCGACAGAAGCCCTTCGCCGAGTCGTACGTGGTGAGCTGGGTGGTGGACATGGTGGCGCCGCGCGCGACCAGCAGCCCCGCGCCGCGGTACGCACTTCCTTCCCTTCCGATCCGTCGCAACGCGCGGAGGCCGAACAGCCCGTCCTCGCGGACGTGCGCTAAGCGCGTCGCGTGAAAGAACGGCGCCGCGAGCGTGTAGCCCAAGGCGCCGCCGATCAGCCCCGACAGAGCCATGGCGCCGGGCGTCTTCGCGTCTGGCGCGATCGCGTCCCGCAGCGACGGGTAGAGACCGATGCGCACGCCGCAGGTCATCGTGCAGGCGCAGCAGTTCGTCGCTAGGCCGGGCAGCCAGAGCGCGCGCAGTAATCCGAGCCGCTTGATCTCCGCGGCCCCGAACGCGAACACGCCGATTCGTGTGTTTGCGACCTGGTACCGGTTCTTGACCGTGTCCAAGGGGTTGGTCAGCAGGATGACCGCGGTACCGGTGAACATGGATGCGACGATGTCGCCTGGCTGCGGTGCCATGGTGCCGCAGCCTCCTATGCTAAGCCTGCATATTTAGTGCAGTGACCTCGCCGCCAGCATAGGCTCCATTACTACGGATGTTACAGTTGCTACGAGCTACGGCCATATGCCAAGAGCCATTTTTTGCGTGCACGATCGAGCGGAGCAAAACCGTTCGGGTTCGGGTGGTCGCGCGCGACCCCAGGCGCTCCAAGTCCGAGTTGATCAGGCCTCTTCCACGGCGTGTTTTTGAGCCTTGAGAATATTTAAGCGGACACGCGTGCACGCTAGACTAGTTAGCCTATGCTACGACGAAGCGATGTGCGGGAGCAGCACTCTGAGAGCGCCGCCCAGACGCACCACCCGCCGCGCGGGGAGGCGCGGGCCTTGATATTCTTAGAGCTCCGATCTGGCCTTCTGGTGGAGCTTGTGGAGGGCGGACGCGGAGAACATTAAGAAGGCGACGAAAAATGACATGCAGGCGTAGAGAATGAACGACCGGATCCCGTACGGGTGCGTCGGCGCGTCCTTGTAGACGAAGTACAAGATCACGGACACGACAGCACAACCAAGAGCACCCGCGAACAGCAGTGTAAACTCGGACGACTCCGCCAGTCTCTTCTTTTCCTGGAGACGAGGTCACGGTCACCGCCGACGATCTCCGCGCGAGCGAAGACCGTTACTGGCAAACCGACGATCCGCCTATCACTGAAATTTTGCGCTTCGGGCACATCATTGTGGTGCAGCAGCTGCTCTATTCGCTGCGCTGCGACACGACGTGCATGAAGCCCGCGGGCTTGCCGGTCAAACTCGTTGATTACACCGGCACGCGCTTCGACCATTACGCGTCGCTGTACTTAGGGAACGTATCGGACGACCGGAAGAAAACGCTCAGCGAGTACGCCGACGCAGTAATAACCAGAAAAACTTACTTCGATTTCTTGCACCGAAAGGGATGGCTGACGCAGGAAGAAACGGGACATGCCGACGGTTTGTATTGGCGGACCAAAGTGATCTTCAATGCTCTGGTGGACGAGTACGTGGAGAAGGAAACGAAGTACGCCGAGCCGACGCTCGTACCAATGCACCACACGTACAACGTCCTGCGCCTCGACTTCCTCTTGGGGCTCAGGGAGTACGCGTTGGCGCATTACTTGGGCATGACCAAGGCTTCGCTTCATAAGATGCTCGTCGGAGTCCGCTCCAAAACATCTCCGAAGCCTCTGAGTCATGCCCAGCGCCTTGGGCAAGACATTGCGCGCGCCGAGGGGCTGCCAGTCGCGCAGAATGAGGCGGCGAAGTTCTTGCGCGCGCGTGGCCATCATCGGGGAAGGGAGTTCCGGACTCGCCTTCGACGCCGGGCCGCCCGGGCGCATTGAAATCGTGGCGTCTGGCAAACTACGCACTGCCCTTGGCAAGCACGGTGTCAGCCCCGATTTATCATATTACCGGAATAACCTCGGTCATTATGGCTTTCGCTTGGTGCGCGCCACCGGCAACCAGGCCGCAACCGCCTTCACCCTGCCGACGGAGGTCACGAACGTCGCCGACATCCTGCTTCTGCGTCGATAAATCCGCTGTGTAAGTATTTGAATCAGTCATATATATAGGAAATATATTAGTTTAGATTGGGAGGGGGTCTTTTCGACCGGTGGGGGGGAGACCGCCGGCAGCGTCGGCAGCGCGAACATGGCCGGTTGAAAATAAAAATAAGCATGTAGATAGCCCAACCACCCTTACTACGACACGCACGCCCTCCATGCAACGCCCGCCATGCAACGCCTTTATTTGCGTGCACTAACTTAGTGCACGGGTTTTCCAAAAAAACGAGCGCTCATCTAGAGCGGACGGTGCCTCCTTCCGCTGACTTGGACCACCGGAAGAGCCGAGGTCCATACATCTTTGTCCGCCGCTGAACCGCCGGCAACGACGCTGCCTCCTGCAGGCTAGCCGACGCTCACAGGCTAGCCGACACCTAGCAACAGCACGATGGCCGAGGACGCGCGGGGCCGCTACGCCGACGAGGACGAGCCGCCCGCGCAACCGGACGCGGAGGGCCCGCCCGAGGAGTACCGCGTCCTCTTCGCCGCCGCCGAGTACGGCCGGGCCGACATCGTGGCCTCGGCCGCCGGCATGTTGAAGGAGAAGCTGGCCCCGGGCGAGGACCTGGCCGAGGTCCTGGGCGCGGCGCGGCACGACGCCGATGAGTCGTTACTGGAGAAGGCCTGCGCGTGTCAGAAGGTGGACGCCGTGCGCGCGTTGCTCCGGGTCGGCGCGATGCCAAAAGCGGCCAAGCCCGTGGCGTGGCTGGAGGAGGGCTCCGCGTGCCGCGCGGCGGCGCACGCCGAGCTCATGCAGCAGGTCGCTTTAGGTGATGCCGGGCGCGTAACGAAGCTCCTGGCTTTGCTGGGCCCGGTCCCGCGCCTGTCGGACGCCGCGACCTTCGGCGGCGACGCGCCCCTGCACTGGGCGGCGTCCTTCGGGCAGGAGGGCCCGCTGGCGGCCTTGTTGGCGGCGGGTTGTGACGTCAACGCGGTGAACGACGACGGGGTCACGCCCTTGCACGAGGCGGCGCGCGCGGGCCACGCGCCGTGCGTAGCCTTGTTACTCGGGGGCGGCGCCGACGCGGCGCTGCGCATTTCGGACGGCCCCGACGCGGGCAAAGCGCCCGCGGACCTGGCCAAGGCCGAGGCCTTGCAAGCCGAGCTGGCGGTCGCAAATCCAACCAAGGCTGGGAAGACGCTCACGCCGCCGCCCTCGCCCGAGCAATCTGGAGACCACGAGGAGCAGGGCGCGGCGCGGTGTCGGGCCCCCCTCGTGTGGCCGCCGCCGCGCCGGTGCCGGTTACTGCGGGGCGCGCCCGAGCTCGAGTTCCGGGGCGCGGAGATATCGGTCGGAATCCACGCGGCGCTTGACGACGCGCGCTTCGACGCGGCGCTCCGAACCTTGCGGGTGGAGGTGGGCGCGCGCTTCGGTGTGCGCGTCGTGCCGGCCGCCGAGCGACATGCGGTGTCGCTCAGAATATGCGCCGGGACGACGGGCGGGCCCGAGGGCTACCGCGTTTTGGTGCGAGGCGGCGTGGCGGCCGTCGTGGGCCACGACGCCGCCGGCCTGAAGCACGGCGCCTCGACGCTCGCGCAATTATTGCGCTTCCACGCGTCCTGCGGTAAGGACGGCGGCGACGCCTTGCCGGCGTTCAGATTACCAGCGTTAGCGGTGGACGACGGCCCGGACGCGTTCGTACGAGCGGCCTGCCTCGACTGCCGCGGGGCGAGTGCACCGAGGAACGCGCAGGTCGACGACGACGCGCGGCGGCTCGCGAGCTGGCGGTGCAACGCGTTGTTTGTCTTGGCGGACGATAAGGGGTGCGACCAATTGGAGCGCAAGGTCGGGCGGGGCCTCGTGGAGGAGGTCGCGGAGGCAAAGCCCGCGGGCGGGTGGTTTTCGCGCGCGCCGGAGCCCGTTGTCCCGGAGGCGGACCCGGCCCTGCCCTGGCACTCGTGCGACGGGGGCGACGGCTACGTGGACTGCGACCCGGACCCCGGCACGGACTTGGCCGCGTGCGCTGCGTTATCAGCACGGTGCCGCGCGCGCCACGTCGCGTGCATTCCCACGGTCTGCGTCTACGTGGGCGTGGACCCAGAGGAGGCGAGCGCGACGGCTTTGAGCCTGATCACGCGCTTCGGGTGCACCCAATTATGTGTGCGCTTCGCGCCGTCCGTGAGCCCGCCGCGGGCCACGAGCGTGTGCGAGGCCATAGCAAAAAGCCTGCCGTCGACCATCGAGACGCTCTGGCTGTGGGGCGCGCCGGAGCGTTCCGAAGCCGCGGCCGCGCGGGCGTCGACGCACGCGTCCGTGGCGGCCATTTTGGACGGCCCGCCGGGCGACGGCTGCGGCGGCGCCAAGCTCGCGCGGCGGCGCGCGACGGCGGCCGACGCCTTGATCTGCGGCGGGGCCGACGCCGTGTATGCGACGGCGTTGCGCCAGGCCCCGTGCATTGCGTCATTAGTCGCCGCCGCGCGGGCGTGCCGCGCCGAGCGCGGCGCGGGCGTGTTGATCCGGGCGGTGCCTCTTGGTGATCGGGCCCCATCGCCGTGCTTCCCCAAGCCCTTCGCGGACGCGACGACCCTGTTGGGGGCGGGTCTAGCCTGGCGCGCGGACGCCGGCGCGGACGCGCCGGCGGCGGGCGGCGGGCGGTCCTTGGGCCAGGCGGAACTTGAAGCCTTGACAGCGGCCCATTTATGGCGGTTAGATCCGCCGCGCCTGGAGACTTCGGCAGAAACGGCGCACGACGCCGACGCGCCGCGGCGGCGCCTCGCGGCGGCGGCGGCGGGCGTCGTCTGCGGCCGGAACGAGCGTAGGGATAATAACGGGGACGGGCGCGGCACGTCTTTACTAGCGGAGTGCCAGCGCGGCGAGCACTTCCCCGGGGCCGAGGGCGAGGCCCTCGCCGCCCGGGACGCCTACGACGAGGCCCTACTGTGGCCGCCCTGCGCCGGGGGCGCGGCCGCGGCGGCACACGCATTAACGACGATCGCGGCGGAGGCCTTTAAGGCATCGCACGACGACCACCGGGCCGCGACGCTCCGGGCGCACCACCGCCGCCTGTCGGAGCTGCTCCGGACGCAGTACTGGGACGGGTCGACGGCGGTCGACCCCGCCTCGGTCTGGAAGTGGCACCACGACGAACTGGGCTTCTTCGTGGACTTTGAGCGCGTCGGCGGCGACGACGAGAGCGGCCTGCCGCCGCCGCCCTCGCGGTCCGCGTCCGCGGAGGCCGTGGACGCGGCCGAGGACGGCGACTCCGCGATGGCGCGCCTGCGCCGCGTCGTCGACGAGCTTCACGTGGCCGTGGACCTGTGCCGGTGGGTGGCGCGCTTGCGACAACTCTTGTTGGCACGGGCGCGGGCGGAAGCGGCGGACCCGGACGACGCGCGGGCTCTCTTAGCGTCGGTGCCGTCGACGACGCGCTCCGACGTGGCCAACCGCTTGCTCGAGCTGCTCCAGCGCGCCGCGGCCCTCTACGCGCGGCGGCACGCGCCGCGCGACGCGGCGCGCTCGGCCTTCGACGCCGCGCCGCCCTTCCTCGACGACGTCACTTTCGACCTGGCGAACTTCTCCTTCGACGCCATCGAGCGGCTCGTGCTGGCGGCGACGGCGGCGGACCGGTGAGTGGCCCTTACCCCTATTCCCCTTTAAGGTTATACACTCATATCGAGTACATACAAATAAATTACCCCTCCCGCCCCTAGTCCTGGCTTGAAATTCACGAAGAGTCCTCTTCAGGACAAGTTCTCTTCGTAATACTTCCTATGCTCATCCTGGATGCGCCCTGCTTCCGCGACGAAAAGGCCAGTCTTGTCGCGGTCGGCCCAATCTCGCGCCCAGAAACTTGCGAAGTCCATCACGTACCGCCTGGGGTCTTCACCGTTACCGTCAATGTCGTCCATCAGTGCACAACAAAGGAGCTGGTTGGCGAAGTGCGCCGCAAGCTTTGGATCCGCCCACCTTTCCAAGCCTTGAGCGATCATCCGAGAGCCGCGGCGAGTGCTATGATCCAAAGTCATAAAGCCACATCGATGGTCTGAGACGGGATAGTAAGGCCATGCGTTCATGCGTCGCAGCCACTCATCGAAAATGTACAGCGGTCTCCTCGGCATGTCTCCGCGGTCCAGCTCTTCGATGGGCCGGTCTCTCATGGAATGCAAGACACTATACGTGAGCTCAAACGCAATAATTACTTTGAGGACCTGGACCAAACGGTGTGCGACGCACCAGAGAAACCGTTTTTGGCGTCTATATTCTTCGTGGAAAGCATCTTCTCCCGGGAGCTTCCACAACGAACACGCCAGGAATGCCTCGCCCGGCGCGAGCGCCCAGGCCGCCCGAAATTGCAAACTCGTCGAATCGGACAACTGTTTTCGAGCTGCCTCTAGTCCTTTAGTAGCAACAAACGCGACGGGATGCCAGCGACCGCGTGTCAACGCGAAATGCGCTGCTGAGCGCATCGCATGTGAGACTTGCTTCGAAGCTGTGGACACGGTATCCAGTGGTAAGAATTCAAGACAGCGCTGCGTCAGCTCGCGTGGGAGACCTCCCAGGCATGGGGTTGGCAGCCATCCTGCTGCTGCCGGCAGCGGTCGCGGGTCGACTCATGGCTCCGGCGGGGCCCGGGCGCGCTACTCTCTGCTTGATGTTGCTCTCTGGCACGCTTAATATGGCGATGCTCGGCTCTTTGGCTTTACTCGTTTTGCATGACCCGCACGCTAGAAAACCCGTGCAATATCTTGGATTCGCGTTTGCACGTTTTCAGCCTTCGGAGAATTGCACATATGCAGCAAACGGAATGCTGGACGCGCAGGGATGATTTGCTGCGGGGCTAAAACCCGTGACGGCGATTTTATCGAATCGCCTTTCAGATAACAAACAGCCTCTGCTCAGCTAATCCGCTGCGCTAAACCACATCTCAGCTCAGCTCATCCGCTGCGCTAAACCACATCAACACCATGTCTGAGGCACTCACGCTCCGCGGCGTGCTCAAGGGCCACAGCGACTGGGTCACGGCCCTCGCCACGACGTCCGAGGACCCCTCCATGATCATCAGCGCGTCCCGCGACAAGACCTGCCTGGTCTGGACGCTGACGAACGCCGGCGGCGACGGCGAAGCCTACGGCTTCCCGCGCCGCGCGCTCAAGGGCCACTCGCACTTCGTGAGCGACGTCGTCATCTCGAGCGACGGCCAGTTCTGCCTCTCGGGCTCGTGGGACGGCACGCTGCGCCTCTGGGAGCTCGCCACGGGCAAGACCACGCGCCGCTTCGTGGGCCACTCCAAGGACGTGCTCTCGGTCGCGTTCTCGACGGACAACCGGCAGATCGTCAGTGGCGCCCGCGACAAGACCGTCAAGCTGTGGAACACG